>JAEIGA010000419.1_pt1 | contig 62133 bp, 97 predicted proteins | sample 9270691 | NCBI WGS metagenome assembly JAEIGA01 (sample SAMN17057246, study PRJNA624740) | gut metagenome | biome: biome; isolation source: fecal sample | host: Bos grunniens | place: China: Xizang | collected 2019 | reverse complement strand
CTTTGATTTTTCCCCGGGGGAGTTTTTCAGGAAAACATTTATATTTGGAGGTGAGCAGCATGAGTTGGTTTACCGATTTGTTTATTAACGAAGCTAAGGCAGCGCTAAATAGCCAGGGAGCACCCTCTGACGACCAGGTTACCGCAGCTGTCAATGCATATTTGGAAGAGAATCCTGTTTCTAGTGCAACCGCGAAAATTGAAAACGGTGTTCTTAAGGTTACGTAAGGAGGCGCGTAAATGAATTATGTTGAGCATTTAAATCTCTTTGGTATTGAAGCTAAAGAGATTCCTTGTATTACCGGTTCTGGTGTACCTACCACTGCTACTGTCGCCGCCGTAGGTATGTTCTATATGGACACATCCTCGGGCGACGTGTATAAATGTACAGCTGTAAGTGGAAACGTTTATACTTGGGAACCTATGAATTCTGGTATGACTACATTAGTTGTAACCATTGACTCCGATACCAATACTGCAAGTCACCGCCCGAGTGAGATTAACGACGTTGTAAATAATGGTGGCTACGCCGTTCTGTTCTCTGGAACATCATACTCTCATCTTGCAGCTGTCACATCTTTGTATGCTAATTTTGAAAGACTGTTGTGTGAAGGCGATCACATCGTCAGATGTATAAACCACACGATCAAGGAAGACGGAACTATCGTAACCAGTAGTTATAATCATGATTCTGGTGGGAATGTTGACTTAACTGGTGTCGTGAAATCCGTCAATGGTGTAACCCCGGACGAGAACGGCAATGTTGATGTAGATGCTGGTGGAAGTCCGACAGACGAACAGGTTGGCGTCGCTATCAACGCCAGACTGTCAGACATCATTGACGGTGTGTTAGAGCAGATGCCTGTTGTCGGTGTTGTCGATGCTGATAACAACATCACAATCTATGGTGAATTGAATTCTGGCGAGTATTTCCTGCGATACGAAAACGATGACGGTTCAACAGTAGATATTGGTAGTTTGTCTGTTGTAAATGACAGCGAACCCGATGAACCCGACACAGAAAAGACATTGACCAGTATTTCCGTTGTCTATTCTGGCGGTTCTGTGGACGCTGGCACATCCGTAAATAATTTGACAGGTATCGTGGTTACTGCTCACTATTCCGATGGCACAAGTGAAGCTGTGACCGGGTACACTCTGTCTGGCACTGTTGCAGAGGGTAACAACACAATCACAGTCAGTTATGGCGAAAAGATCGCGACATTCGATGTAACTGGAAAATCGATTGACTCCGTTGAGCCTGACACCCCGGACGAAGGCGATGGAACAAATCAGATTCCGATTTCTACTGACGATGCCGGAAATATCTATAATGGTGTGGGTTATATGACCGCAAAACGATTGGATAGTGCGGGTAGTGTTAATAATATTACCAACGTCAATGCGACAAATGTTGTTTTTGTAACTGGCATAATTCCGGCAGAACTTGGTGATACTGTAAGGCTGAAAAATTGTTATATTGCCACTGTAAGTGAAGATGCAGAAGCGTTTCTGGCTACCTATGGACACCCTATAAACAAACTAAATATCAGCTTCCGTGACTCTGGCAAAGCACTAATCAAGAGACTTCAGTGGGATGAAATCGGAGGTTCCAATACTTATGTTTCGGATGCTATTATTGATTCCGATAATAACCTAACTGGGTTTACAATTGCGAACGATACTGTTGCATACATTAGACTAACCCTTGCACCCACAGGAAATGTTGCCGATGCAATTGTTACCGTGAGCAAATCACCGAATTAAACGGAGGTGATGTGATGCAGTACACAGGATTCGTACCACAAAACATTGCACCACATGGAGTTAGACGAATAGGTGTATATGACTCCGCTGGTAAACGGGTTGGGAAGATTCCGCTGGGTGGCCTTAATCCGCCTAGCAATATTGGGCAACGTACCTATGCTTTCGGGGCGTTGTCGGATGTCCATTATTCATACCAAACTGGTGCGGAAGATTTCGCAAGGGCGTTGAAGTATTTGGTTGAAACTGAAAAAGTTGCTTTTACTTGCATTTGCGGAGATTTAACGAGCAATGGTACGGCTGACCAATTGGCAAGCTACAAATCTTCTGTAGATGTAAATTCTCCCAATATCCCGGTTTATGCCATCGCAGGAAACCATGAGGGACATAACTCCGAGATTGTCAGCATCATAGAAACCTACACTGGGCATCCGCTGTATTACAGTTTTGAGTATGCCGGTGACGTTTTTATCATGGTTGGTGTAAAGAGTAACACAGGCGATGCTTTATTTTCTGATGGCGAATTGCAATGGTTATATGAAACCTTGGAGGAAAACCGAAACAAAAGGTGTTTTGTGTTCCAACATGTTCGTCCGCAGGATGGCTGTGGTAATGCGTTTGGAATTTACGCTTACGATATTTGGAGCGGTACGGAACAGCGTGTTTTTGAATCGTTGTTACGGCATTATAAGAACGTGATTCTTTTTCATGGTCATTCACATCTGAAATACGACTTGCAACAGGAGTACGGTGCTGGTGCAAATATTGATAGGTTGTTCGGTGTTCACAGCATTCACCTATCGTCCATTACTGTTCCTCGTGATGGCGACGCAAGTGGTGCTTCTTCACGTGTCGAGGTCTATGCCGAGAGCGAGGGAACCATCGTGGACGTATACCCAAGCGGTATCATGCTAAGAGCGAGGGATTTCGTAGGGGAACGCTTGATTCCCCTTGGAACGTATTGGCTTGACACTACATTGCAAACTGTGGAAGCCGGAACGTATACGGACAGCACAGGAACGATTACAACCTAATCAACATTCTGAAGACTATGAGGAGTATATATGTACTAACATTTGAGAAATGATTTTCTATCAGCTATGGTTGAGAACGGCGTATCCGAGAATGAAATACATCATATACTCCTCACTTTAGATCAAGTGGTTTCTCGATATGAAATCCAGCGGAAAGAACTTTCGCTAACGGTCTATAATGACGGATTACCAGAGCTGGTCACCGGAAACACATTATCTAACTTCAAAATGGAGTAGATCTCTGAAACACGAGGTCTACTCCTTTCTTTTATCACTCAGATAGCATTTACACGAGCTTACAAGGTTGGAAACTGTCCGTCCATGACAGAACCCTTCTCCTCCTAATGTTTCATTTTTCCTCTCCTTTCAAATGATACATCTCCAGCCTTGTAAGTTCCTTTAAATGCTATCTAAAAGTACACCAAAACTATACGAGAGGAGGCAGTAAGTGTGGCGAAAGTTAGGACCGCTAGTTCTAAACCACTACCAAAGTTGCGCCCGGCTTTGACCCCGGAAGCAAGAGAGAACCAGATGATCGCTTTAGCCATGGATTTAGTAGAGCAACGTCTACGAGATGGTACAGCCTCATCTCAGGAAACTACCCATTTTCTAAAGCTAGCAACTGCCAAGTACAAAGCCGAGCTGGAACACGTCAAGTTAGACAACGAGCTGACAACGGCTAAGACCAAAGCTATCGGAGACGCAGCTGAAATTAAGGTTCTTTACGAAGACGCTCTTAAGGCTATGCGAAACTACGGAGGTCAGGGTGATCCAGATGAGTACGAGTATTAGAACGTATTCTGAGCTAAGGAAACTTCCGACCTACATAGAGAGGTTCCGATATTTGCAGCTTAAAGGTTCCGTAGGACGAGAAACATTTGGATTCGACCGCTATCTCAATCAGCAATTCTACAAGTCTCGCAAGTGGCTGTCTTCGAAAGACCACGTAATCATCAGAGATAATGGATGCGACCTCGGTGTCGAAGGTTACGAGATATTCGGACCGATCACAGTTCACCACATGAACGTCGTTACTATGGACGACATCATCAAAGAACGCGATTGGATATTCGATCCTGAGTTCTTGATCTGTACGAGGCACAATACGCACAATGCTATTCATTACGGCGACGAGAATCTTCTCACTACTGCGCCGGTAGTGCGCACAAAAAATGATACATGTCCTTGGCGACGAGGATGAAAAGGAGGAATCAAAATTGTCTAAGAATAATCATTCTAAGCACAACTACTCAAAGTATTCCAGCACCAAAAAGCCTGCCGAGGTGAAAGAAGTCGCTAAGGAAGTGACTCCTGTTGCCGAAGTAAAGAAGGCTGTAATCGAAAGCGCTCCTGCACCTGTTGTTGAGCAGATGCGATTTATTCCTGTGGAAGGCGTGGTAGTCGATTGCGCCAAGCTTAACGTCCGAACAAGACCTGTTCCCGGCGCAAGTGTGGCAAGCACTATTGACGTTAACACAAAAGTTGAAATCAATACCGAGAAGTCTACGAACGAGTGGCTTTATATTCGCACGGCAGAGGGCATCGAAGGATACTGCATGCGGAAGTATATTAAGTCCGACCTGTAAAGGAGAATCGCTATGGAAAGTATACTGACATCGATTAAGAAGCTGCTCGGAATTGAACCGGACTATACGCACTTTGATGATGACATTGTCATGCACATCAATACTGTGTTCATGACGTTGACCCAGCTCGGTGTCGGTCCTTCCGAAGGATTCTTCATTAAAGATGCTACAAGCGAGTGGACGGCGTTCCTTCCCGACCTGAGTAAACTTCAGGCAGTGAAGACATACATGTACTTGCGTGTTAGACTCCTGTTCGATCCTTCTTCTCTTGGCTCTGCTACTCTAGCAGCATACGAGCGACAGATTCAGGAGTTTGAGTGGCGTCTCAACGTAGCCGTGGAAAGCTTCACGACAGATGTCAATGAGCAGCCTGATCTGCACGGCACCGTGGAAGGCATTATCACGAATTGCGACAACCTTAACGTCAGATCTCGACCCGATACAAATGCTACTATCGTGCATGTCCTGTACGTTGGAACCAAATTCACGGTCGATCTGGATAAGTCCACCGACGCTTGGTATTGTATCTACACGGCCAGCGGAAACTGGGGCTACTGCCAGAAGGCTTACGTTAAGTTGCTGGCGTAAGTAGAGGAGGAAATTCAAAATGGAGTATGAACTCTGCCATTGGGGCGTCAAGGGTATGAAGTGGGGTGTTCGTCGTTACCAGAATAAGGACGGCTCTTTAACCCCTAAGGGTCGGAAGAGATATGCCGAACCCCATGAAGACCACAAGCGAGCCCACGACAATAAGCCCATCAGTCAGATGAGCACTAAAGAGCTTCAGGAACGAAACAACCGTTTGCAGCAGGAGCAGAACTATAAACGTCTGACCCAGAAGACTAGTATTGGTCAGAAGGCCGTTAAGGCGTTTATTGCCACGGCAGGCACGATTGTTGCAATTGAAGGCGCTGCTAAGGTGTACCAGCGTGTCGGTAATAATGCCCTCGACAAAATCGGTGATGCTATCATTAACAACATCGATTTGAAGAAACCCTGGGCGTAGGAGGCGAACCCATATGTATGAATACGAACTTTATCATCATGGCATTAAAGGTCAGAAGTGGGGTGTCCGCCGTTACCAGAGCAAAGATGGCTCTCTGACGCCTGCCGGTAAGAAGCGGTATTCCAACAAAGAAATTCGGCAAGATAGAACTGCGATCCGTAAGGAATTAGCTTCCCATGGCGGCAGTAATCTGACTGGCGCTGCTAAAAAAGCTTATTACGAAAACCAGAAAATTGAAAAGCAGATTCTCGATTTGTTGGACAAGTATGAGTTTGACCACGACGATGGCGGCGGCGGAAGAACTGAAGCTGACCGAAAAGCTGGTCAAAAGTACATGGAACTGAGCGAAAAATACCAGTACAATGACGACATTATTTCGTCCGAACGAGACAAACAGGTTGGCCAAAAATTAGTTGAGAAATACGGGCAGAAACGGATCGATCAGCTTAAAACCGCCGATAATGTGAGAACTGGCGTTGCCGTAGTAGCCGTGGTTGCAGCGGCTCCTGTTGCACTGGCTGCTGGCACTGTTGTTGTCGCGGGCGCTGCTGTAGCAGGCACTGGATATCTTGGCTATAAGGCTGCCAAAGACAAGATCGCGAAGCGTAAAGAAACGAAAGAGAATAAGTAGGTGAACTAAATGGCGTTATCAAACACCGCCGTACCAAAGTATTACGGTCAGTTTCGTGACGCCGTAATCCGAGGCGAGATCCCTGTTTGTGAAGAGATCTCCCTCGAAATGAACCGAATAGACTCACTAATTGAGAACCCTGGAATTTGGTATGACGACCAAGCTATCCAGGGTTTTATTAATTATTGTGAGAACGAGTTGACTCTTACCGATGGTGAGGATCTTCATCTGCTGGATTCCTTCAAACTTTGGGCCGAGCAGATCTTCGGTTGGTATTACTTCGTTGAACGGAGTGTATACGAACCCAACCCCGACGGTCATGGCGGACGCTATGTCAAGAAGACCATCAAGAAGAGACTCGTTAACAAGCAGTATCTGATCGTTGCCCGTGGTGCAGCGAAGTCGATGTATGCGTCTTGCATTCAGAACTTCTTCCTCAATGTCGACACCTCGACTACGCACCAAATTACTACAGCCCCTACTATGAAGCAGGCGGAAGAAGTAATGTCGCCTATCAGAACTGCTATTACAAGGTCCAGAGGACCGTTGTTCAAGTTCCTCACCGAAGGATCTCTCCAGAACACCACAGGATCTAAAGCTAACCGAATGAAGTTGGCGTCGACCAAGAAGGGAATCGAAAACTTCCTGACTGGTTCGTTGTTAGAGATTCGTCCAATGTCTATCGACAAGCTTCAGGGCTTACGTGTAAAGATAGCAACCGTTGACGAATGGCTTTCTGGAGACATCCGAGAGGACGTAATTGGTGCAATCGAGCAGGGCGCTTCCAAAAACGACGACTATCTCATCGTAGCGATCAGCTCTGAGGGTACTGTCCGTAACGGAAGCGGTGACACAATCAAAATGGAGTTAATGGAGATCCTTAAGGGTGATTACATTAACCCTCACGTTTCGATTTGGTGGTACAAGCTCGATTCCATCGACGAAGTCGGTAATCCCGACATGTGGCGTAAGGCCAATCCTAACCTGGGCAAGACAGTAAGCTATGAAGTATATCAGTTGGACGTAGACAGAGCTGAGAATGCTCCTGCTACTCGTAATGATATTCTGGCTAAGCGCTTCGGCATTCCTATGGAAGGCTATACATACTTCTTCACTTATGAAGAAACCTTGCCCCACCCCAGACAGGACTTCTGGCACATGCCTTGTTCGCTTGGCGCTGACTTGTCACAGGGCGATGACTTCTGTTCATTCACTTTCCTGTTCCCGCTATCCAGAGGACGCTTCGGCGTTAAGACCAGGAGCTACGTTAGCTCCCTTACGGTCAGTAAACTCCCGTCCGCAATGCGGCATAAGTACGACGAGTTTGCGAGAGAAGGCAGCCTGATTGTTATGGACGGCACTGTGCTGGACATGATGCAGGTATACGAGGACCTAGACAACTACATTGCTGACTGCAATTACGATGTTCGGTCTTTTGGTTTCGACCCTTACAATGCTCGCGAGTTCGTTGAGCGATGGGAACGTGAGAACGGTCCGTTTGGTATTGAGAAAGTCATTCAGGGTGCTAAGACTGAGTCTGTTCCTCTGGGCGAGCTGAAGAAGCTGTCCGAAGAGCGAATGATTCTGTTCGATGAAGACCTGATGTCTTTCGCTATGGGTAACTGTATCGTCATGGAAGATACTAATGGTAACCGTAAACTTTTGAAGAAGCGCTACGAGGCTAAGATTGACCCTGTCGCGGCCATGATGGATGCCTTCGTCGCGTTCAAACTGAATAGAGAAGCTTTTGATTAAAGCTGTGAAGGAGGAAATTCAAAATGGAGTATGAACTGCAACATTATGGCGTAAAAGGCATGAAGTGGGGCGTTCGCAAGAAGAGATCTGACTTGGAAAAACAAGCTGGAACTTTTAGAGCTAGCAATGGCATGAAAGTTGCTCCATCCAAAAATGCATACGTCAGAACCATGCGTAGAGTAGCTGCTAATAGAGGCGTCGAAAAACTTAGTAGCGCCTCGTATAGAGCAGCGAATACACGGCTGCACGCTGATACCCTTACGAATCGAGCTAACACTGTAAAAGGCGAACAGCAGATTCGTAAGGAAGCCCAGGCACTCCGAGAATACAATGCCCATATAAAGGATTTGAAAAAGGGCACTGGCGACAAGTATCTCAGCAAAGAAGTTCGAAAGAATAAACTCGACGATGCGTACGAGAAGGTGCAAACGGCGTCTACTAGAAAGGACCGGCTTATCTATAGCGACGGTACTCGTAAGAAAGCTGCTAAGTACGTTGTCGATAATAACATGTCTGTCGCCGATGCTACTAAGAAGGCAAAGGGCGATGCATGGCGCAATACTGCAGTATTTGTCGGTGCGTATGCAGCCGTCAGTGTGGCGTCTCTTTATAAGAATCGCTGAGTGTAATCCAGATGTCAGCACAAAGTACAAAACCCAGGGAGGAACTTCAAAATGGAGTTAACACTTACCTCTAGGCTGAAGAACGCCTGGAATGCATTTACTAATACTCGGGACCCTACCCGTAATTACCAATACATAGGTCCTAGTTATGCCCGCCGCCCGGACAGGCCCCGGTTTACACGAGGTAATGAGCGATCCATTGTTACTGCAATGTTCAATCGAATCGCTTTGGATGTAGCCGCTATCGGCATTCAGCATGTTCAGCTGGACGAAGATGGTCGTTACATCGAAACTCTGAAAACCGGCCTTAACAATTGTCTGACCCTCGAAGCCAATATTGACCAGACATCCCGAGCATTCATTCAGGACGTTGTCATGTCTATGCTGGACGAAGGCTGTGTGGCAATTGTTCCCGTGGATACCAGCATCGATCCTATGAATACCGAAGGCTTTGATATTCTGTCAATGCGAACCGGCAAGATCAAGGAATGGTATCCGAGACATGTCAAGGTCGAGGTCTATAACGATCGGACGGGTAAGAAAGAGGAGATTACCCTCCCTAAGAACAAGGTTGCGATTATCGAAAACCCGCTGTATGCAGTTGTCAATGAGCACAACTCCACCCTGCAGCGGCTGATTAGAAAGCTCAACCTGTTGGACGCAATCGACGAACAGTCTGGCTCCGGTAAACTGGACCTCATCATCCAGTTGCCCTATGTCATTAAGACAGATGCACGCCGCGACCAGGCTGACAAGCGAATGCGGGATATTGAAAAGCAGTTGAAGGATTCTCCCTTCGGTATTGCATATACGGATGGCACGGAACGTATCACACAGTTGAATCGCCCTGTCGAGAACAACCTGATGAAGCAAGTCGAATATTTAACGAGTATGCTAAACAGCCAGTTAGGTATTACCCAGAGCATTATGGATGGTTCCGCAGACGAGAAGACTATGCTGAACTACAATACCCGTACCATTGAGCCTATCATCTCTGCAATCGTAGATGCTATGAAGCGAGTCTTCCTTTCTAAGACTGCTAGAACCCAAAACAAGTCTATCATGTTCTTCAGAGATTATTTCAAGCTTGCCCCTGTTAGCGAGATCGCTGAAATTGCGGACAAGTTTACTAGAAATGAGATCATGTCCAAGAACGAAGTTAGACAGATTATCGGAATGAAGCCGTCTAAAGATCCTAAGGCAGATCAGCTGATTAATAGTAACATTAGTCAGTCGGCGAACACTCCGACCGCACCCGTCAAACAGACGGAAGAACCTATTGAGGAAGGAGAAATTCAAAATGGAGCTTAGTCCTACCAATTACGATTTTGCTGGCTGGGCTACTTGTGCTAATCACTTGTGCAGTGATGGCCGTACCATTATGCCGGATGCCTTTAAGCACCATGACGGCGAGACCGTTCCTCTGCTGTGGAATCACCAGCACAACGATCCCTGTGCCGTGCTGGGTCGGGCACTCCTGCACAGTGTCAATGGCGATATCTACGCATACTGTGAGTTCAACAATACCGAAAGCGGTACTGTAGCCAAGGAGCTTGTTCAGCACAGTGATATTTGTAGTCTGTCCATTTGCGCCAATCAGCTTAAGCACAATTCTAAGCGTGGCGTTATGCATGGCATCATTCGTGAAGTGAGCCTTGTTGTGGCAGGCGCAAACCCCGCCGCTCGTATCGATTCCGTTAAGCTGATGCACAGCGATGATGGTAATGATTACGACGAAGAAATCCATATTTATGTAGACCACAACGTCGAGCTGTACCATGCCGACGGTGGCAATAACAACCCTGAAACTAAGGAGGAACCTAAAATGGCAGAGGAAACCAAGAAGCCCGAGGGCGAGAAGACCGTTAAGGACGTCTTCGATTCCATGACTGAGGAGCAGAAGACCGTCGTATACGCAATGATTGGCCAGGCCCTGGAAGATGCAGGCGCTGGCGACAACGACAACGAGGAGGACAACAACATGAAGCACAATGTTTTTGACAACGACGAAATGATGCAGAACGATGGCGTTCTGACCCACGCTGACCAGATGGAAATCATCCGCCTGGCTAAGAGCAACGGCGGTTGCACCCTGAAGCATGCTCTGGAAATGTACATCGAATCCGATGAGTCCCTGCAGCATGGTTTCGTGAACGAAGATGGCGAGGATGCTATCGACACCCTGTTCCCCGAATACAAGGACGTTAAGGGCGGCGCGCCCGAGCTGCTGGAGCGTGACCTGACTTGGGTTGACTCCGTTATGCGCGGCGTTCACAAGAGCCCCATTTCCCGTATCCGTACCCGCTTTGCTGATGCTCGCGCTGCTGAGCTGAGAGCTAAGGGTTACGGCGACAGAAAGAACGAGAAGACCATCTCCGGCAACATCAAGCTGGTCAACCGTACTACCGATCCCCAGACTGTGTACCGTAAGGACCAGATGCACCGTGACGACATCATTGATATTACTGACTTCGACGTTGTCGAATACCAGTACAAGGTCATGCGTCACAACCTGGAGGAAGAGCTGGCTATGGCTATCATGATCGGTGACGGTCGTGAGGAAGGCGATGCCGACAAGATCTCTGAAGAGCACATCCGTTCCATCTGGCACGATGACGATCTGTACACCATTCATGCTGATGTTGACATCGCCGCTGCTAAGGCTGAACTGCAGGGTACCAACACCGCTGCTAACTTCGGCGACAACTACATCTACGCCGAGGCTATTATCGCTGCCGCTCTGTACTCTCGTGAGCAGTACAAGGGCAAGGGCAACCTGGAGTTCTACTGCACTCCTCACCTGCTGAACGTCATGCTGCTGGCGCGTGACCTGAACGGCCGTCGTATCTACGACTCCAAGGCTGACCTGGCTGCAGCTCTGAACGTTAAGGCTATCCACACTGCTGAGCAGTTCGAGGGCAAGGTCCGTACCACTAAGGACGGCAAGCAGAAGAAGCTGCTGGGTCTGTTCGTCAACCTGAGCGACTACCATGTTGGCTCCACTAAGGGTGGCGAAATCACTCGCTTCTCCGACTTCGACATCGACTTCAACTCCTACAAGTACCTGATCGAGACTCGTCTGTCCGGTGCTATGGTCAACCTGTACTCCGCTATTGCTCTGGAAGAGCCCGTCGAAGCTGCAGGCTAATTAATTCAAAATGGAGTGAATTCTGATGGCGAAATGGCATGGTAAGGTCGGATACTCTAGGACGGAGGAAACTTCTCCTGGAGTATGGACTGATATTTGCGAAGAGCGAACCTATTCAGGCGATGTCATCCGCGGTAACACGGCGTGGTCGCCCAATCCTGATAGCACGAACGACGACCTAACGGTCACCTCTCAAATCAGCATTGTTGCGGACCCGTTCGCCTATCAGAAATTCCATTCTATGAAATGGATCGAGTTTATGGGTGCTAAGTGGAAGATTAAGAGTGTTGATCCTGTCACTCAGTACCCTAGACTACTACTGACTCTTGGGGGTGTATGGAATGGCTGAGAGGCTTACTCTTCATGAGGAGTTATGTTCACTCCTCGAATCTAGGAATGTCTATTATAATCCCCCAGAGTCAGTAAAGATGCATTATGACGCCATACGGTACGAGCTTAGCGGCAAAGACATTAAGCGTGCTGACAATAGACTCTATGCCAGCACTAACCGCTACGACGGTGTCATAATCTCCAGGGACCCCGATACTACCATCCCCGATAGTTTGCTTGGGCACTTCGAGATGTGTAGTTTCGGACGTCCTTACATTTCCAATAATTTGAACCATTTCCCGTTCACGTTATATTACTAAAAGGAGGACAACATTATGTCTAGAATTGTATGGGACAAGACCGGTGAACGTCTGTACGAAACCGGTGTAAAGCAGGGCGTTCTGTATGTTATGGACAGCGACGGTAAGTACGGCGCTGGTGTTCCTTGGAACGGTCTGACTGCTGTTACCGAATCTCCCTCTGGTGCAGAGGCAACTCCTCTGTATGCTGACGACGTCAAGTACCTGAACCTGGTTTCCGCTGAGGAATTCGGCGCTACCATCGAGGCGTACACTTACCCCGATGCGTTCATGGCTTGCGACGGTTCCGCTTCCATCGCTACCGGTGTTTACATCGGCCAGCAGGCTCGTAGAACCTTCGGTCTGTGCTATCGTACCTCTGTGGGTAACGACATCGAGAACAACGACTACGGCTACAAGCTGCACCTGATTTACGGTGCTCTGGCTGCTCCTTCCGAGAAGGCTTATGCTACTATCAACGATAGCCCCGAAGCTATCACCTTCTCCTGGGAAGTTAAGACTACCCCCACTACCGTTACTGGCGATAATCTGAAGCCCACCGCTAGCCTGATTATCGATTCCACCAAGGTCCCCGCTGAAAAGATGAAGGCCCTGGAGGATAAGCTGTACGGTACTGACGACGCAGAACCCACTCTGCTGCTGCCCGATGAAGTTGTCGCTCTGGTTGGCGCTGCTGCGGGCTAATTAATTCAAAATGGGAGTCGTATTCAGGGATAGAGGGCTGGCGACTCCCTCTTCTTACTAACCAAGTTTGACATGCTACTTGAGTAGCCATTTGAAAGGAGAACAAATCATGATTAAGAAGACTGTTACTTACACTGACCTCAACGGCAATACCCGCACCGAGAGCTTCTACTTCCATTACTACGAATCTGAGATTCTGGAAATGGAGATGAGCGTTGAAGGTGGCTTCAAGGAAAGAATCCAGAGAATTATCGACGCTCAGGACCAGCCTTCTCTGATGCGAGAGATCAAGAAGTTTGTACTCAGCGCCTACGGTGTCAAGTCCGAAGACGGCAAGAGATTCATCAAGAATGACGAGGTCAAGGCTGCATTCGAACAGTGCCCCGCATACTCCAAGATTTTCATGGAACTGGTTATGGACGATAAGGTGGCATCTGAGTTTGTCAAGGGTGTTGTCCCTGCTGATATGTCTGATCGCGTCGCCAATGCAGTCGCTAAGTAAGTAAATTACATAACAAGAGGTGAGAGACTTGCTTCGTGTTGTCGTGCCTCTAACAAAAGAAGGCTGGGATGAAAAGAGACAAGAATTCGTCGAACCTAAGGTACAGGTGCTGCAATTAGAACATTCTCTCGTGTCTCTTTCAAAATGGGAGTCCAAGTGGTGTAAGCCATTCCTTTCTAAGGGACTACAAACTACTGAGGAGATTTTAGACTACATAAAGTTCATGACTCTGACCCAGAATGTTAATCCTGAAGTGTATAATTGCATCACCCAGGACATTGTAGACGAAATCACCAATTATATTAATGCGCCGATGACCGCTACAACCATCAACGACGATAAGTCAGATAAGGGTCGAGGCGAGATTGTCACTGCGGAGCTTATTTACTATTGGATGATTTCTTTAAACATCCCATTCGAATGCCAAAAGTGGCACTTGAATCGCCTTCTAACTCTAGTAAGAGTATGCAATGTAAAGAATTCCCCGCCTAAGAAACGGAGTAAGAAAGAGCTGATGCAACGTAACGCCGCTATGAATGCGCTTCGCAGGCAGCAATTGAATACAAAGGGGTAATCAAATGATCACATTTAGACACAAGGGCGACTTTTCTAAAACACGTAGATATTTGGAAAGGGTGAAGGAGGCTATTAATCTCGGATTCTTTGATAAGTACGGACGAGAAGGCGTAGCTGCCCTTGCGTCTGCTACCCCTGTAGAATCCGGCGAAACAGCCGCGTCGTGGAGTTATGAGATAGCACATGGGCGTGAGTCTATCACACTGTCGTTCAATAACTCGCACGTCAATCAAGGTGTTCCTATCGCCATTATATTGCAGTATGGCCACGGAACAGGAACTGGAGGTTGGGTGCAGGGGCGAGATTATATCAACCCTGCTATCCAGCCTATTTTTGATAAAATCGCAAACGATGCCTGGAGGGAGGTTACTAAGTTATGAGTACAACTATTGACCAAAGAGTTGTCGAGATGCGATTTGATAATAAGCAGTTTGAATCAAATGTCGCGGACACTATGTCGACTCTCGACAAACTCAAGCAAAAGTTAAATCTAACTGGTGCCGCCAAAGGGCTTTCTGAAGTAACTAAGTCGGCTAGTAGAGTAGACCTATCGCCTATTAGTGCCGGCGCTGAAGCTGTTGCTGTGAAGTTCTCGCACGTTCAGGCGTCCATTCAGCACCAGCTTAACAAAATAGTCGATGGCGCAGTTAGTGCCGGTAGGCGAATCGTATCAGCACTGACAATCGACCCCATCAAAACGGGTTTCTCAGAATACGAGACCCAGATCAATGCAGTCCAGACAATTCTCGCTAACACGTCTCACAAGGGGACGACTATTGACAACGTCAATAGTGCATTGGACGAGTTGAACACTTACGCAGATAAAACTATTTATAATTTCACGGAGATGACTCGCAACATTGGTACCTTTACGGCTGCCGGCGTTGACCTGGACAAATCCGTGACATCCATCAAGGGTATTGCTAACCTGGCAGCAGTATCCGGTTCTACAAGCCAGCAGGCTAGTACAGCAATGTACCAGCTTTCTCAGGCATTGGCTGCAGGTAAAGTGTCCCTTATGGACTGGAACTCTGTAGTTAACGCCGGCATGGGCGGCGAAGTCTTCCAGAATGCGTTGAAACGAACCGCTACTCATCTGGGCACCAATGTCGATGCGATGATCAAGAAATATGGTTCATTCCGTGAATCTCTTACTCAGGGCGAATGGCTTACTGCGGAAGTCTTGACAGAGACCCTTACCCAGCTTTCCGGCGCATATACCGAAGCGGATCTTATTGCTCAAGGCTACACAGAACAGCAGGCAAAGGATATTGTGGCGCTGGCTAAAATGGCTGAAGGCGCTGCAACTAATGTTAAGACCTTCACCCAGTTATGGGATACATTGAAAGAATCCGCCCAGTCTGGCTGGACTCAGACATGGGAAATCCTTGTCGGTGACTTCGAAGAAGCCAAGACGATGCTTACCAAAGTATCTGACGTAATCGGTAAGATGATCGGAGATTCTGCGGAGGCTCGAAACAATCTTCTTCAGGGTTGGAAAGATATGGGCGGCAGAGATGACCTGCTAAAAGGTTTCCAGAATGCTTTTGAAGGCATCATGAACGTCGTTAAGCCGGTATCTGAAGCATTCCGTGATATTTTCCCTCCTCTAACGGTGGATCAGCTTATCGCGTTTACTGATAATTTCAGTAATCTGACTGCTAAATTCGCGGAGTTCACGTCGAAACATGGCGATAAAATCAAGTCGATTTTCAAGGGCTTCTTTGGGATTATTGATATTGGTGTTACGTTCGTAAAACAGCTGGTCGGCGGAATTGCTGATTTAATAGGCCATTTCAGCGGTCTCACCGGAGGTCTTCTAGATATTGGAGGCTCCTTTGGCGACTGGATTACCAATCTTCGAGATTCCATAAAGACTACTGATATTTTCGGTAAAGCTGTAGATAGTGTCGTCGGTATATTAGGTAAAGTAATCGACTATGTCAAGAACTTCGGAAAAGCTTTAAAAGACAGCCTTAAAATTTCCGATTCTGCTAGTTTCTTAGGATTTTTCCAGAGTCTGTGGGGCTTTATCAAGCAAATCGGTTCTGGCATCGGAAATCTTTTCGCTCCATTGGCGGACAGCATTTCCAACATATTGGGTAACACTAATTTCTTAGACTTACTCAACAGCGGTATTCTTGCGGCCGGTGTTACTGGCATATTCACCTTCGGCGACAAGCTGGCAAGCCCCTTCGAGGCACTTGCAGAGACGTTCGAAAATCTCGCTGGCGAAGGCGGCGTCATTAGTAAAGTCTCCGGTATGTTGGACGATGTTCGAGGATGCTTCGAAGCATACCAGAACAATCTTAACGCCGACGCGCTTAAAAAGATCGGTGTTGCCATGGCCTTGCTTGCCGGCTCGATCTTCCTTATTTCTTCTATTGATCCTGGCGCACTTGACCATGCGCTGGGTAGCATGGCTATACTGTTCGCCGAACTCATGGGCGCTATGGCCGTCTTCGGTAAGCTTGGTACTACTATGAAGGGCGCTCTTAAAGCTACCGCTTCGATCGGCGCAATGATTGGTATTGCGACATCTGTAACCATTCTGGCAGCCGCTATGAAGATCCTATCTACCATCGACGGAGATGCTATAATCAGAGGCCTGTTTGCAATCGGCGTACTTATGACCGAGCTTGGCGCATTTATATCTCTGACTAAATTCAGTGGTAAGATGGCCGGTACTGCGCTCGGACTTATCGCTCTTGCTACGGCCATGGTTATTCTGTCCAAAGCGGTAAAGAGCCTCGGCGAATTGGACGAGGGCGCTCTTGTTAAGGGCATCGCAGCGATTGGCGGCTTGCTACTTGAGCTTAGTCTGTTTACTACGCTTACAAGAGGCGCCAATAACATAATGGCCACTGGCATTTCACTGATATTTGTCGGTGCTGCGATGAAAATTCTCTACTCGGCAGTGAAAGATTTCGCAACCATGTCCTGGGAAGAAATCGGTCGAGGCTTAGGCGTCATGGGTGGCGCTTTAGTGGAGTTGGCGTGGGCTTTGAATATGTCCAAGGGTAGCTTCAGCGGAGCAGCTTCTCTGGCACTCGCTATGGGTGCATTGGCTATTCTTGTTCCTGTTATGCAGGCCCTGTCTGAGCTGAACTGGCCGCAAATTGGTAAGGGATTGGCTGTTATTGGCGCTGCATTGGCAGAACTCTCGTTCGGTTTAATTCTTATGACTGGTACGTTATCCGGTGCCGCCGCATTGATATTGGCTACTGGAGCAATAGCGATGCTTGTTCCTGTCATGAAGGCTCTTGGTGGTTTAAGCTGGGCCGAGATTGGTAAGGGACTGCTGGTTATTGCAGGTGCATTTACAGTCATCGGTATGGCTGGATTCTTACTCATGCCGTTGGTGCCTACGTTAATAAGTCTGGCGGGAGCATTCGCACTCTTTGGTGTTGCAACGCTCGGTATAGGCGCTGGCTTGGCACTTATCGGTGTCGGTATAACTGCCATTGCGACCTCTATTGCTGCCGGTTCCACGGCTATCGTAGCAGGTCTGGCCGCAATCATTATGGGCGTTATCGACTTGATCCCCGAGGTTATATTGGGCATCAGCGACGCTATTTTGGCAATTTGTACCGTTGTTAAAGAATGTACGCCGACAATCGTCGACACATTCTTCGTGCTGGTTGCCGAAATTTGTAAAACGCTTGCGGAGTACGTCCCGATGATCGGAGACGCTTTGTTCGAGCTCCTTATCGGGGCTATCGACGTGCTCGCTAATCGTATGCCCGAATTGATAACCGCTGCGATGAACGTTATTGGAGCTTTCTTTACGGGTATCGCAGAAGCAATCGGCGGCGTAAGCACATCTGGATTACTGAAGGGCATAGCTGGCGTCGCTCTGGCTACTGCGCTGATGTACGCATTATCCGGTGTTGTCGCTCTGATTCCCGGTGCAATGGCCGGTGTCCTCGGTATGGGAGCCGTTATTGCAGAACTAGCGTTGGTGCTTGCTGCAGTCGGTGCATTGGCCCAGATTCCGGGACTTAACTGGCTCATCGGCGAAGGCGGCGACTTATTGCAGAATATCGGTACTGCTATCGGTCAGTTCTTTGGCGGTATAGTAGGAGGTATCGCAGAAGGCGCTACTTCTACTCTGCCTCAGATTGGCACCAGCCTCTCTGAGTTCATGACAAATCTGCAGCCGTTTATCGACGGTGCGTCCCAGCTTAATGAGTCTATACTGACAAATGTCCAGACCCTGGCGAGTGCTATATTGGTGCTTACTGGTGCTGGCTTAGTGGACGCCATCGCTTCCTGGATATCCGGAGGTAGCTCTCTCAGTCAGTTCGCAGAGGACTTGGTTCCTTTTGGCACTGCTATGAAGAATTTCGCTGCCGAGGTAGCTGGAATTGATGACGGCGCTATATCCACATCTGTATCTGCGGCAAAGAGTCTTGTCGCTGTGGCCCAGGCCATTCCCGAAGACGGTCTTCTCGGACTTGATGGTATCGACGATTTCGGTAGAAATATCGTTACGTTCGGTAAGTCTATGAAGAAGTATGCCGAAGAAGTCGCCGGCATCGATACCTTTGCCGTTTCTACTTCTGTGGCTGCCGCTAAGGGTCTCGTAGCTGTTGCTCAGGCTATTCCTGACGATGGAACCCTCGGCACCGACGGTATCGATGACTTTGGTAAGAACGTCGTTAAATTCGGTAAAAAGATCAAGGAATACTCAGAAGAGGTCGCTGGACTTGATACTGCTGCTATTACAATGTCTATATTTGGGGCTAGAAGTATCGTCAATTTTGTCGGGACTCTTGCCGGACTTGACACTAGCGGCATCGCTAACTTCAAGATTTCCTCTCTCGCTACTGCGATTAGCAGTTATGCTACTAGGGTGGCTGAGATCAACGTCGCGGCTATTTATAGTTCGATAACAGCCGGCACGAGGCTGCGAGCATTTGTAAGTAGCTTGGCTGGCATGGATGTTAGTGGCGTAAGCACCTTTAGTTCTGCGTTGAATCAGCTGGCTACCGTCAATATTAACGGTTTTGTGACAGCGTTTGAGAACGCTAGGACTAGTCTGGCTTCTGCGGGCTCCAACATGATGTCTGCTCTCGTCAGTGGTATTTCTGCCGGAACACCTCTGGTGATTGCTAGCGCATCTAGCTCGATAGATCAGGTGTATAATGCGATTAACGTAAAGTTGGTTACGTTCCAAGCCACGGGTATCCAAATAATGGCTCGACTTGTCGCTGGTATGAATAGTCAGCGAGCTATGGTCATTAATGCGATGTCTTCGGTTGCTCTGGCCGCGGCCAATAGAGGTCGAGCTTATTATAATTCTTTCTATAATGCAGGTGCATATCTGGTACAAGGATTCGCAGCTGGTATTAGCGAGAATACGTTTGCAGCTGAGGCGAAAGCCGCGGCAATGGCGGATGCTGCGTACGATGCGGCTATGGCAGCACTTGATGCCCACTCACCTTCTAGGAGATTCTACAAGGTAGGCTCCTATGCCGGTCAGGGTTTCATTAATGCATTGTCCGATTACGCTGGAAAAGCGAAAAATGCGGGTTCCAAGATGGCATCGTCTGCCACGACGGGTCTTACTTTAGCGCTTACCAAGATGGGCGACTTTGTTACCGACAGCATCAACGCCAGCCCAACAATTCGTCCTGTGCTGGATCTATCGCAGGTTCAAAATGGAGCTAGCCAATTGGATGGAATGTTCACTGGTCGTACTATGGAGCTCGCAACAGTTAATGTAGGCGGATTCGGCAACCACGCGATTAACATGAACGCGTCTATTGATAGACTGTCCAAGTTGAACGAAGGCAGTAATCGTGAAGTTATTGGCGCAATAGCAGAACTTCGTAGCGATTTCGGATCTTTGATAGATGCTATCAATGGCATGCATATCCGTATGGACAGCGGTACTGTTGTCGGAGAATTGGTAGGCAAGATTGATAGAAGCCTCGGTCAAATTGCGATGCATAAAGGGAGGGGAATCTAATGTATCACTCTATAACGTTCGGAGATAAGAACACGTGGGACGATTGGCATTTAATTCCTTCTTCCCGACCGGTGTTTAATCCCCCTGCGCCAAAGACTAAGTTTATAGATATTCCAGGTGCCGATTGGCATCTGGATTTATCTTCGTCTCTAACGGGCGACATTGCTTATAACGGTCGCACTGGTACCATGGAATTCATTGTAGATAACGGTCATGCCGAATGGCATCACTTATATTCTACAATTATGGAGTATCTTCATGGTCAGGAGTTAAGAGCTGTACTTGAAGATGACCCTACTCATTATTATGAGGGACGTTTTTGGGTTGATTCATGGAAGTCTCTGCCTCAGAATTCTAGAATCGTTATCGAGTACAATGTCGCTCCCTATCGCTATGAAATTACTACTTCCTTGGAAGATTGGTATTGGGATGATTTCAACTTCGAAACAGGAGTCGTGCGAGAATACGCTGATATTCGAGTAGATGGCTCTAGAGTGTTCACCATACCCGGCGATCGACTGTGGGTGACTCCGTCGTTTATAGTCAATTCCGATAATGGTAAGGGTATGATGGTTAGTCACGATGGAGTAACATACCACCTTCCTGACGGTAAATCGAGAGTGGTAGCTATTCGACTTGGGTCCGGTATCAATACCTTGATATTTAACGGCCTGGGAACAATATCCGTCGAGTATAGGGGAGGTACGTTGTAATGTTTACGATGTATGCCGATGGCAAATTGTTATACGCTCCGCATCTTAGCGCAAATGGGTGCGGAGTGTTCTCCCCTCAGTTAACAGTCGAGCTTAACAAAGCTGGCGAACTGGAGTTTGTTATGCCTCCAGACAATGTTTTGTATAACGAAATGAACAAACTGAAGACGTTCGTTACCGTATACCAAGACGCCGACGAACTGTTCAGAGGTCGAGTCCTACATGATGAGAAAGATTTTTATAAGCAAAAAAGAACCTTCTGTGAAGGCGAGCTTGCTTTCTTCTTAGACTCACGGATTCGTCCCTATACATTCCGTGGAAAAGGCAGTGATCTGTTTAAGAAGTACATCAACGATCATAACTCTAGAGTCGAATCTGATAAACAGTTTGCTATCGGCGACATAACCGTCAAAGCTGCAACGGAAACTATCAACGTTGAAAACGAGAGCTGTTCTGCTACGATTGACGAGTTAAACGAGAAAATATTAGGCGAATTCGGTGGATATTTGAAAACTAGGCAAGGTCCTAACGGCAAACGCTACATTGATTGGCTCGAAACATCTGGTGAAACAAGCACCCAGACTATTGAGTTTGGTGTAAACTTGCTGGATATTACCGAATACATAACTGCCGAAAACATTTTTACTGTGTTGGTTCCTCTCGGAGCCACTCAGCAGGATGAAAATGGAAATACTACCGGCAAGGTCAATATTACTTCTGTGAATAATGGAAGGGACTACATCGAAAATAAGACCGCGATATCACTTTTCGGTCGTATAGAATCGTCCGAAGAATGGACCGATGTCGATGATCCCGCTACTTTGAAAACATTGGCAGAAGCGTTGTTGCAGAACAATATCGAGCTGTCCGTATCGCTAACTGTTAAAGCGGTCGACTTGCATATGTTGGATGTTACGTATCAGAAGATTCGAGTGGGTGATTGGATTCAGGTTATCTCATGGCCTCATAATCTAGACCGTCTTTTTCAATGTGAAAAGATCGTGTATAATCTCGTCGACCCTGAGCAAACCGAGTACACGTTTGGAGCTAAATCGTCTGGCATAACTGATGTTCAGACAAACGTAGCAAAAAACGTGCAGAATTCAGTCGCTGTTATCAAATCGACTGCGACCGCGGCTAATGCGGCTGTAGTCACAGTTCAAAATGCGGTATCTCAGATACCTTCCGAGTATGTGAGTGCTAGTACCTTTGCAGAGTACAAGTCTTCTACGGATGATAAACTGGCGAAATTAGACGCTAGAGTGAAAATATTGGAAGGAGGGACTGCCTAATGGCTGGTATAGAAACCTATTTGAAAAATATTTTGTCGGCTATCTATGGTAAAGATGTCCGGCAGTCAATTCATGATAGCATTAAGCAGTGCTATTACGATGGTAAAGTTGGCGCTACCGACTTAGAGGCCCGTGATCGTGCTGCCGCAGCTGAAGCTAGAATGGATACGTTTACTAAGCTCAAGAACGGCAGCACGACCGGCGACGCAGAGCTTACTGATATTCGTGTTGGTCACGACGGCAAGACTTATAGTAGTGCCGGTGAAGCAGTTCGAGAGCAGATCCGAGATACTCACGTCATCGAAGTTGGTACGAAGAAACCCACCCGCGACAATACTCAAGTATGGATTAATCCTAATGAGGTTGCTGAGTTCTGCATTCCTGAGATTAAGGATTATGACATTAATCCTGAGGATACCTGGAGTAGTACCAAGATCGATAGTAAGATCTCAGAATTGTTCAATGAAGTTTTCTATATTCCGAAGGTACGGAATTATTACGACCCTTCTTTGCAGACCGATGATACTATCGAGAAACATTATTATGTTGATGGCGCCCCGTATGAAACGACTCAGTTTGATTCTGCGTATAACGCGACAGCTTTATTTGAAATTGAGCCGAATACAAAGTACACCATCGGTTTAGTGCCTAAATTCGGCGATGCCGACTTACCCTGGGGATTCGCAACATCGGGTATATTCTTTTATGACGAATACAAAGAATATATATCTGCTGAAAAAGTAGGAACTTTCACGACACCCGTCAATGCTAAGTACGCCCGTTTCAATTTTGCAATGACGAACGGCATATTCCTTAGCGTAGTCAACCAGCGTTGCATGCTCGTTAAGGGCGCCTCCTTACCTGACGAATATACCGCATATGAGAAACTCAAGTCTGTTAAGAATATTATTAGTGGTATGTCCAGCGTAAGCCGAGTAGCGTATAGTGTTGAAGAGGATTCAATTACCCTGTCTTCCAAGTACAGTGCTACTCAGGACATCCAGTTTGTTCTGCGTCGAAAAGGCGGTAACAATCTGTTTGATTTCGATCGGGTGTATTTGTTCGATAACAGTGAACAAATACCTTCTGTGCATGCTGCCATGGATAGTGCATTGTTCTTATCCGGCGGTGGTGATTGGCACGCACCTTTCCAGATTGCTGCTGTAAATAATGTAAATGGCGATCAGGTATCCAATTCTACCTATTTTACAGGCGGAAACCACCAGTACAATAACACTGGCTCTGGTTCTACACCAACGGCATCCCATGTGAAACTTGAGTTCATTGCGGACGGAGCTACCTTATATTCTGGAGATACCGGTTATGCAAGTACAATCCAGATGGTATGGATAAACAATGTCCAAGGCAATAACACTACCAAAGCAGATGGTTCCGGACGAGAGATTCTCCAGGAACGCCATAAGATGTTCTTTGACGGCTACGAATTCAGAACTAATGTCGAGCTGGTGCCGTTAGAAGATATTATCTGTAAGCTGTGGTATGGCTTCCAGATTTTCAATGACGCTTACGAGAATGTCCAGTATCTCGACGGTGCTTATCGTGGGCCTAAGGATTTTAGTACTGACACCGAAAGTGGTGACTCTACGACTTCTCTCATGCGTTTGTATGATAGAAACGGAAATAACGCCGAGGTTCAGGTAGACACCACATTTGATCTCGGTAAAAGACAGCATTTTGCTGGCACAAATTCAATGTTTTCTGCTACGTATGGTAAAAGCTATTGCACCATTGTGAACAAAGCGGTAACAATGAATAAAGATTGCGTATATTCATTGCGCGGAATTTACCGATTCAAGAGTTCTATAGCACGTTAAGTAGGAGGTGGTATCTAAATGAGACGAATAAATAGCTCCATAATCAGAATTAAAAATAGCTCCGGTGGCTACGAATCATTAACAGCTCTTCGCGGATACTCCTCCTATGAACTTGCTGTTCAATGCGGATTCGAGGGCTCTGAAGAAGAGTGGATGAACTCTATCATCGGTGATGGTTGGGTCGGTGCATTCCAGCAACTAGAATCTTCCATGTTGAAATCCGCTACATATTCCGTCACGATTCCGACTGCATGGGTCGGTGATGCAGCACCTTATACCTGTACGGTAGCGGTCGATGGAATTCTTGCTACTGATAACCCACACATTACTCCGATTTATACGAGTGACCCTTCTATTGCATTGAGACAGAAAGCCGACTGGTCTATGATTGACAAGGCTGAAACTATCGACGGCAGTATTATATTTACTGCGTATGAAAGTCCTCCTACTACCGCTATTAGCGTGCAGATTGAGGTGATCCGTTAATGGGAATGGCGTATTTATATGGTAATGGTGGAAGCGGATCTGGTGGCGTTCTGATAGTCACTGCTCCCCAGGAAGCCACCGTCACAGTCAGTAAAGATGACCGTACGATAATGAAGTCTGTAGGCACCGATGGAACTGCAAAATTTTCGAGTTTAAATGGCGGAGAGTGGACTGTTACGATTAGCGATGGCGAACATACGTCTTCTCGTACGGTCACGATTAACATTGACCACGCAGTAACTATGGAGTTCTTTGAAGCGACTATTACGGTCAGTTACCCAGAAGGATCGCTTTGTACTTGTTATTATGCCGATGACCAGACCTTACAATATAATTCTACTACTGACGAAAACGATGCCGGCAGTGCTACTTTTATTGTCCCTAAGGAAGGAACATGGGTCATAACTTGCACGGATGGTATCGACACTGCCGAAACCGAAGTAAGTATAACGACGGCTGGTCAAACTGTGTCAGTTGATCTTCAGTATCATGCTTATCTGTATAAGAACGGTAAAGATTACACGACCTTAACCGGCGGATGGAGTGATGGTGGCTGGACTGGAACAGGCTCCGGCTATCAGTATAGTAAAGGTAGCGTAACTGTTGGTGCTAATAGTGTGACTATTACATCAGGTGGTTGGAATAGCGATACTACTACAAACACATACTATCGCACTATAAATAAGCTTAAGCTTAATGCCTATTCAAAGCTCACTATAAATGTCAGCAGTTTTGCTGGTGACACTCATGTCGACTTCGAAGGATGGGATGGAGCTTATATAGTTGTTATGTCAAGCAGTGACCTGTCGTACGGCGTAGCCAATGCGAATGCATCTACACAGATTAAATCCACTGGTATAATCACTGTAGATCTATCTAGTATCACAAGTAGTACTACTACCTACTATATAGCTATATTCTGCGCCGGTGCGAATGTTACCTTTACGGAGGTGTATCTGGATTGATTTATATTGATTCTAACTATTGTTGTCATACAACCAACGTAGACGGTACCCTGCGTGCTGTAGATACTTCTATATTCGACGGTAAATGCGCCGCATATATCGAAGGATATCGTTTCGTACCTAGTGGCGAAAGCTGGACTCGTTCCGATGGAGTGGTGTTCGCAGGCGCGATGGTTTCTCCTTGTAAAGATCCCGAACTTCTCATGGCTTATCAGGAACAGTATGAGAAAGACCTTCAGAAGATTCAAGAGCTTACTAAAGTTTTGGAGGCTGCGGGGGTAACTGTATGACTATTCTTGAACGAAATAGTACGCTCTATCGATCCCTAATCGATGGTAATGCATATTCTCCCGACGGCTATCCTGCTGATCGGGAGATTTACACATCTTAAAGATAAGGGGGTTGATACCGATGGGCTTAACAACTTTGGTGACATTGATCACCGAAATCGGCGTGCTCTTAGGCGTAATTGTCCCGGTAGTCGTTTCGATGAAAAAGATTGCGGAGGGCACTAAATGCCAGCTTCGTAGCGAAATGCTTCGAATCTATTACCATAATAAAGAATCCGGTGAAATTCGTCAGTACGAGTACGAAAATTTTGTAATGCTCTACGATGCCTATAAGGCTCTCAAGGGCAATTCCTTTATCGACAAGATTTACAAAGAAGTACAATCTTGGGAAATTATTTCTTGAAAGGAGATTTTGTTATGCTGAGTAATAAGACTTATGACATCCTGAAGTGGGTTGCACAGATCGCTCTGCCTGCCATTGGTACTCTGTACGCAGGTCTGGCCGGTATCTGGGGTTTCCCTTATGGCGAGGAAGTCGTTGGTACCATCATGGCACTGGACGCTTTCATGGGCGCTCTCCTGCAGATCAGCACCGCCAAGTACAACAAGGTTAACGCAGCTAACTAACATCCCCCCAGCAAAGGACTGACATCAACCATGACAATCAAACAAAAACAATGTCTTCTATACTATCTTGGATATTATGTAGGTAACATTGACGGCGATTGGGGAACACTCTCCATGACGGCTACTAAAGCGTTCCAGAAAGACTTTGGTCTGAAGGACGATGGAATTGTGGGGGCTGAGACCGAAAAGGCTTTGACTCATGCAGTTGCGTATGGTATGCCGACTAGGAAAGATCCCGTCGCTAGTTCTGATTGGTGGGACGAAATCGAGTACTTCGACAAATCCGAGTTCGCTTGTAAATGCGGAAAGTATCATGCTCCGTATTGCAATGGAGCTCCTAGTCAGATGAAAGAGAAGGTTGTTAGGGTTGCAGATAGGACGCGCAAACATTTCGGAGCACCTGCCACCGTATCTAGCGGCTTAAGATGCGCGCGTCATAACTCTGATTCTGGCGGTGTATCCAACAGCCGACACCTTTTCGGCAAAGCGATTGATTTCTGCATCGCGGGTAAATCCTCCACTCAGGTTCTGGAGTACGTCCAGAAGCAGCCTGAGATACGATACGCCTACGCGATCGATGGAAGTTTCGTACATATGGATATTGAGTAAGGTATTAGAGGGAGCGGCCGCGAGGGCTACTCCCTCTTTTATTTTTGCTTTCGCGATCGAAACATCTTCTGTTATGGAAGGAAAACATAAAACGAAAGGATGATTTATCATGTTAAACGTTGCAAAAGTTGCTAAAGTTGTTGTTCAAATCGCAGTTGGAGTTGCGGTAGGAACTATGGCAAATGACTTTTCAAAGAAATATGTTGGTGAACCACTTCAAAAGTTTATGGATTCTGTAGCCGAAAAAGCTGAGAAGTCTCATAACTGAGGCTTTTCTTTTTATCTAAACCTTGATATAACGCTTTCGGGATGAAGTAGTGCCTCATGAATGAGGGTCTAAAAGACCCCTAAATTATTTGTACTTAAGCTTCATCTTTATTTCATACGGAGGAGTATACCATTTCAAGCCTTTTGAGGTATCGATACCATACTCTTTAGAGTTCTCTTTTGTTATTCGTACAGTAGATCCGCGTTTGTATTCTATCTTGTCAATGATATTTTTCAAGAACTGATTCTTTACTTTAGCGTCTACCTCAGGATCTTCAAGCGCATCCAGAGCATCTTCGAACTTCATCATTTCTTCTTTATAGTCAACTTGTTTTGGCATAGAACCTTTTGCCTTTACCAATGCCTTCTGGACCTCTTCTTTTTCCATTAGCAATTTATGGTTTAACTTTTTGAATATTTCTTGCGGCATAGCCATGTCAGGATCGTACTGAGCTTCCCATTGTCGAACCTCTTTATCTTCAAGCTCTTTTAATTTTGTCTCAAGGCGATCGACAAGGTCCTTATGAAGCTTGAACGAATCGTCTTGGTTATTCTCAATGCGAAGTTGGAAGTCCTCTATACAGTCCTTTATTGCAGTGCAAACGTCTCTGTATATTTCATCGAACACCGCCGACCCACTCTTGCAATGGACTTGGTTATTACACACAAGTTTCGGAGGAGCGTATTCAATCCCTTTTCTACGGTAAGTATTATAGCCCATCTTCGCCCCGCATTCGCAATACATTATACCGCTGAATGGATTCTTTAACGTCAAGTCTTGTTTAGTACGATGCCGCTGGCCCTTGATTTCTCTAGCTTGATAGAATTGTTCCTCCGATATTATGCCATCATGTTTACCTTCGAAAATTAGATACTCATCAACCTTGGCTTTCGGTCGAAGCTTTTTAATCTCTTGATCTTCGATAATCTTAATAGTTTTGCGCCAGTTCCAGCGAACACATCCTATATAATGCACATTCTCAAGCATCGAGAATATTTGGTATGTGCGCCAGTATTTTCCGCCGGTCTTAGTTTTAACACCAAGATCTTCGAGGCGCCTGCAAATTGCGGTTACTCCGATATCTTCATTACAGTACCAGTTGAATACCATTCTCACGACATCTGCTTGGTCTTTTCGCTCGATCAAAGTATGATAGGTTTTCTTTCCATCTAGTTCTGTTTTCTCTATTCGATCGAAGCCGTAGGGCGCTACAGACCCGACATAATTGCCCTCCTTAACGCTTGCTAGTTTACCACGAGCCTGAATTTTCTTGAAGTATTCTAGATATTCGTTGCCTCTTTTAAGCTCACGCTCGAAAGCATCTCTATCATACTCATCTCGCAAGTCATATATTTTCATAGGCGTGATTACATAAGTATTTGTGTAACGCAGTATTCGAATCAATCTACCAGCATCTTCAAGATCGCCACGACTTAGACGCTGAACTTCGACGACTGCCACCGCTTTAATAGCTGGGTTTTCTATAGCCTTTAACAATCGTAGTATTTCAGGCCGACTATCTAACGACTCGGCACTTCCCACTTCACGATATTTATTCTCTTCTGGTATAGGACCTCCTAAGTATTTTTCTGCGTATTCTTCTATTATCTTATCGTGCTTATCTAACACCTCCTCGACCGATAGTAATGGGTCATCAGTCCTCGATTTCCTTCCGTAATCTAGTGTTTCATAGTTGTAAAATCTTGGGTATTCTCTATACATTGGTTATTCTCCTCCTTCTAATTGACTACCTTACAAGAAAATACCCGATATTGCAAATGATTAGATAATTTAATCTAGATTTAAAATTCCGCAAAACCCGTACGCAGGTGACAATGATAATTATTATATTAAAATAGTAATCGGCACCTGCCCCGGTGCTTTAAAGAGGTGAACATGAAAAGAGTATACGAATGTGAGAATGGAACCATTTATGTAACGATACCAAAGACTTGCGATCGGGAAAAACTTCGACAGGTGACCGAAGAATTCCTCAAAAAAGTAATGAGCGAGGGAAAGAAAAATGGCAACTGTAATACGCGCTGAAATTTCTGAGAAAAACAAATACTACATCGATAAACATCGATATTATGAGCTAAAGCACTTCTGTTTACAGTACAACGAATGGAAAAAAGAGTACGCAAGATGCAACGAGTCTATTATTTTTGCTTCTAAGTTCGAGCGTGAACCAGCTAGTAACGTTCATTCGGACTTAACAGCTAAGTATGCTATAAAGAAGCTCCAATACGGCACTCGTATTAAGTTAATTGAGCGCATTGCAATGGAAGCCGACGACTTTTTGTATCCGTACATTCTCAAGGCGGTAACAGAAGGGCTATCTTACACGCATCTAAAAGGGCGACTGGATATCCCATGTGGACGTGACATGTACTACGACCGGTATCGAAAATTCTTTTGGCTGCTAAGCGAAGCACGAGACTAGGAGGAACTGGAATGACTGAGGTTAAACTAGAGATGAGAAAGAAAGCTAATCTAATACGAGGATTGGTAAACATACTGCAGGATGATGCTATTTATATTTGTGCTGATGCGAACGATTTCGATTTGGTAGGCCTAGGAGTCTCGATAGAAGAAACCAAAGACACCATCCAAAGATTGATAGACCGTCTCGCCGAGCTAGAATATTCCGTATATTTATCGAAACAAACTGGGCCCTGAGAAGGGCTCTTTTTTCGCGCTCAAAACATGCTCCTTTATGGAAAGATAACACAATTAGGAGGTTACTATCATGAACAAAATGCTTGGAGGAGCTATCGTAGCATTAGTAGGCACAGCGTGGGTTAAACTTTATGGAGATTATAAATACGCTAAAGGACTATGCGATGCTGACGATTTTTACAAACCAATCATTGAAGCAGAGCACGACGTAATCAAAGATTTGTGTAAACGTCTTAAAAAGCAAAAAGAGGAGGCCTAATTGGTCTCTTTCTTTTATATTTGTCTAATCTAGGTTAGCGACTTCTAATCTAGGTTTGAAAAGTCGAAACTTTCCGTACTCGGGTTACGAGAAACAATGTTAAATTGATATCGTAAAAATTCCCGGGGTGGAAATTTTGAAAAACATTTTAGAAAGGAGAGCAGCATGATCTACATAGCATCTAGTGTCGCATTCATCCTCGGGTCAATTATTACTACTTTCATTATCGCTTCTCTGCTGATTGGAACGATGGTAGTTTATATTCCTGACCAGCCGGACGAACCGCCTTACCTGACCGCCGAATTAGACCGGTCTGTAGGCTTCGTAAGTAAGCGAAAGTTTGTGTTATTCAAAGTTGATGTACGACAGCTGAATTCGCAGCAATAACACATCCTGTTATGGAAACTTATTAACGAAAGGGGTAAACAACTATGAACATCTTAACCGCATTAGACGAGGAGATCGCAGCCAGATTACTTGAAATGAGTATTATGGATGTCAAATCTGATGAGTATCGGATCGTGGATGACAATGTTTGCAAGCTTATCGACAGACGACTCGAAATGGAGAAACTTGACATCGAAAGTCAGGAGAAGGTTGACGCTCGGGAGGCCGAGAAGGAACTGAGACTGAAGCAGATGGAAGAGGATCGTAAAGATCGACGTTGGAAGAACGGTATTGCTATCGCAGGAGTAGTCACATCGACTGGTCTCGCCATTTGGGGCACCATAACGTGTCTCAATTTCGAGAAGGACTGTACGTGGTCTACTATCATCGGTAAAGCATGGAGCGGAAGAATGCTTCCTAGGAAGTAAATTTCTAACTAAAGACGAAGGGTTATGGAAACATAGCCTTTCGTTTTTGCTTGCGAGGAGGGTCTATGCGATATCACTTTGAAAAGCCGGACATATATTTGTCAATGTACGGCGACTCATATGCTTGCGATCACCCAGTCTATGATAAGTGCACTCTATTCAAAATAGGTAACCTGGGGCTGGCCGTGATACAACAGCGACGAGATCCTGACACGAAAACTACCTGGTGGGACGAGATAGACCCTTGGTTGACAGATTCTTTATATTTGCATCCAAAGTTTAAAGAATACTTCGATAATAGGGCGGGAGAGCCTGTAGATGGTCTGTACCCTACTGTTACGATACGTCAAATCATGTGGGCTTTGAAGCTAAAACCGATGTTTAAAGAGCGCTGGGAGACCTGTTTTGATAGGAAAGATATTTGAATTCGGGATACAAACATCCTCTGTTATGAGAAAACAACAAGGAGGAAACGGAGATGGACGAATTGAAACTTATCTTACCTACAAAATTCATGAGAAACCTAGTTGCTAAAATGATAGCAAAGGCTATCTATAAGAAGACTGGATACGACATTAATGTCCAGTTGAACAAAATAGAAGTACAAGCTATCGACGGCAGGGTTCATATTCATGTAGATGTAGACGGAGATATTAACAGCGAAGATTTCGTAGACATCGTAAAATCCAATGGTTTGATATAAGGCGGAGGAAACTCTGTCTTATATTTTCGCGAAAATAACAAGGTGTGTTATGAGAAGGAGAGGTTACAGGTTCGAGTCCTGTATGGCGATTACGCTATTAGCTCAGCGGTAGAGCGCACCTTCTTTTAGTTTTTCACTATATCCGAAAGGTGAGGAAGCAAAATGAACAGACTAATGCACCGTACAAAGTTATTTGTCAATCGTAACGGGGCGACTATCTTAACTTGTGTAAGTGGTGTAGGTGTCGTCGTAACTTCAGTCATGACTGTAAAAGCAACACTAAATGCTCTGCCTAGAGTCGAGGCAGCTAAGGAGGAGAAGGGTGAAGAACTCACAAAGCTTGACATTGTAAAAGCGGCAGCCCCTGCTTATATTCCGGCAGCTGTTATGGGTGCTTCTACAATCGCTTGCATCTTTGGTGCTAATGCGTTGAATAAGCGTAAACAAGCAGCTCTTATGAGTGCCTATGCGTTACTTGATAGCTCATACAAGGAGTACAAACGCAAGGTAATCGAGCTGTATGGAGAAGAAGCAGACGGTAAGGTCCGAGAAGAGATTGCTAAAGACCGCTACGAAGAGGCTAACGTTACCACCGAGTCCGAAGATCCACTATTCTATGACGAGTTTTCGCAAAGATATTTCAATGCTCCTACTGAAAAAGTAATTAAAGCAGAGTACGAGATTAATAAAAAGATTAGTCTATGGGGCGGAGCAGAAGTAAATGAGTTCTATGAGTGGCTTGATATTCCTCAACTGGACGAGGTTAAGCATATGGGTTGGTCCACAGGCGGTTTGATGGCCAATACTTGGAAGGATTGGCTCGATTTCAAACATACGAGAGTCGTGCTAGATGATGGTCTGGAATGTACTATCATTTCGACATGGCCGGAGCCAATGTACGACTACGAATACTATTGATACTCGCGAAGTAAACAAGCTGTATTATGAAGAAAGGAGACGATGAGTCATGAATATCAAAAAGTACATCACAGTAGAAAACGCAGTGAAGGTAGGTCTTGGAGTCTTGACAGTAGGACAATTCTTACTGTCTGGAAAGAAGGAATCTATCGACATGGCAAATCTGAAAGCTGATGTAGTCAAAGAAGTACTTGACGAATTGGCCGGAAACAAGTAAGGGAGTCCCACATGGGATTCTCTTATTTTTCTACAAACGAAAGGAGAAAACCACACCATGAGCAAATTCAAGCAATTTCAAAAGTCCCTAGCAAAGCATAAACCAGATATTCTAATTGGAGTCGCTATTGTGAGCACTATCGGCGCCCCGGTACTCGCTATCAAGGCGACTCCTAAAGCTCTCCAGGCGATTGAGGCCGAGAAAGAGAAGCGACAGGTAGACAAGCTCACTCCTCTCGACACTGTAAAGACTTGCTGGAAGTATTATATTCCCACGGCTACTGCTTGTGCGACTTCCGTAGCATGTCTCATCGCATCCAATACTGAATACGCGAATCGAACTGCTACATTGGCCGCGGCTTATAAGCTCTCTGAGACAGCGCTCACAGAGTACCAGGAAGCCGTCGTCAAGACTATTGGCGAGAAGGAAGAGAAGGCTGTACGTGAGCAAGTGAGTCAGACTCGTGTGGAGCAGAATCCGGTAAGCAACAATGAAGTATACTCCACCGGCGATGGGTACGGATGCGTCACAATTTTCGAGCCTAACTCCAACAGATATTTCAAATCTACTGAGGCTGCCGTTCGCAACGCGGCTAGTGTACTTAACATGCAAATGTCACACGACATGTTCGGGTATGTATCGTTAAGCGATTTCTATGACGAGATAGGTCTGAGTCATACCGATGTCAGCGACGATATCGGATGGAATGTCGAAAAGGGCATGATTGATATCGATTTCCATTTGACACGAGACCCTGAGGGTAGACCGTGCTTTGCGATTTACTACAACAACCGCCCTACGTGGGATTACGATAAATTCAAGTAATCCGCGAAAATTACACACACCTTTATGAGGTAATAACTCAATTAAAAACTTAAATTATTTTAGGAGGAAACTATCATGGCAAACATCAATGCAAACGAGAACGTTATCGATTTCAACGAGGCTCTGGAGAACGCAATTCCCGACGCAATCGATATGGTCGTACCCGAAGTACCTGGTATCAACTGGGGCAAGGTAGGCTTCGGTGCAGTGGCAGCTTTGGCTGTTGCTGGACTGGCTTACAAGCTCGGTACTGTTATCAAGACTAAGGTCGATCAGAAGAAGGCTCAGGAGGCTGACAACAAGTCCGCAGTCGACAACGTTAAGGTCGCAGAACATGATTTCGTGGATAAGGAATCTGAAGAGTAAGCGAAATTGAGTAACCAGCGAGGAGGGTACCCGTAACAGGGTGCTCTCCTTTTATTTTTGACAAGGAGGCCTTATGAAGCAGTATCTGTACGAAGGACCGGTCATGGAGTTTGATAGATGTATTGCCAACAATTGGCGGGCTACTACGCGGGCTGTGTCACCAAGTAAGGCTAAGAGCAATCTCACATATCGGTTCAAGAAGGAAAACAATAAAGCCACGAACGCAAAGATTAGCCTTCCTGGAAAAATTGTCGTGGTCTTAGAGGAGGTATCATAAAATGCAGGACTACAAACCGAATTCCCACAGATTCAAAGAAGAGCAGAAGAATGCGCCTGCCGAAAGAAAATTTGACAAGGTGGCCACCGGAAGTGTCAAGACGAAGAAGAAAAACGGAGCTCTTAAGTTCCTTGATGTCTTCATTTCCGATGATATCCACAACGTCAAAGAGTATTTCCTGAATGACGTCGCTGTGCCTATGATTAAGAAAGGTATCATGGGCGCATTGGACATGATTCTCAATGGCGATAGCGGTGGATATTATGACCGCCGTCGTGGTGATTCCAAGGTATCTTATCGAAAGTACTATGACGATCCTCGCGATAGTCGAAGAACTGTTAGCCGAGACGAACCTAGATCTCGTTTCGACTTCGATGAGATCGAATTTGAAACTGAAAAAGATGCTAAGGACGTACTGTTCTCTATGCGAGACGCTCTGCGTGAGTACAAGGTTCTAAGTGTGGCCGATATGTACGATATGGCAGACCTGCCTCAGCCTTATACCAGCCATAACTACGGTTGGACGAACCTCGACCATGCATACACTGAGCGTGTGCGCGGAGGTTATTGGGTAATCAGAACTCCCAAGGCAATGCCTATTGAAAAGTGAAAGGATATTCTATGAAAAAGAAGAAGTACTCTGGCAAGATGACGAATGCCATTGAACCCGCTGCTCCTACGTCTGTATGGGGTTACAAGGGCGTTCCTGGTAAGGGTGGCAAGACCCACAATTCCACTATCACCGAAAAGAAAACTGAAAAGGAGAACGGTTAATCATGAAAAAATTTAACATTAAAGTACCAGCAAAAGTGGCCAGAGCGGCATATAAGGCTGGTTTCAAGATTAAATCTCACGCACCTGAAATTCTGATCGGCACGGCTTTCGTTTTTGGTGGAGCATGTGTCGTTTCTGCATGTAAGGCTACTCGAAAGCTGGACGCAGTTCTCGAAAACGCCAAGTTTGAGATCGAGGCTGTTCATAAAGCCAAGGAAGATGGCGAGATCGGTATTCGCAACCTGGAAACTCAGGAGATTGAGCTAGTTCCTTACACTGAGGAAGACCACAAGAAAGACCTCGCTTTGGTATATGCTCGAAATGGCTTGCAGCTGGCGAAGCTGTACGGTCCTGCAATCATGTTTGGTCTTGCTAGTGCCGGCTGTGTTCTGGCGTCCAACAACATCGTTCGTAAGCGTAATCTCGCACTTGCTGCCGCTTACACGACTGTCGACAATGCGTTTAAAGACTATCGCGGTCGTGTAATTGAGCGTTTCGGTGAAGAACTGGACCGTGAACTGAAGTACAACATCAAGGCCAAGGAAATCGAAGAGACTGTCGTTAACGAAGATGGCACTGAGCAGGTAGTTAAGAAGACTGTCGATGTTGTGGAGGGCCCTATCGCAAGCCCGTACACTATTTGCTTCGACGAAACTTGCGCCAACTGGGTCAAGAATGCCGAAGATAACAAGTTCTTCCTGCTCCAGGTCCAGAAGTGGGCTAATGATCGTCTGCAGACAAGAGGATTCCTGTTCCTGAATGAGGTTCTGGAAGCTCTTGGTGCAATGGAAACTAGAGCTGGTAGCGAAGTCGGTTGGATTTACGACAAGGACAATACTATCGGTGACAACTACGTAGACTTCGGTATTTTCAATATCCATTCCGAAGCAAGTCGTCATTTTGTGAACGGCCATGAGCGTTCTATCTGGCTTGAGTTCAACGTAGATGGTCCTATCAATCATCTGCTGCCTTGAAGGGATGGACTCGACTATATAGGGTCGGGTAATCCTTACCGAGATATGTTTGATTTCCCTTGGTTATTTCAGTACTACGGGGAGGAAGACTGAAAGGAGGTGATCGCATGACGGGGCGCGAATTGATCATTTATATTCTGCAAAATGGTCTCGAAGATGAGTCTGTGTTTAAAAACGGGAGGTTCATCGGGTTTGTAACGCCTGAAGAAGTTGCCGTACAGTCAGGGGTAGGTACCGCAACAGTCTGTGCCTGGGTCCATCAAGGACGCTTACACAGCGAAGCGATACGAGAAGGAATTTATATTCCAGCAGATTATACGGCTCGAAAGGAGCACCAATAATGGATAGAAAAATACCTCTTGTTTCTTATACCTTAGCAGCGTTGTCTGGTATTTGTTTTATAGGCGGTCTTGCCATTTTATCCAGGGAAGGGAGAAACGATACATGGACAGACTTGAGGGGCTCATATCCATGCTAGATTATTCATTGGACACACGTCGAAAGCGACATCTCACAGGAGGCATTCTTATGAGTGTCTCCTTGTTATTTGGTGGATTAGCAATAACCATCATGACTGTGAAAATGGAGGATAATGAAAGTGAACGCTACATTGAGTAAAGTATTGATATTCGCTGCTGGTGCCACTATTGGCGCCGCAGTGTCTTGCAAGTATTTCGAGAAGAAGTATAAGCAGATTGCAGATGCCGAAATTGCATCCATGACCGAGTATTATGAGCAGCTCCTTGTTTGTGCAGAGGAAGAGATTGACGATTATTCTGCCGAGATTGAGACTCAGGATCGTATTGATCGAGCTGCTGAAAAGTTCCCTGAAGTACGGGAGCTTGTCGATAAACTGAACGATTTGAATTACACCGAAAATAAGGAGGTGCCCAATGTGAAGCCACCGTATGTTATCTCACCTGATGAGTTTGGTGAGGTTGACGAATACGCCACCGAAACCCTGTATTATTACAAGGATAAGGTCTTGGCAGATGACCAGGACAATATCATAGAAGATGCGGACAATGTCATTGGAATTGGTTCTTTGACCCATTTCGGAGAGTACGAGGATGACTCCGTATTTGTCCGAAACGACCGCGAAGAGACTGATTATGAGATCTTACTCCATCCTGAAAAGTATTCCGATGTCATTAAATCCAGACCGCATCAGGCGGAGGCTGAATGACGAAATACGATGTAGGACACGAGTATTTTGAATGGCTTACTGATTTGGTGAATGAGGGCAGATTCGGCGGGTGCGTTACATTTCGAAAACTACTTGCCTATCTGCACGACACCGAATTCATATTCTTAATCCCAAAAGACGAAAACCGAGCTGCGGATGGAGTCTACTTACGATATCGATTCTCTTGTGAGCATATGGGCGATGAAGAGATGTTCCTTCGAGGTCCTTGTAGTGTACTTGAGATGATGGTCGCACTTGCCTCAAGATGCGAGGATGATATTATGACAGACGCTCTTATTGGTAACAGAACCAGCCAATGGTTTTGGGGTATGGTTACCAATTTGGGTCTTGGTGCTATGAATGACGACCGGTTTGATATTGACTTTGTAAGGGACACTATCGAACGATTCTTATACAGAGAGTATGATCCCGACGGCCGCGGAGGATTATTCACTGTACGAGGATGCCGAAAAGACTTACGTAAAGTAGAAATCTGGACGCAGCTTATGTGGTATTTGGACACTATCGATTGATATTTACCGAAAGGGGAATCAAAAATGTGATTGACTTTCTGATGATTTCGACTCGTCCTGGAAAACGCCAGAGTATCGAAATCTACCCCAAGTTTGTAATAAATAACCGAACAAAAGACTTAATGATCCGAGGCGGTGACTTCTATGCAGTCTGGGTTGAAGATCGAGGCTTGTGGTCTACTGAGGAGCAAGACGCGCTTGACTTGATTGACCGAGAACTTGATAAGTACGCCGAGGATTATCGCAAGAAATTTGATGGAGACGTTCGAGTGCTCCACATGTGGGACAGTGACAATGGCATGATCGACTCTTGGCATAAATACTGCCAAAAACGAATGCGTGATAACTTCCACATGCTGGACAATAACTTGATATTCTCCAATACCGAGACGAACAAGAAGGATTACGCCAGTAAGAGGCTTAGCTACCCTCTTGAGCCTGGCGAGATTCCTGCTTGGAACAAGCTCATCGGCACTTTATATTCTGAGGAAGAACGAACAAAGATCGAATGGGCTATCGGAGCGATTGTGTCCGGTGAGTCGAAGTATATTCAGAAGTTCATGGTCCTTTACGGTGCTGCTGGTACAGGTAAGTCGACTATCCTGAACATTATCCAGCAGCTCTTCGAAGGATATTACTCTGTCTTCGATGCTGCCGAACTTGGCTCTGCCACAGGTCAGTTTGCATTGGAAGCATTTAAGAAGAATCCGCTTGTTGCAATTCAGCACGACGGCGATTTGTCTAGACTTGAAATTAATACCCGATTGAACAGCTTGGTATCTCACGAAGAGATGATCGTAAACGAGAAGTACACGAAAAGATATTCTACTCGTTTCAACGCATTCCTGTTCATGGGTACTAACAAGCCTGTCCGTATCACGGATGCAAAGTCTGGTCTTATTCGAAGACTGATTGACGTCACCCCGTCTGGCAACAAGTTAGGCCCTAAGGAGTACAAGCAGGCAACTAAGCAAGTCAGTTTCGAGCTTGGAGCGATTGCCTCGCATTGTCTGCAGGTGTATAAGGACATGCCAGGTAGGTATGACGATTATATTCCTACTTCGATGATGGGCGCTTCTAACGATTTCTACAACTTCGTTATTGATTCGTATCGTGTATTCAAGACCGAGGACGGTACTACGCTTAAAGCGGCGTGGGAGATGTATAAAACATACTGTGAGGATGCGAAGGTTCCGTATCCTCTTTCTCGTCGTAGTTTCCAGGAGGAGCTTAAGAACTACTTTAGAGAGTATGACGATAGAATGAGTTTCGAAGATGGTTCGAGGGTCCGCAGCTACTATAGCGGATTCCGGACTGAAAAATTTGAGTCTTCTAGAGATAAGAAAAGGAAAAAGGAGGAGCCTAAGCAGAGCTGGCTTACATTTGACACCGCCGAATCTATATTTGATAAGGATTGCGCAGATTGCTTCGCCCAGTATGCAACCTCGAAAGAGACTCCGAAAGAAAAGTGGGATCGGGTTAAGACAAAACTTAACGAATTGGACACGTCCCGCCTTCACTATGTAGATGTTCCTCTCAATCACATAGTTATAGACTTTGATATTCCCGATGAGAACGGTAAAAAGTGCTTCGAACGGAACTTCAAAGCGGCCTGTGAATGGCCTCCTACATATGCAGAGCTTAGTAAAAGCGGTCAAGGCATTCACCTTCATTATATTTATACAGGCGATCCTAGTAAGTTGAGTCGTATCTACGAGGATCATGTGGAAGTGAAGGTGTTTAACGGCAAGAGCACACTTCGTCGTAAATTGACAAAGTGCAACGACCTACCGATCGCTTCTATTAGCGCTGGATTACCCCTGAAAGGAGATGAGAAGGTGATCAACTTCACCGCTGTGAAAAGCGAAAAAGGCATTCGTACATTGATATTACGAAACCTTGAGAAGGAGTATCACTCTAGTACCAAGTGCAGTATCGACTTCATCGCAAAGATACTTAACGATGCCTACGACGGCGACTTGAGCTATGACGTGAGCGATATGCGGAATGATATTTTAGCTTTTGCGGCTAACAGTACTAACAACGCAAATTATTGTATCAAGCTTGTCAACAATATGAAATTCAAGTCTGAGGAACCTTCCGAGCCTGTGGAAAACGACGAGAGTCCTATGGTCTTCTATGACGTTGAGGTATTCCCGAATCTTCTGCTGGTTAACTGGAAGTATCGTGGCCCTGACAAGACGGTTGTCCGAATGATTAACCCGAGTCCTAGTGATATCGAGGGCTTGCTTCGTTATCGACTGATTGGTTTCAACAATAGAGCATACGACAATCATATTCTCTATGCGAGACTGATGGGTTACGATAACGAGATGATTTATAATTTGTCCACTCGACTTGTTTCGAAGGACAAAGCAGTATCTCGTAAAGCGAAGTTCAGCGAGGCATTCAACTTGTCTTATGCGGACGTCCACGACTTTGCGGCAACCAAGCAATCTCTGAAGAAATGGGAAATCGAGTTAGGTATTCACCACCAGGAACTTGGATTACCTTGGGATAAGCCCGTCCCTGAAGAGAGATGGACTCAGGTAGCAGAGTACTGTGACAATGACGTTATTGCAACAGAAGCGTTGTTCGACCACCTTGTCGGTGACTGGACTGCTCGACAGATTCTGGCTGACTTGGCTGGTATGACGTATAACGATACCACGAACACTCTGACTGGGCGTATTCTGTTCGGTAACAATCGTAAGCCTCAGAGCGCATTCTGTTATCGTAATCTTGCCGAACCTGTACATGACTTGACTCTTGAGCAGAAGGAATTCCTTACCGAGGCAGCTCCTGAAATGATGGCCGAGCCTCACGGACCTGCTAAGAGTCTCCTGCCATATTTCCCTGGATACGAGTACAAGAACGGTAAATCCACGTACAAGGGAATTGATGTTGGCGAAGGCGGTCTGGTTATTGCGATTCCTGGCATTTATGCACTTGTGGCCCTGTTGGACGTTATGTCTATGCATCCTCACAGTGCAATGATGGAGATACTGTTCGGTGTTGAGTTCACTAGACGATTCAGAGAAATCGTATACGGTCGAGTTCATATTAAGCACGAGGCATGGAGCGAAGTTAACAACATGCTGGATGGTAAGCTCACACCTTATATTCAGAAGGTTCTTGATGGTCTGATGTCTTCTAAGGACCTTGCGAATGCGCTTAAGATTGCTATTAACTCTGTATACGGTCTGACAGCTGCTTCGTTTGATAATTTGTTCAGAGATCCTCGTAACAAGGACAATATTGTCGCTAAGCGTGGCGCTCTGTTCATGGTTGACCTGAAGGAGTTTGTCGAGTCTCGTGGTTTCACCGTTGCACATATTAAGACCGACTCTATCAAAATTCCTAATGCCACTCCTCGAATCATCAACGAGGTAATGGCGTTCGGTAAGCGGTATGGATATACGTTCGAGCATGAGGCTACGTATGATCGTATGTGTCTCGTGAACAATGCCGTTTATATCGCTAAGTACGCTAGTGCCGAGAGTTGCGAGAAGCTGTATGGATATATTCCTGGCGATAACAAGAAGAAATCTGGTAAGTGGACTGCTACCGGTACTCAGTTTGCAGTTCCTTATGTTTTCAAGTCTCTGTTCAGTAAGGAGCCTATCGAATTCGAGGACCTGTGCGAAACCAAGGAAGTAAAAACCGCTATATATTTGGACCGTAACGAAGACCTGCCTACCGGTGAACACGATTACCGTTTCGTAGGACGAGTCGGTAGCTTCTGCCCTATTAAGCCTGGCTGCGGAGGCGGCGAGCTGATGCGAGAGGCTAAGGACAAAGAAGGCAACATCAAGTACGATGCTGTCACTGGTACTAAGAATTTCCGTTGGCTCGAAGCCGAGATGGTCAACGAGCTTGGTAAGATGGACGATATAGATCGGTCCTATTACATCAACTTGGTTGACGATGCGGTAGATGCTATTTCTCTGTATGGTGATTTCGAGAAGTTCGTTGCTGAGGAACAGTATATCGATTTTCCTGTAGACGAAGATCTTCCCTGGTGGAATGATCACGAGTTAGAAATGTTTAAAAGACGATAAAAATTTATATTTAAAGGAGTAATGAATTATGCATTTGAATTTTGGACCTCGTGGAGTTATTCAGATTGACGGCGCTCAGATCTGCTATCGCAATTTCGAAGGTAGAAAGGACCAGTACAATCCTGCCGGCAAGCGCACTTTCTCTGTCATTATCAATGATGAAGAGATCAAGGACGCCCTGGTGAATGACCTCAACGAGTATGGTGTGGGTTGGAATGTCAAGATCAAGCCTCCCCGCGACGAGAATGACGATGTCTTCATGCATCTGAAGGTCAACGTCAAGTTCAACGGTCGTGGTCCTAAGGTATATTTGGTGGCCGGCGATGATGCTAAGCCTGTTGAGCTGGACGAAGAGGGCGTTAAGTGCCTGGACGACATGGACATCGATTACGTCGACCTTGATATTCGTCCTTATGACGACATTATTCGTGGCGAGGCATTCCGTGCTGCATACCTGCAGGAGATTTGGGTTCACCAGAAGGTCAGCCGTTTCGCTGCTCGCTATGCTGCTATGCGTGCTGAGGACAAGCTGGATTTCTAAGGAGTAATGTATGAGACGCATTGTTATATTTCTGATCCGTAAGAAGCTGGGTCTTCGGAAGTATGAGAAATTCAAGTTTGTCGGTCAGAAGTCCGATGCCGTATATTACTTCACTGAAAGTAGTGTAATGAAGTTTTGGAGAGGACAGACTATGTTGTCCGGCGTTAGCGTCAATTGGCTCCTGGACAACGAATGCGCAATCGAACGAGTCTGATATTTTAGGAGGGTTTATTATGAACAACAAGGAAACTACCAAGATGGCCATGATCGGCGTAGTCAATACTACCACTATGGCGATCAGCAAGAGTGTCGCTTTCGCAGGCGCCATCCTGCTGTTTGCTGGTGTTGGTGGTATGGCTCTGTCCAGCAAGCACTTCACTGAGACTGAGCTGAATTATATTTCCGAACACGTCGCTACTAAGTAATACGCGAAACTAACATACTCCTTTATGGAAGACAATACTAAGGAGGTATTTAGTTATGAACGTTATTAAGTCTATGGCTACCAACTTTGCAGTCAGTGCCGCTGCTACAGCCGGTTGTATGATCGGATGGCTTGGCGGTGTCTGGCTCTGGACTGAGGTACTTGAAGACAAGGCGAACAAAGCTAAGGAACGACTTAGCAAGTAAGAGAGGTTATAGACCACTGAGGAAACTTGGTGGTCTATTTCTTTTGTATTTGGGCCGTTAGCTCAGTAGGTTAGAGCAGTTGACTCATAATCTTCAGGTCCTCGGTTCAAGCCCGGGACGGCCCACCACAAAATAACCCCACAGGAGTGGATCAACATGAGCAGACAAGAAGAAAGAAGTATTACGTTGTACGACGGAAAAGCCTTTGGATACGAGGTATCTGAGTATGCATTGAAGAATGGATATTTAGACTACCTTACACTTTCTAAGATTGTCGGCGATTGTATTTTAAACAACACCATCAGAGCGGAAACTATGATGGACTGGGAGATTGTAACTGGCGAATTCAAAGATATGATCTTCCAAGATTATATTATCAGCGAATACGGTTACAAATTCCTAGCAGAGCACACTGACGAAATTGTGTTCTACAACAAGAAGCTAGATATTTACGTTTGGGGGATCACACATTACGGAACAAGCTGGGATTATGTCTTGACTGATATCAAGCTAATGGGAAGTTATATATGTAAAGAGGAGAAAGACTGTTATGAGTAAGTATGCAAAAAACAAGACAAATTTGGTCAAGGTTCAAATGATCGTGGCTTATGTGCTTATTGTCGTTCTTGCCATTATGGTAACTGCCGTGACTCAGCGCGTAAAATATGAGGGCTGGATCGACGCGATGCAGGTTAGTCACGAAGAGGAGATTGCCGCCCTTCGGTCCGAATTAACAGAAAAATACGAGACTCAAATTACTGAGCTCGAACAATATTACGAGTATGGTGGAAACATCTCTCAGATCGAACGAGAAGCGGAATACATCGCGAAGGTCATTTACGGTACTGCTCGTAATCACTCCGATTCGGATAAGAAAGCAGTGGTGTGGTGTATCCTGAACCGAGTGGAACACTATGCGCATCCTAATACTATTGCAGAGGTTTGCGAGCAGCCTAAACAGTGGATGGGATATTCTAACAACAACCCGGTTCTGGACGACAATTATGAATTAGCTCTTGCCGAATTGAAGACTTGGTATACTGGCGGTCATAGACCCATGAGTAACGAGTATATTTACTTGTCTTGGTCCTCTAAAGAGATTCTGTTACGGAACACTTTCGAAGAGAATCGATCCACTACCTATTGGCGAATGAGATAATTTAGTAACTTAAGAGGCTGTCTGGAGGAGGCGGCCTCTTTTGTATATTTTCATGTCACAAATTGAAAGGAGAAAAAATATGGGAACTGATCATAATGACTTCATGAAGGCTATCGAGGAAGCTGCGAGAAAGCTTAGATGTGGCACCCCTACTTATGAATTTACACTGAACGGAAATGTCGCCCCCATTCCCAAGGAACCTAAACCCATTGCTCCCGAAGAAAAATGGATCTGGGTTGAGGGCTACAAGGGCACCGACAAGAATATGCAGGGTCATGGCAATTACCAGTTTGAGGTTGGTAATCGTTATGACATGCCTACGGATGTGGAAATTCAGGACTGTCGTGCCGGATTCCACCTTAGCCTGAATCTAACAGATGTCTTCCGTCACTATGCTATTGAGAAGGGCAACCGATTCTTCAAGGTTCGGGCTCTTGTTCGCGAGAGGGACTATAATCAATACGGCAACCCTACTGGAAAGCGCGACTGGTTCGGTCCCGAGATTCGTAGTAAGCTGGCTTCCCAGTCCATCGAATTTATCCGTGAGCTGACGCTTGACGAGATTTTCGAGAATGTCGAGGGGGCTTCTACCTGGTCTGAGGAATACAAGAAGATTGCCATTGATTGCGGTATTTATAAAGTGCGGAAACTCATTAAGGTCGAGGAACTTGTTCAGCTTGGATATTCTGAGGCGTTTGCTGATTACGTGGTTAAGAAAGATCGTGTCGACATCGCCAAGGTCGCTGCATCTCAGCCTGGCCTGAGCATGGATATGAAGGCTCTTATGATTATGAATTGGTAAAGGAGAATGCTAATGACTGAACCGAACCGCGTTGGTCTGTTGAAATTTGACAACCGGCTATTGAGTGTATATGTTTCGCTCGACGAGCCTCTGTTCAAAGCTGCAGATGTCGCTAACATGATTGACTATAGCGACGGCAACTCTTGGAAGATGCTACAGATGTGCGAAGAAGACGAAAAGCTGAACCTACCATTGGTAGTTGCAGGTCAGACTCGTCAGGTGGCATTTGTCACTGAGACTGGCTTGTATAATATTCTGTCTCAGAGCAGAAAGCCTATCGCTAGAAAATGGCGGCGGGTTATACATAATGAACTCATCCGAATGCGAAGAGAAAAGAACATGGATATTGTCGATCAGTTCGATGAATGGGACCATCTGCTCGATAACGTATTCTGGGATGAGGACCGTAAAATGCTTATGGAATCAATCACAGTCCCTGGTGGTGACGTAGAGATTGTTCCTTACAAACCGGAGGTGTAATTACATTGGAAGTATTCGCCGTGCTAGGTATGACAATGGTGATATTCGTCGCTATCTTACTCTTTACCTGGCTGATTGGATGGGCCTCAGGTGACGACCAGGATTTCTGTTTACGATGGGTATTCACATGCATGCTTTACGGAATCACAGTAACACTGCTCGTTATGAAAATGAATAATGGAGCGTGATGGCTAATTGCCAAAAATAAAACTACGAGATTATCAATTAGATGCGGTTGAGAGGATGCAGAATGGCTGCGTGCTCTGCGGTGGCGTCGGAAGTGGCAAGTCGCTTACTTCACTCGCCTACTACGTAAAAGAGCATGGCGGTAACTTATATTCTAGCGGAACTCCTAAGATGAAAAACCCCAGGGACTTGTATATTATCACCACGGCTCGTAAGCGAGACACTAAAGAATGGGAAGGCGACATGACGCATTTCCTGCTTACTACTGATCCGAACATCGCTTATTACAAGGATCATAAAGTAGTAGTTGACTCATGGAACAACATCGGTAAGTATAGGAAGGTCTATGGAGCTTTCTTTATATTTGACGAGCAGCGTGTGGTTGGTACAGGTGCCTGGGTTAAATCATTCCTCGACATCGCGAGAAAAAACAGATGGATATTGCTGAGCGCTACTCCAGGCGACAAGTGGGAAGACTATCGTCCAGTGTTCATCGCTAACGGATTCTACAAAAACAAAACGGAATTCGATAGAGAGCATATTATCTGGAATCCGAGAGTTAAGTTCCCTAAGGTCGATCGTTACATTAATACTGGCAGACTGATCCGACAGCGTAACGCAATTCTAATTGACATGGACTTCAAGCGCGAGACCATATCGCATCATGAGGACGTCTATGTCAAGTATGATATTACTAAGTACAAGGATGCTGGTAAGCTTCGATGGAATCCATATACGAATCTACCAATGAAGAACGCTGCAGAACTTTGTTACACCTGGCGTAAGATCGTAAACTCAGACGATTCCAGACAGATAGCTTTGTTGGAGATATTTGAGGACCATCCTAAACTGATAGTCTTCTATAACTTCGACTACGAGCTTGATATTTTGAAAGGGATGTATTATGGCGATGATGTGGTTATCGCAGAATGGAACGGGCATAGACACGAACCTATACCTGATTCCAAGTCCTGGGTGTACCTCGTACAATACACGGCGGGTGCTGAAGGATGGAACTGTATTAAGACCGATACTATCGTATTCTTTAGCCAAAATTATTCCTACAAAATCATGGAACAGGCAAGAGGACGAATCGACCGAATGAATACTCCCTACACAGATTTATATTACTTCTACCTGAAGAGTCGAAGCGGTATTGATCTGGCTATCAGCAAAACCCTGAAAGAGAAAAAACAATTCAACGAACGTGATTATGTGAAGTGGTGAAAGGAATAAATGTATGACAGTTAATCTTGGTACGAAAGGATACTTATATTCTAAATGGCAGGGCCGATTTGAGGTACAAGAAGGCTACGTCATGGCGTCTAATTACAGCCATTGGATTGGGCGTTTCGTGATAAAACAGGGCCATAAGGAAAAGAATCTGCAATGCCCACTTGAGCCTGGCGAAGTCTACAATGCGGTGTTATGGTTGTCTGAAAGAGACGATGAGAAGGCTCGGCAGCTCTTCATTGAAAGAGAGGAGTCTATTATTGCGGACCTCAAAAGAAAAATCGAGCGGCATGAGCGATCTATCCAGATACTAAAAGAGGCGGTTTTATGAAACCATTATTTGAATTTCTGTCCGATAATCAAGCGTTTCAAGACTGGGCTAATAAAGAAGAGGATTATGAGTATATCAAAGAGTATATCAAAAAAGCCACTTTATTTGCCATGGAAGTCGAACTATCCGAAGCCCAGAAACGTTATATTACACATTACGTCATCGAGGGTAAAACGATGGACGAAATTTCTAACATGTATAACGTAAATAAAAGTACCGTGTCGAGAGTCATAAAAGCTGGTCGTACTAACCTGATGCATGTACTGCGATATACTGCTCCGTGGCTGTTGAATGCTGAGATGTGTAAAATCGACCGGCGCCGATGGAAGTGACGCGTAAAAAACAACATATTTAATGGAGGAGAGATCTATATGGTCTCTTCTCTTTATTTTTTACGAAAGGAGAATGCCAATGCAAAACTGTACCACTTGTACAAACGCCGTATTCGACCCTTTGTGGGGTGAGTACAAATGTAAGGTCCGTAAGACAACGGTTTATATTTTACTCGACTCCACCGAGTGTCACGACTACAAAAATGGCACACCTGAAACAAGTAAGGAGGAGTATGTGAATGCACCGGAGTTGGATGATCGATAATCCTGGCCGCAATTGTTACATGTCTACTCGATATCTCGACGATGACCCTGTCGAGAGATGGTGGAGATCTATTCAAGAAGAAAAGGAGATAACTATGAGATTTGCTAATGCTCAGGTAAAGAAACTGACCAACGATGTCAACAACTTTGCCAAATATTACGGTCTTACGGCTGAGACCGAGTACGATACTAGTAAGCCTAATCACGTGTATATCAAATTCACGCGTAATCGTATCAGTAAGTCCTATGCTATTGAAGCAGGACTCGACTCTGAGGTTCGCGAACGGCTTAACAGTGCATTTGCGGATGCCATTAAGTACTGGAATCTTAACGAATTTAAGCCCAAGCGTACTAAGCCTATCGCCCCCGGCATCAAGAAGGTTATTTTCAGCGACCCCTGCACTATCGTTCTGTGGGATGACGGTACTAAGACTGTCGTGAGATGCACGAACGAGGAATTCGATCCTGAGAAGGGTCTGGCTATGGCAATTGCTAAGAAGACCCTTGGTAACAACGGTAATTATTTCGAAGTATTCAAGAAGTGGATTAACAAGGAGGATCACAATGATTAATATTGGTCAGAAGGTTAAGTTCAATCCCTTTAAGGGCATTCACTCTGCTGGTGATATTTCCGCTACTGAGAACACCGTCGGCGTAGTCAAGTACGTGAATCCTACTCATCGTTGGTTCTCTGTGGAGTATGGCGATGACGTCAAGCTGCGCATTTCCTTCAACTTTAACGATATTGGTAACGCAGTAACCCTGTGTAAATAAAAAAAAACAAAAGGAGAAAAACTAAATGAAAATTATTGTTCCCAACATCGAAATCATGAGAACCGGTCTGGAGAAGGAGTTTATCACTCCCGAGAAGCACATTGAAAAGGTCGGTCGTACCTGCTACAAGTCTGAAGACAAGATCACTGAAGACTCTGCAGCAAAGTTCGTATCTGGTCTGATCAAGCGTGGTCACGAGGCTATGATCGAGCATTTCAGCCTCATCTTCAAGACGGAGCCCCTGTGGTACGAAGAGATGGTGGAAGACTATGAGATGCTGATGCATAACATTGATATTGACCTCACTGAGCCTCTGCGCCCCTACCTGCGATTCACCGATCATCAGACGTCTGATGGCGAAATGCGCTGTATCGTATCCGCTAACATGCGAGCTTGGAGATGCTTCGTGGGCGCTTGCGCGGAAGGCTACGGCTTTATTCCTCAATACCTGCACGGTATTGTCCGCTGCTATCCGCTGTTCTTCCCCGAATTCCAGGAGTACGTTCCTCAGATTATCCAGAATGACAAGCTGATCCCCATTGCGGTTAGCGAACTGACTGAGAGCGAACGCTGGGTCCACCAGGATGTTACCGTGAAGTTTACCTGCGATCGTGGCGTATCCCATGAAATCGTTCGTCACCGTGTGGCTTCCTTCGCTCAGGAGTCTACTCGTTATTGCAACTACGGCCTGGACAAGTTCGGTAATGAGATTACTGTTATTCGTCCCAGCTGGTGCAAGGAAAGTGAGCCTATTTACGATATTTGGAAGGCCGGTTGTGTCGATTCTGAGGAGACTTATTTCGAGATGCTTAATAATGACGCCACTCCCCAGGAAGCTCGTTCTGTTCTGCCCAATAGCCTGAAGACTGAAGTCATCGTCACTATGAATCTGGCTAACTGGGATCATTTCTTCAAGCTGCGTCGTGCTAAGGATGCTCATCCTGATATTCAGGAAGTGGCTAACATGGCGTATGAGATGTTCGTCGTTGAGAAGGTGTATTCTGTATGAGAACCAGATTGATCAGACAGTTTAAGAGAAAGGTCTTTACGAAGATTATATTCTTTGTAGCCCTGATGCTGATTGTCACTGTTGCTAGTCGGTCCATGATGCCTATATTCTCTAACGAGATGGCTATGACTCAGATGCAGCATGACAATGCATCTTTTGTTCTGATGGAGACGTATAATAGCCTTCGACCGGTGTTTAATCTTATTTACTGCGGCATCGTCGCCCTGTTCGTATTCGGAATTGGGCGTGATATTTATACGTTCGCAAAAACTATGTCTATTGTAAACAACGAAACTTAAAGAAACATACATTTAAAAGGAGAGAACTATTTATGAAGAAACTCATCGCTCTGCTGCTGACTATTGTTATGTGCTGCACTATGTTCACCGGCTGCTTCTTCCGTAAGCCCTACGACAAGCCCGAATTCGTAACCATCGAACCCTCTCAGACTGCCTTCCTGATTCCCCTCGTTGGCGATACCACTGCCCAGTCCAGCTTCGAATCCGAAGAAATGCTGCTCGACGCAAAGGTTCCCACTAAGGAAATCCAGATTCCCCATCGTTGGGTTCAGACTGGCCGTAAGAGCTGGATGGGTGAGTATCGTCCCAGCGCTACTCTGATTGTTGTTGAACGCAAGCCTGTTTCTCGTTCCTGGGAGTCTGGCGATTCCGCTGCTTCTTCTGCCAATCGAGCAATCTTTGGCGGTAGCTCTGATAATATCGGTATTTATGTAGGTATGAACTGCACCGCTATGATCGAGGAAAAGGACGCCGCTAAGTTCCTGTATCGTTACAACAATACTACTCTGGAATCTATCATTGATACTGATATTAAGAAGATGGTTGAGGATCGCTTTAATGTGGAAACCGCTAAGTATACCTCTACCGAGCTGGGCGCTAAGAAGGGCGTCATCATGGAAGCAGTCAAGAAATATGTTGTTGAGTACTTCAAGGAATACGGTATTACCATTACTGTCCTGGGTCTGAAGGAGGATATTTCCTTCGAGAATCCCGCTATTCAGAATGCTATCGACAACAAATTTGCATCTGAGCAGGAACTGACTATTCAGCAGAACAAGAACGAGGCAAACATTGCCAAGGCTGAGGCAGAAGCAAAGGCTATGATTATGTTGGCAGAAGCCGAAGCTAAGGCTAACGAGCTGCTGTCTAATTCTCTGAATGACAAGCTCCTGAAGCAGCAGTATTACGAAAAGTGGGACGGCAAGCTGCCTAATGTCATGGGTAGTGGTAATAGCTCCCTGATTATCGACGGTGTCGGTTAAACGGATATTCTCATTACATAGCTCGCGACAAAATCATACTATCTTATGAGAAGCATTCTATCATGAAGCTTTATCATTTATATTCTGAAAGGAATGAGAGTGTATGGAGAAAGTAATTATTCAAGTTGGTGCTGGTAAATTCAAATTACCGAAAGACGTACGTGAGGAATATCTGGCACTATCTGGGAGAGACGAACTATACCTGGAACTAATAAGAGAGTATGGAGTTACGAACTGTTTACGTACCGACCCGCTTTTGATTGACATAATTGAATCACGAGGTGGCTACGTATCCGGCGATGTACCTCCAGGCGGTATCATTACTTTTGATCCGGATTATATGGTTAAAACTATCCCAGATGGATACAGATGGAGCGTAGACAATCATGCCGGTACTGAATGGATCGAGTACCACGTTAAAGAAGATTACTTACGCAATCTGATTCAGACTGGAACTGAAGATGATATTGTGAATTATGTAATGAAGAGATTCTAACAAGATGGAGGGCCCTGGGAAACTGGGGCTCTCTTATTTTTGAAAGGAGAGAAAAAAATGTTACTTTGGATTAGTATCACGGCATTAATTGTCGGCATTATTTTGGCCGTTACATATCATAGAAGCAACCGGTACAACGCATTCTTTGACATTTCGTCCGCTATATGCACGATAGTCGGTGTATTTGCAGTTGCTATATCACTAGGCATCATTGGTACGAAATATACGGCTGTCGACGGCGAAGTAATGGCGATGCAGCGACAGTACGAGAGCCTCGTATATCAGTATGAAAGCGACCTGTATGAAAACTACATCGATAATGGTAAACGTGAATTAATGGTGGATATTCAGGAATGGAACGAGAATCTTGCTTGGTATAAAGCTAATCAGCGCGGATTCTGGATCGGGCCGTATATTCCCAATGCGTATGATAATTTCGATTTTATCGAGTTGAGGTGACGGTATGAATGCTAAACACATTATGTACATCGTCTATCTATTCATGATATTTATCAACGGTGTCGTACTAGGTAGCGCAGGGATCACCTTACGAAACTGGCAGTATTGGATCATAGCATTCGTTCCTATCGTTACATATTTGTGTGGTTACGCTAGAGGAGGCTGATGGTATGACCCTCACTGAATTCATCAAATGCTATGTCTGCGAGAATACTCTGGTCCGGCTATGGACTGAGACACCCGATGGACATTGGATGATATTCCGAGATGACTCTGAAGTCAACATGGAATGGGCTATTCTTGATGGTTCTGGATGGGGTGCTGAGTACAGAGACTGGACCGTGATTGGCGTTACGGATATTCTGTGCTCTTCTTATCCTGAAGCCGTCAACATCGTTATTATGGAGGGATGATAGTTATGACTTGTAAGGAAAAACTCAGACAGGACCATCCTGAAATGAGTGAGTTCGAATTCGGCTTGACCATCGGTTCCAAGTGTCCTCGCGACTTTGGATATCCTGAAGATCCTGCTCGGTATTGTAGATTAGACACGGATAGCTGTACTGAGTGCTGGGATCAGCCTTATACGCTTGAAGAAGCAACCGATGCTGTAGTCGACAGCCCTGCGGTTCAGGCGTGGATTGAACATATGGAAGAAAAAGAAAGCCGAATCAAAGACTCTGGCAATCGTCGAGAGTTCGAGACTGGTGCCGTGCGGGATATGCAGGAGGGCAAGGGTCGGTGCGATCTGATGCCGCTGGAGGTTGTGAGCGATATTTTAGCAAGCTCTATTATCGCAGACATCAAAGATTTTCTTAAATCTGATAATACCAATTTCTTATATTCTGCTCTTAGTCGATTTGCAGCAGATTGCTATGGTAAAGACAAATATTACGAACGGACAACCCAGATAGAATCTACAATGCTCCTGGAAGTCGCTAAGCATTTCGAAGAGGGTGCAAAAAAATACGGTGAGAACAATTGGCAGAAGGGTATTCCTCCTAAGTGTTATATTGACTCTGCTGTCCGGCATTATCTGAAGTGGCTGCGTGGTGACAAGGATGAGCCTCATGACCGGGCTTTCTGCTGGAACCTGATGTGCTGTATCTGGGAAGTAGATTATCGGGAGAAGGAGGAGAATAAAAAATGATTACTGCGAGCAATCAGATGCTGGCCGAGTTTGGCCATGGTGATATTCTGGTAGGAAGTATGCTGTGTTCTGATGGCGAGGGTGTCGGCGTAGGCGTACTGACTCTTACTAATGCCGACGAGCCCAAGGAAATCGGTACCTATGTTGACCATCCTAAAGATGCTAATCCTTTTGATGCGCCGATTGTTTTGGCGTTCACGAATATTCAGAGCCTGGATGTTGTTATTAATCACTTGAACAAGATCCGTAGTGATATGGAAGCTTTTGAGAATGGCGATTTCGATTGGGAGGACTCTAATGCGGTGGACTAAGAGATACACTCGCTATATTAAGCGTTTCGCCATATTTCCCATTAAGATCAAAGACGAGATTCGTTGGCTCGAAACCGTGTATTTGCGGCAGTACTACGATGTATGGACAGTCCCTTTTTCGATGTGGAAAAACAAAGAATTCGTCACCGCGGAGGAATACAAGGCAAGCGGCGATGTTTCCATATGCGATCGAATTTGTGAATTCTTGAAACGATTTCGTAAAGGAGAATGAAAATGTCCAAAGTAAGAATCTGTGATCGTTGTGGCGAGAAGCTTGCACGAAGATGCGGCATAAAAATCGACATTCACGCCTTTAAGTATAGTTATTTCTCTCTTGACAGTATAGGCGAATACACATATGACCAGCATGATCTTTGTCCGGATTGTATGAAAGACTACCATGCTTTTATGAAGGGCGCCGTTATTGTACGCGAGGAGGAGAATACATAATGTTCGTTAAAAAATCCGGTAAGACCGTATATGGTGCTGCGCTGACTGCCGAAGAGAAAAAAGCCCTGGACATGGAAGCTAGACGTGCTTTGGCGGAGCATACTCGTAAGCATGAGCTGGAAATTGAGGCTATGGTCATGCGGCAGGTTCGTCGGCGTACTGGTTGGGGTAAGATTAAACTGAAAAATTTCTACATGGACTTCGTTCCTGAGATTATGGCGCTGGTCAAGCGTTACGAGATGGATGAAGACGATATGCCTTGGCTCTGCACTCAGGAGCTGAAAGAGGAGGGCTTTGATATTGAGGCATGGCACCGAGAAGCTTATCCAAATGAAAAATACACCGTTGAGTATAAGTGAGGTGAGTGTATGTTTGTACCTTGGGTAACCATCCCTGCTGACGATATTCGTATCCAATTACCTCTTAGCATTTGTGACGGAGATATTAAGCTCATGTTCCGAAATGTAGAGGTTATCGATAAAACTATTGCGCAGCTGCAAAACGTGAGAGAGCTGCTGCAAGAAAAAGAGTCCCATGAGTAAGGAGGAATAGTCATGGTTCATTGGGGTTGGCTTGTTGCTGCTAATATGGCGGGCATGGCGGTAGGTGTTTTGGTTATGGCTATAATTTCGGCTGGCGCGTTCTACGATACCGAGCTGAAACATTTTGTAGAGGCTCAGAAGCTCAAAGAGGAAATCGAACGTCTTAGAATTACACTGTCTGAAACGGGTACCGTAGATGACTGAGTACCTCGCGAATTAAACATTTTCCTTTATGAAACTATAAGAAAAAATAAAGGAGAAAATACATATGGCAGTTATGTGTTCTGTAGTAAAAAATAGTAATATGGTGGTATTTGACCTTGGCATGGCTAGGAATGGAGATCCTGTTTACAAAATTTCCTGGTACAATGGCAAGCGTTGGATGTCCGCTCGTTACAGAAATTTCGACGACGCATATCAGACGTGGAAACTCGTAAGTCAAATGGTTTAAAACGGAGGACCCTGAGCAGAAAAAGCTTGGGGTCTTCTATTTTTACAAGGAGTGATTATGAACAAAGTGGCTTTCGCCAATGGAAAACGTTGTAACCCTAAGACTGAGAAACGAATTGTGGAGGAGAAGCTTCAAATTCTGAGGGATTTCTGTATCGTGGATCATAATAATGAGGATCAAATTAGAAGTATGCTCATCTGTGCTATTCACGAACACCCCAATATTTCTCCTATAACAATGGTGGATAGAATCGCTAAGAGATTAATATCAGAGAAACTTTCGTAAATTTGGAGGGGTACGGTTTGCACTATTCCGATATTTTAGCAAAATTTTTGGAGATGTTCCCTAGCTATCAAGGAGCTATTTGTCAATGGTCTCCTAAAGGTAGGCATAGCATCCACGTAAAAACTAACAGCGGTCAGACATTGGAGTTCTTATACGTGAATGATAATGACTGGTATTTACAGGCTGTCAATCGTAAAAATAGGAGGACTTGAAGGTATGGCGTGTAACAATAACCGTGATCAGAAAATGGGCAAAGGTGTCTGCTTTGAGCGTATCCGTCGCATTACCGGATATTTGGTCGGCACCATGGACAAATGGAACAATGCTAAGAAAGCCGAAGAAAAAGATCGCGTGAAGCATGGATGGGGTAAAAAATAATGGGACAATATGAAGTGCGACATCAGTGTGATTTCGGAGGACCGGATGGATTCTTGCCTGACGGAACCCCAGTATATTTTAAGTTTGCTCGTGGTAGCGGCAAGAGTACGTTAATGCTGCAGATATATGCCGATTTAATGGGTATTTCTAAAGAAGAGTTCGACCGGATTATGAATCCATTAGACCCTAAACTCTGTGTAGATTGTGAGCATTTTTATCAAGAGTTTACAAGTGGCACATATTACTGCTCTGCTGGCCATAACGATATTGTTGGCCGATATAGAGAAGCCTGTGAGGATTTTAAGGAGGATACATAAATGCATAAGAAGTGTTGCGACGATATTCCGATGAGCGTCGACTACGAGGCAGAGGCTGCTAAGTTATCCGATTTGCTCATGAAGTCTGAGGCTGAGGCGCGGCATTGGAAAATGGTTGCGGGTCAAAACGAAGAGGAGCTTCATAAGTTGCGCATCATTATTAAGACTATCGAGACTATTACCGGAAGGACGTTCGATATTTGATTGGAGGCGATAACCATGGCGTGGCTGTCCGACGAAGAATATACCCTTCGCCAAGAAAATCGAGATAAAAGTGTCACTGCCAGAAGTGCTAGAAATATGAGAACTCATTGCGGTAAACGGGGTCGAGTTAAGCTGCCTTCTGATTATATGACTAAAAAGGAGTTAAGAGCTATGAATGGCAAATGTGAGTCTTACCGTATGAACGATCCTATTTCTTGGGAAGAATTCAAAAAGTGGCCTGATGAGCATAAGATTACATATATTAAGAACCTTCGAGAAAAATATAAGGTTCCCGATGTGGCACTTGCTAAGGCTATGGGCGTCCAGGATGTCACTTTTCGGAAATGGGTCAAATGTCTTGGTTTGGCTCAAGGCAAGGGCGCGGGTGCTGCCGGTCGCCATTGGCATAACTCGGATGACTCTACTAGGTTCTGGGCTTGGTGGCATGGTGTGAAACAGGCACTGCTCGGTTGCGAGAATGCCTCTGTGAGCCCCTCAGAGCCCGTAGAAGCGGATATTTGTGAGAAGGCTGAATTCGAGGACGTTGCTGAAGATATTTCCTGTCCTGAGACCACTGAGAGCCCCGTGGAGAAAGCCTTTGAGAAGCATTGTAAAGCTATCGAAGAGTCTCGAAATCGCTGGATTGAGACGCAGGAGGCTAAGATTACTCCGGTTATTCCTAGTGTGGGTTCGATGATCTTCGAATGTGCTGCGGACAATGCTTTGGCTGTCCTGGAGAATTTACTGAGACATACAAATGTTAAGCTTACCGTTACCTGGGAAGTGGTTAAGTGAGATGAAGTTCGGAGGGGAGTTTAATGAGCTCGAAAAAATTCAGCTTCTCCAGCGTAGTATACTTGTTAATTCATTTGCTTATTATGAGCTTAACGAGAATATATTGTCCGACTTTCAGTATGACGACAACGGTAAGCAGCTGGCGGAGATGAAAAAGCAGTATCCAGAAGAATTTAAACAGAGTCGATACTATCCATATTTTCATGACTACTGTGCTGATGGTACACATTACACTAGCGGTTTTGATCTGCTTGAGCGGGTGCGAAAGACGGACGACAAGCTATATCGGTATATTTGGATGGACGCTCTCATGGCGTTGGATAGGAAAAAATGACTATATTTTAGAAAGGCCTGGGATAAAACTCGGGCTTTTCTTTTTGCTTAGTTCACGTATTTCGTGGACAAATCTCTGGCCAAAAATATTTCCGTGGCCAAAAATATTTGGGCTTTGGTCATTTTTGAGGGTTTGTGAGATGTGAAAAATTCGTGAAAAAATGCGTTCTGGCCAAAAAAAGTGGGCAAATGGCCAAAAATTTTTGAAAAGTGGGCAGCGAAAAACCGTTGCGGCTCTAAGAGAATTCGGATTTGTGGCCAAAAACCCACTTTTTTTCTTAACTTTATATAAAATTAGTATTTTTTATATATAAGTAAGGAAAATTTTTGGGTTTTTGGCCAGAGACATTTTTAGCGAGATTTTCGAGCAAATCCTTACTTTCTGCTTACTCGCGATACGAACATATTCCTTTATGACAATAAAACATTTAGGAGGCAAACACTATGTTAATCAAGGAGACTATTTATACTGAAACTGATGCAAGAGGCAGAGTCATCAAGCGTACTCGCACCATCGAAGAATATCCCCACAATACAGATAGAGGATACGACTATGGTACGAAGCATAGCGGATATGGCTGCTGCCACGAAGGATCACTGAACCGTATATTTGCAGCTTACGACGATTATCGTAAAACCCAACAGTGGTAACTGTCACAAGTAAGAGGCTTGGTAAAAACCAGGTCTCTTATTTTTTGTGTGTATGGTCTGGTCGCTAAAGAAACATCGAGTTTTATGAAACCGAAAGGTTACTACATATTTTAGGAGGAACTAATTATGATGAAGGAAAAGATTAAAAATTTCTGTAAGGAACACGAGGAAGAAATCAAAGTCGGTGTTGCTGTTGTGGGATTCGCTATCGGATTGACCGCAGCATATATTGGCATGGAAAAAGTCTTTGGAAAAGTATCTGAGAAGTCCGCTGAACGAATGGTTGAGGAAATGATCGGCAATCCTGATTTAGGAACGCTGGGTCGTTGTCTCGCGTTGGAGCAGCAGGCGAATCATATTTTCTACGGCGAACCCCATGACATGAAGCTGGGCGATATGGGCGTATTCGGCAAAGCGATATTAGACAGTGAGGTTCTCAATCCCGAAGGAATGAGTCTTGACACAAAAGTACTTGGCGCACTTATTTATATGGAATGATTCGGTATCAAACAGGGAGGGTCTTGAACAGGCCCTCTTCTTTTTACCTTCATATATTCGCAAACAGTCTGAAAATTCGCGAAAAAAACATGGACTGTTATGAGAGGAAGAGAAATTGCTTATTTTTAATAAAACATAACTTTCTCTCTTCTATTTTGGAGAGGAGCGGGCTTATTTATGGCTAGAAGTTCAAGATTGGAAAGTGGTTTTCAAGACAAGCTTCAAAAGGAGTTAGAAAAACGATTTCCGGGATGCATGACGTTCAAGATGGAACAGATACAAGGTATTCCAGATTTGCTCGTTATCTACAAGAATAAATGGGCCTTCCTCGAATGCAAACAGCATTCCAAAGCCGACCGACAACCGAATCAAGAATATTATGTAGATCTTCTTAACAAAATGTCTTTTTCAAGATTCATATATCCAGAGAACAAGGAGGAGGTTCTTAATGATCTTCAAAAATCATTTTCAGCTTGAGGGGCTGCATGCGGCGTTTAGCCCTAGCCAATCTAGTTGGCTAAGGTACGACGACGATAAAGCAATCGAGGCCTATATTAACAAGCAGGCTGTAAGGAGAGGCAGCAAGCTTCACGCATGGGCCAAGGAAACTATTGATTTAGGTATCAAACAGCCTAGATCAAAAAAGACTCTATATTCTTATGTCAATGATGCTATTGGCTTTAAGATGCAGACTGAAGTAGTCCTATATTACTCGGACAGATTCTTCGGTACTGCAGACGCTATATCTTTCAGAGATGGAGTTCTTAGAATTCACGATCTGAAAACAGGCGTTACTGGAAAAATAGAAGACCACATGGAGCAGCTTGAAATATATGCTGCTCTTTTCTGTTTAGAATACAAATTCCGTCCTGGTGATATCGATATGGAACTGAGAGTTTACAAGAACGATGAAGTACTTGTACATAATCCTACTGCAGAAGACATTCTCCCTATCATGGACCATATTGTGCATCTGGACAAATTATTCACAAAAATAGAAGAGGAGGCATAACATCATGAATCAAGTAGCTGAGGATATTTTGATGCATTATGGTACGCCTCGTCATTCGGGGCGATATCCTTGGGGCTCTGGTAAAGATCCATATCAGCATACTATGGACTTTCTTGGTCGAGTCGAAGAAATGAGAAAATCCGGATTCACCTATACTGATGAAAAAACCGGAAAAACCTACACTGGCGATATGGCTATTGCCAAATCTATGGGTTTAAATTCTTCCCAGTTCAGAACTGAAATCGGTCTTGCAAATATAGAACGAGACATGCATGAACTTGCAAGAATTAAGGCTCTTAGAGAGAAGGGCTTAGGATATACGGCCATTGGTCGTGAACTTGGAATGTCTGAATCTACAGTCCGTTCCAAGCTTAATGAACAGGCCGAAGCTCGTATGAAGGAAGCTTTTGAGACTGCCGATTTTATTAAGGCACGAAGCCAGGAATGTATCGCGGACGGCGGTATGATTGACGTGGGCGTTGGTGCTGAGCGTGAATTGGGCATTTCTAAGGAACGTATGAAGCAGGCGCTATATTTGCTGGAGCGAGAAGGCTATGGCGTATATTCTGGCCGGTTCGAACAGCCTACCAACCCTGGTCAGTTTACCACTCAGAAAGTTCTCTGTCCTCCCGATATTAAGCCTGCCGAAGGCGCAAAGGCTCCTAAAGAAATTTACGAGCTCGATAGAATTCATAGCTTGAAAGAATATATTTCTCGCGACGGTGGCGAAACCTTCGAAAAGAAATTTAATTATCCTGAAAGCATGGATTCTAGCCGGCTTAAAATTCGTTACAACGAAGAAGGCGGTTTGGAGAAAGACGGTATTGTTGAACTTAGAAGAGGCGTTGCTGATCTATCTCTTGGTGAGTCCCGATATTCTCAGGTTCGTATTCTGGTTGACGGCAGCCACTATATTAAGGGCATGGCAGTATATTCTGACGATATGCCTGATGGTGTTGACGTCATATTTAATACGAACAAAAAAGTCGGCACTCCTATGACTGACGTTCTTAAGAAAATAAAAGCTGACCCCGAAAATCCTTTTGGTTCTGCTATTAAGGATGCTGATAAAGGCGGTCAGTATTTTTATGATCCTGAAACAGGTAAGCGTGTATCTGCAAGTCATCCTAACGCTAAGCTGGGTCTTATTAATAAGCGAGCTGACGAAGGTGACTGGAGTGATTGGAAAGATGCTTTACCCTCTCAGTTTTTAGGTAAGCAGTCTAAATCTCTGATCAAGCGACAGCTCGATATTGCCAGAAAAGACAAGATGGACGAATTCGAAGAAATATGTTCTCTCGAAAATCCAACGGTCAAGAAATATTGGCTTAAGAAATTTTCGGATGGCTGCGATTCAGCTGCCGTTAATTTACAAGCTGCTGCTCTGCCTGGTCAGAAATACCACGTTATTATTCCTATCAATTCTCTTAAGGACACCGAAGTATTTGCCCCAAAATATGAAGATGGTACCAAGCTTGCTCTTGTTCGATATCCTCATGGTGGCACATTCGAGATTCCTATATTAACAGTTAACAACAAAAATGCCACGGCCAAGAGGCTGTTAGGCATGGACGTTGAAGATGCTGTCGGTATTACTAGCAAAGTTGCTGAACGACTTTCTGGTGCGGATTTCGATGGCGATACTGTCATGTGTATTCCTACCAATGACAAGGTAAAAATAACTTCTACCAATCCTTTGAAGGGATTGGAAGGATTTGATCCCAAAGTAGAATATGGTCCTGAAACGTACAAGGGCAAGGATATTCGTCTGATGACTAAACGTGGTACTCAGACTCAGATGGGAATCATATCTAATCTTATTACAGATATGACACTTGCTGGTGCTAAGCCTGATGAACTTGCGGCCGCCGTTAGACACAGCATGGTTGTTATTGATGCCGAGAAACACAAGCTTAATTATAAGCAGAGTGAGCTCGATAATCATATTGCATCCCTACATAAAAAATACCAAGGCAAAGCTACTGGTGGCGCAGCAACTATATTGTCTAGAGCCAAAGGTGAATATTCTGTCGATAAGAGAAAGGGTAGTCCCAAGGTCAACCAGAAGGGCAAAGAATATTACGATCCTTCTAAGCCTGAAGGCGCTCTTATTTGGTCTCCCGATCCTGACGCAACATATGAAGTAACCAAAGTAAATAAGCGTACTGGTGAGGTAACTACTACCACTAAGACTCGTCAGCAAAAGAGTACAAAAATGTATGAATATGACGATGCCTATAAGCTGGTCTCCGATATGAGACACCCCAAGGAGATATTGTACGCTGACTACGCCAACGATATGAAAGCCCTGGCCAATAGGGCACGTATGGAGATGGTGACCGCCGGTAAGATCCAGTACGATCAGAAAGCAGCCGCCGTCTACAAAAACGAAGTAGAGTCTCTTAAGACTAAGCTGAATGTAGCCCTTTTGAATGCTACTCGCGAAAGAACGGCTACTAGAATGGCTAATGCAGAGGTTAGTGCTAATAAGAAAGCAGGCGTTTATGCAGACAGGGGCGAAGAAAAGAAGGCTGCTCAAAGAGCTGTTACTAAGTTCAGAGCCGAGGTTGGTGCTGTGACCCGTAAGGATCGTAACATTGTGATTACGGACCGTGAATGGGAAGCTATCCAGGCTGGTGCTATTAGTGAGAATAAGCTTAAGCAGATTCTCGATAACTCTGACCCCGACATTCTTAGACAAAGAGCAATGCCTCGTACTAGCACTGCTATTAGTGCAACTAAGATGAACAAGATTAAGAACATGTCCGCATCTAACTATACAACAGCCCAGATTGCAGAAGCATGTGGCGTTTCTGTAGCTACTGTAACTAAATACTTGAAAGGAGTGGAATAATCATGGAGAAAGAATTCATGTTAACTACTGTTGACAATCCTCACAATCCATATGATGACATCACTTCTTGGTTCATGTATGACATTGAGAAAGGTTACTATTCTTGTTCATTGTTAGCAAGAGTTGCTCAGTTTGAAGACAACATGTCTTCGATTGAGGTGGACGAAGAAATATCCCGTGCCATTGAAGAGATCATCTTCTATGACGAGACTGGTCTCTACACAAAAGCTTATAAGGAAGATTAATTAATAAATTATTAATTAGTGATTACGATGCCATAGGGGGGGGAGGGGTCGCAAAATTGACACCCCCTCCTGCAT
>JAEIGA010000418.1_pt1 | contig 62274 bp, 97 predicted proteins | sample 9270691 | NCBI WGS metagenome assembly JAEIGA01 (sample SAMN17057246, study PRJNA624740) | gut metagenome | biome: biome; isolation source: fecal sample | host: Bos grunniens | place: China: Xizang | collected 2019 | reverse complement strand
ACAAATATATAGAAAAAATTTTATATATCCAAATATTATATTGAAAATTATTAAAAAATAATATTATTTTTATTTTAAAGCATTATTCTTCCAATTTCGAAAAATCAATTTCATTAAACTTTGAATGGTTTTCTATCACTTTAATTAACCTTTCTATTAAAATATCAGAAGAATATAACACCAAATATCCCAATTTAGTGGTATTGTTAATTATATCTATTAATCTACCTACAGACCAGCAAGGGAAAGGTTCATCAAGCCATACTTCTCCACACTTTAAAGTTGTAACTTGTGTATATGTATGTCTTGGATTAATTGCTGTTATTCTTGTTTCTCCTTTTTGGAAATATTCATTACAAACATCTTCAGACTTATCTACTATATAACCAACACAATCTGCGCTATCAACAGGAATACCCAACTCAATCAATCTTTTTGACTGTTCGAATGTTGTAAAATTATTTTTCATATAATTAAGTTTCATATTCATTTTTTTATTAAAACATTTCGTATAATATTCTTGGATAATCAGAAAATACACCTTCTGGTAATTTAATTCTTCCTGTTTTACTAATATAATGTTTAGTTCTATTCCAAATAATATAACAACCTTCTAATTTTAGTTTTCGAATTTCATTTAAAATATACAAAAATACAAGGTCACTATTTGTATTTGCGATAAGTTTCCCTTCATTATCAAAAACTTTAACTTTTTTCTGTTTAGGGCATTTTGAAACATCTATTAATATACTTTTTTCCATATTACTCTTCATTTTTATTGATTTTCATAATTATATATAAACCCTATTGTAGTCTTCGTAATATTTAGGGTTAGGCGCATATGTAAACTCATGTCCATGTAAATTTACGCCAGTGGTAACAACTTCTGCATTTTGAGGAAGTTCTTCTAGTATTGATATAAATTGTTTTACTGTCATAATTATAAATAAATTATAATTTAAGTTTTGATTAAGTTTCGTTTTTAATATTTTTTATTTTCTTTTCTAATGAATCGAATTCATACAAAATGTGTTGTAATTCGTGATTTGCTTCAGCGCATTTTTTATCTGCACTATTATCATTCAAGATTAACTGAATACTATTTAAGTATTTCTTTGCATTATATAAGTTTGAAATAATATCATCACTAACGTTAATTTCTACCTTAATCTTAAAAATGTCATTTGGATTATACCAAAAATTATAATCTATTTGTTTGAAATTATTTGGATAATCATCTTTCCATTTAGTTTCAAAATAATTTAACAGATAACTATAATGATCGCATTCATATCCACAATTATTAAGTATTTCAGATACTTCTTCAGTTGTTATCTTGATTAATGAATTACAATCTCTACATTTTACATAGAAATTATAATAATATCTATAAAGTCCCTTGTGATAATCATACTGCTCTAAACAAATAACATACAATTCATCAGATTTAACTGAATTAGCAATAATTTCGTTTTTACAACATGAACATACTTTATTTTTCATATTTTTATACTTTTATGAGTTTATATGTTTCCAAATCTTTTATTTTTCAACTTTAATTAATTTATATATTTCTCCGTCACATTTTAAATTGTGTGATTTTTTATAATCATTAACTTTTTCAATAAAATAGTTATAAGCAGTAAAATAAATACTTTTGGTTTTTTGATAAAAATCAGAAGAATACATTTCATCAAAACTAGTCAAACCTATTATTTCAAATTCAACATCAAAATAAGTATTGATATTTTCTATTGTTTTTTCAAAATCTAATGTACTACCACGACCGCCTTTAAATACAAATATTTCTTTTAATAATGAAGATTCACAAGATTCACACGAATCGTTCCAAAATTGGCTATCATATTTGTAAAATTCATTATCTGGATGATATCCATTTATCCAGGATTCATTTCCAACAAACTCAAATTCTGAATAAAGTTTATTATTTTTTAAAAGTTTTAATTTTGTTTCTTTATTATTTTTAACTTTTACAATATACAATAATATATCTTGACCACAAGACATATAATCAATACTTGAAGAATTTGTTATACCAATAAATATTGATTTTGAATCTTCATTTTGTAATTTATCAAAATCACTTTTCCACATTGGTTTGTTATTAACCATTACAATTTCTTTATCTGTTATAGATTTTCCCATATTACTCCAATTCTTCTAACAGTTCTATTAAATATTTAATTAATGCAATTTTATCGTCAGGAACCTCTTCGATATACTTAACATCATACCATGTAGTAGAATCATAAGGGTCGGCAGCATCTCTATACTCATACCATACTTTATATGCTTTATTGTCTTCAATTTTTTCTTCAACACCGTTAGGATAATACCAATAAGTTGGATCTCCATGTGAAGGAGTATATGTTTTAATATATTTTCCTTTATCAATATTAGTACTTACATATTTCAATTCATATTCTGATGGTTTTTCCATCAATTGAGTATTTTGAAGATTTAATGTATTAATTAAATCATTTATTTGTTCTATTGTATTTTTCATATTTTTTATGTAATTCTTTATATCTTTTATCTAATGCATTTGCTTGTTCCGAGTTTAATATAAATGGACAATAATTTATTCCATTTTCATATAAAAGATTTGCTAATAATTCGCCGAAGTCTTTATTTTTATTTCCCATAAAATTAATATTTTAATAATCACAAAGATATTCAAATATTCAATATTCCACCGCATTGTCTTCCCATCCGAGTTTGTCACCAAAATTTCTTTCAATAAACCCATCATAAACATATATCATATCATTTTCGATTATTGTATCTGGATCATTAGGCAACCAATATCCCTCCGGCATTCTAATGGGTTCTGCATCACTAAAAAGCAAAACTTCTTGACCATCTTTATTGACAGCAAGCCACATTTGTTTCCCTAAATATCTTTGTTTCTTTTTATCTACTTTTAAAATATAGACACAATACCAAAGATATAATTTTACAAAAAATCTTCTAATCGGATTCATAATTTATAATGTTTTTACAAAATCATCAAATGCATTCAAAAACTCTTCTTCTTTATCATATTTAGTAACACATATATCGTAACAATCTACCCATTGTCCTATCGAATCCACCCAACTTCTGTATTCCCGCTCACAGATATTATCTTTAAGCCATTCTTTGACAGCTTTAATAACTCTTTCTTTTTCTTCTTGTTGAATATTATGTACCATATAATTTTTCTTTTAATAAGTTATGTTTTTTACAATTATCTAAAGATTCCTGAGTTATTACACCCAAATTAACATGATGTAAACATGTATTAAACCCACCAAAGAATTCACAACCGATACATCTACAAATAGGGTTATCCGGATCAATAAATGTAGAACAATTATTATCCGGTGTTATGCTAGGTATTGTTTTTGGTTTTGTACATTTTTGAATTTGATCATTATCAAGCGGTCCAAATGGCCATGTGCTGGTATTAGGCGTGTAAACTGTATATGATTCAGTTTTTATTTTTGCTTTGTTTTGTTTTTTGTACTCTAACAAATACTCAATCGCAAGCATTTGAAAATCCGAGAATTTTGTTCCTGCTATACAATCTTTGAATGAATCAACATCATCACAAAACTTAATATCATCATTTGGTTCAAGTAAAAAATATAATGCTTGAGTGGACAATGATTTAAGGGTTTTTAAAGTCACAATCCACTCTTTACGTAGTTCATCAAATCTTTCCATACGTTGTGTTTTATTCATATACTTTATTAAAATGTTTTTGTTTCCCTCTCTCAATTTCTTTTAAAAAGTAATAATAATCATATGCATCTGTATGAGAGTAAAATTTTTCAAAACACTTTGGACATTCAATTATTTTTACAATACCAATATTTGAATCAGCAAATCCTATGATGTTGTCATACAACTCATCTAACATACTGTTATCACAGTTCCTGCATTCATACACCAAAACATTATAATAACCAGTTAAGGGTATCTTATATTCTTTTGCAATCTCAAAATGTTTAGGGTCAAACATAAATTAATATAGTTTATATTTTTATATTTTACATTAAATTATACGTAATTTGATAACCATGTTCGTAGTTTAATAAGAATATCATTAACAAAGTTATAATCAATTGTTTCTGGTAAGAAATCACAATTTTCAATAGCTTCCAAAAGTTCTACTTTCTTTTTGTCTGCATATTCGATAATCTCTTCGTATGTAGTATTTCCAAGACGAATATTAAGCAAGAATTCTCGGTCAATATCTGTTCTATCTACATTTACTTTACCAGTCTTAGCAATTTCAATACCCATTGTCAAAAGACGTACACAATGCATCATATTCTTACGGTCAAAGTCCTTCTCCAGGTTTTCAAGATAACGTTGTGGATTTCGTTTTTCTTCCCATTCTTTGTACTCTTTATACATTCTGCAATGTGATTGATAACCATCTTCGTTATAACTCATATGGCAAATTGGTGTATCACCCTTTTGGATAGAATCCAAATGTACGTCATTTGAAGTACCAGCTTCCTTAACGATACCGTGGTAACCCTTTGGTTTTAATGCATTATATATTTCTACTAAAATTGCATTATTATCATAATTTTCTAAATCGATATGTTTATCCATAACATAATCATATAAGAAATTATCAAACCAATTAAATACAGGGTAGTTTTTACTGTTATCTAAAATTGGATCGTCAAGATAATTAGTATATGCTACAATAAAATCATTGACGTTTTTATATTCCATACGAATATGTTGTGCATAATCATAGTAAACACCATACATTTGGTTCATATTAGGCAAATGGTTTAAACCACAATAAATTTGCTTCATATTTCGCTCTGCTAACCATTTTGTGATTGGTGTTGTACCTTGCTTTTTAAATGTATAACAAAAATCAAGTGGTTGTTTACGTTCTGTTATTGGGTTAACAATCTTTTTATTTAAACCACGAGCTTTTTGAATTTGTGAAGTAGCATATCCAACAAAAGATTTAAATGTCTCTTTTGTTATAAATTTATCACGATTATCAACAATTAATTGAAATGCTGGGTGGATATATTTAATACAATGTTTTGGTACAAATAATGACTCTAACATATTTGGATTAGCTTTGGCAAGTAATTCAACATACTTACCAATTTCGTACCAAACATTATCATTTTTCTCATCATTAACTTGATCTATCATATTGCTTGGTAAACCAAGTAAATCATTATGTTGCATAATAAATACTCCACCAGTATCCTCATCAGATGTTGGCAAAGACAAACCATACGCTTGACTACCTCTTACATATTCATATAAAAGTAATCCTTGTTCTCTAATATTTTCAAAAGTATATTTCATCGTTTCGAATCATTATCAATATAATCCAATAATTCCATTAAAAAAGTAATTTCTCTCTCTACACAGTAATTAACGTTAACGTCAAATCTAATAATACCTGCATAAGGAGCATCATTTGAATAAAGACAAAACTTATATTTATTACCATCAACGTAATCAAATTCGGCAGCAAAATTACCAAATGTTTGTTGATAGAATATTACTGTACGTTTTTTCATATTAAACCTTTCCTTGGTAAAATATGAGGAGATTTCCTCCATAAGTTTTTTCTTAATCGGAATAAGTTGTTCCCTGTACTTTTGTGATCTCATAAATTAAAAAATTAAATACATTATAATATAGTATAAAATATTAAAAATTCATAAATTATAATGAATAATATGTATTAATATAATATAATTTACGATTAGAATCCTTATGTATATGTTCTACACGTACAGAACCAAGCCAGTCTCTTGTTTTATTTAATATTGCAAATAATGGTGAATATAATTGAATTTTATCGCTTACAAATTTTGATGCATTTACATCATCTGTGTAAGTCACATATAAACGACATGGTTCAAAATAGTATTTTTTACTAGTGTCTTCTACATAACAATTATAAATATGTTTATGAAAGCGTAGTTTCCATAATTTTGCTGTTAATTTTGCAATTGGTAATAAAACACATTTATGATAAAAATTTTTTAGTTTAGGATCAATTGTATTCCACAAAATTTCATCAAATAACCATTGTACAAATGTTTCATCTCCATCAGAATTTATAAAAAATTCCCATAGTAAACGACGTTTAACTAACCCATGCAGTTCTTTTTCGATAGGATAAAATAAATCCCAAGTATAATTATCAATGTCTTCTAAATCTTCAATTTTTAATTTAAGCTCAGAAGATATTGGTGAACGAGAAGGTTTAAATTTATCTATCCAACGGTTTTTATTACCAAAAAATGAAATGTTTACTTTATCAGGAACAGATTCATCATAAACTATCCAAAGCCCAAATTTCCAATTCTTAATTTGGTCGAATTCGAGATGAACAACAGAATCCTCACCAAAATCCCAGAGGTAATAACCATTTGTTTTTTTAAGATTTTTTACAGTTAAATTAAATTGTTTTGATAAAAAATCTAAAATGTCAATCAATATTTTTTGTTTTTCTACCATAATAATCTATTTCTTTTAATTCAGTTTGAAGTAATTGTTTATATAAATCAATATCATGTTCTTTAATATATTGTAATGATTTTCTAAATGATAAACTATTACAATAATTTGGAGAATTTACAAAAATAACATTTTCTAACCATTCAATTAAATCTTGCATATTAACTTTCTATTTTATAACCCATGTATTCAAGTCCATCAATTGTATCATATTTTGGTTTATTTGTATCAAATAAATTGTCACTATATGGTACCATTTCAGCATACTTAACCCAATCATTTTTTCTGTCTAAAATTTTTATTTTATATGTCTCATCGTCCAAAAATGGATTTTCTTGTAAAATTGTTACACTTAAAATAGTACCTGGTTGTATTGAATTATCATATTCATTACGTAATTTTTTTCTTTTACAATGGTTAATAATACAAATAATAACTGTAGCAATAATACTAATAGGTATCATTAAAATACACATGACCGTAATAAGGTAAATAATATCTGGATTCATAATTTTATTTAATTTTGTTGTTCTTGATTATTTTGTGATTTTATAAAATACAATTTTTTATCATATTTATGTTGCTCATACCACATCATTGCAGTACCATATTCTTGTTCTTTCAGAGCGTTAAAATTATTTTTATAATTATTATTTCCAACATCACCATATTGAAAAATTTCAAATTCAATTTCTTCTGTTTCTGGTGATAAAAAATGTTTTACATTATATTTAGTAACAACTACATATGTAATTAACCCACCAATGATTTTATTATTATCATCGGTTACATTAATTTTATTGTAGTATACTACACCACCTTCAATTGCTTTTTTCATAAAATTAAAAACTTTCATCAATTAAATATTCTTCACATAACCCTGTTGAACAATCATTAATTGGTTTTGCTCCATACACAGCACAATAACTATCTGTACATGGATGCCAATCACCATGTTTCACTGATTCTTGTAATGCATCAGCAGAAAATTTTACTAAGTATATATTTTTTACTTGTTCATTATCTTTGTATTCATTTACAAAATCAATACAAGTTTGTACTAAACGTTTTTGTAATTCAAATGCAATTTTATCCATATCTATTCATTTTTTATTCATCAATATATTCAATAACTTCAGTAACTGTTGTTCGAACAAAACCTGGAGTTATGTTTGGGTGTTCTAAATTATATTCAATTGTTTTATAAATCTCCGGAATTTTAAGCTTGCTCATATTTTCTTCTATTTATTTCTTTTAACAATGTACTAAGAGATACTTCAAAAATACAACCATCATATTTAACTTCTACTTTAGTTCCGTAAAAAAGTTCTTTTTTATATTCTGTGGAATTCATATACATTGTTACTTCATGTTTTTTACCAAACTCAATTAAACAACGTTTATGTAATCCTGTTAAATATTTTGGATTTATTCTCGTTAAAATATGATTTATTTTATCTCTATCTGTAGACCAAAATAATCTATGTAACTCATCACTCATATATTATATAATTAATCGGTTGTATCTTTCAATTCATATTGTTTAGCTTCACAATATTCGCAATATTTTGGAGCGTCGTCTGTGTTGAAATAAATACGTTCACCACATTTGCAGCAATATGTATAATATCTAAAACTTTTGTAATTTTCCATAATATTTAATCTTCAAAAATATGATATTGAGTTACTTTAGCATCAGACTTGAGAAGTTCAAGTTCTTTTGCATAATATTCTGGATATGGTATTTTATATTCAGGATTTTTTTTATTTACCTCTTCATATTTATCCATGTATCTTTGATAATATGTTATAAGACCTGGACGTTCATCTTCTTTTTTACAAGTAACACAACGATATGTACTGTCTTCATTTTGTACAGTAGTATGTTTAACTAAAAACGATGTATCTAATGTATAACCAATTGGTTTCTCTGGAATTTTTTCATCCAATAACAAATGCAAGTTTTGTAGATAAGCTTGTAACATAATAATCGTATTTGGTACTACATCATGCCACCCATTTCTTAAGTACCACATTTCACGATTAACATCATGAGTACATGCATCTACAAGGACAATTTGTGGGTTTTTCAACCATTCATCATCCTTTCGAACTCCTAAATATTTAAATAATTCTACTTTAAATTTAATTAGTTGTTCACACATAGTATTTAGTACAGTTAAACCATACTTAGTTCCATTTGTCCAAAATGGATTTTGTTTTACTGCATCATGTAAAAAATACAAATCTTCTTTAGTTAACTTACTCATATACTTTATCAAAATGTTTTTGTTTACCACGTTTAATTTCCCAAATAAAATGCCAATAATCAGATTCTGAAGCATGACAGTAAAATTTTTCGAAGCACTTAGGACATTCCATTACTTTTACAATACCCATGTTAGAATCAGCAAAACCTACAATATGGTCATGTAATTCATCTATCATACTATGGTCACATTTCTGGCATTCATATACCAAAACATTATAATAACCTGTCAAAGGTATCTTATATTCTTTTGCAACTTCAAAATATTCTGGTTCAAACATAATTAAAATTGTTGTAAGTATTTTTGATATTCCTGATGTTTAATTCTTTCAATTTCTTTTCGTTTTTGATCTCCTTTTGAAAATGTTCTATAATCACAATGCAAAACATCTAAAATATAACGACGTCGTGCTTTTTGTAAATCTAGTAATGCATCTTCTACTTTATCATATTGTTTTACCATATCTTGTTCAAATATATCAAGATTTGGATTATAAAAATATGTTGTTAAACCAAATGCTGGAACTTCTGTGTCTATTGTGTTATAAATAATTGTAATTGAACCAGATCCTGAACGATATTGTGACTGTGACAAATATACGTCTTCTTTAGCTTCTGCTCGCAATCGTTTAAGTAGTTTTGTTTTCATAATTATTTATTTAAAACTTTCTCTGTAATCGCATCCAAATTAACATAAAGATTTTTTGTTTCGTCTGTAATTGATAGTTGATTAACCATTTCTTTTAAGAAACTACTTGCGGTATCTTCCGTTTCAAAACGTGCCAATTCTACAGCGTTATCTGTACCATAATTATAATATCCAACAACACAATACATTGGTTCACTATACGTTGAATATGGGTTATACATTTTTTCAACTTTAATCGTATGTAAACTCATAAAGTGAACAAGAGTATTATTCTTTTGTGAAAATAAAATTGATTGCATATGTTAATTACGTTTTTAAAATTTTATAGTTGTGTTAATAAACTCTATACATAAATAGACTATAAATAATACGAACATTGCCTTTATCATAGCTCAAACATTTTTTGAAATTGAATATCATCTGCTTCCCTTATCCACTTGGTAACCGGCATATTTTTACGGTGCATACTATAGTCATTAATTGAAGCTATTTGTGCAAACTTTCTATGTGATTTGAAATATTCATAAAGTGCTTCACGTTGTTGTTTGGTAACCTTAGGTGTTCTTGCATCTGGTTGGTCCCAATATCCAGAATAATGCTTATTACCAAAATAGCGAACATCTGAACAATGGACCTTGATAAATCCAGCGTTCTCTAACCATTGTTCGTAAGACTTACCGTAGATACGTTCAGTAATTGTTGGTTCATATAAATCATGAACACGACGAGCAAGACCCAAATGTGCTAAACCATTCTCCTCAGTTTCAATTAGGAAGAACTTACCATCTGGTGCAAGATAACCAACTGGGTTCTTAAATTTAGATTGGTCATCTTCTTCAATATCTGACATAATAATGTCTGAATATGAAGTTGTGTCAAAATCTTTAGGTAGATTATCTTCAATTTGCTTACAAAGTTCATATTCAGTATACCATGTGTTAGTTTCTGGATTAACTGATGGAATATCAAGATAAAGTGTTACCTTTGCCAATCGTCTCTTATGACAACCACTTATTGGTTCTCCGTATTCGTCGTACTTCATTTTAAAATTTATATAAGTGTATATTATTTAATTACATTATAATATAGTAATAAAATATATAAATTCAATATTATAAAACTAAAAAAGAGTTGGAAATATTAGATTTCCAACTCTTTGATAATATATTATTCTATTTTATTGTTTTACATTTTTATTAAAAACAACAGTTGTATCACTTTTTATTGTATCTCCATTTTCAATAGTATATGTGATGCTCATATGTGTTTTATTTCTATAAACATCAATTGCTTTTGGAGTACATCTTGAATCCAAATAACCAAATAAAAGAGCTAAAGAAATAGTTGTGACCGTCGCTAACCAATAACCCGCCCCATAAGCAAATTCTTGTTTTGTCATTTCACTACTATACTGTCGTTCTTTATCTGATTTTTTAGAAATTATCACTCCCGCGGTAGTTGAAGCAAGGAGTGATAATACAGATATTATGATTAGTGCTACTAACATTATTTATTCAAATTCAAAACAGACATCATATTAGAGCCACCTTGTACAGTTGGTAGGACACCATTCCACTTTTCGATAAAGTCCTCTTGTACAATCATTGGTGACAAAGATGCACTAATTGTTCGGTTGTAATATGCCTCAGCATCAGCTTTAATACGCATTGCCTTTGCATCACCTTCTGCATTTGCAATAGCAATCTTTGCTTTTGCCTCAGCTTGTTTTACTTCATTCTCTGCCTTAAGCGCTGCCTGAACTGCTGCATTCTTCGCATCAATCATTTGTTGAAGTGATTCAGGGGGAGTAATTTGAGAAGTAAACTCTGTTACAATGAAACCTTCCGCAGTCAACGCAGAGTCAAGCATAATTCGTACTTCATTCTCAAACCTCGCCTGATTTGCCATCAATTCATCGGAAGTATAACTATTTGCGATAATACGGTAGGCGTCATAAATTACAGTTCGCATATAACCATCTTGGATTTCAGGAAGACTCTTACGATATTTGAAGAATACATCTGTTGCCTTTTCACGATTTAAGTAATATGCCATAATGGGATCCATTGTAAATTTTGCAGCATCTTTTGTTCTGACAATAAACTCTGAAAAATCTACACGTTGTACGTAAGTTGGATAAGTATGTACCGAAGTTGTAATAGGGTTATAGAATACATAACCAGTTACAGGACTTGCATCAAGTTTACCTTGCTCAGTCAAAGAAAGTTTGTTAAACTTAATACCTACCTCAGAAGAGTCTACACGAGTGCAACGGCACATTGTTGTTGGGATAATTACTGCAATAACCAGTACAATAATCAAAGAAAAAATACTTTTGTTTGTCATTTTATTTAAATTTAGAAATGTTAATATAAATCGTATCGTTTTTATAAATTTGTTTATTAATATTTTCAAGTTCAAATTCAATAAACTTTTGACGTTCGTTTATTTGCTCAAACTGTTTTTCTTGTTCATTACGTAAATGAATTTCATTAAACATAATATAACTACATACAAATAAACCACATAAATTAATTAGACATAATACAATATTTATGTATCTCATAATTTTATCAAACATTGTTTCTTCTATTTTTTTATGTTCCATAATTTTTTAATATATTCAATAATTTTTTGATTAAATCTATTTAATATATTTTGAGAAATTTCTTTTAAATCTTTATTCCTATCTGCAAAATATTCATATTGGTATTTTACATAATGTTTTGCTGCTTGTAATGTATTAAATGACATTGGTAATAATTTAGACTTACCATCGGGCATATCAACATAATTATAATCAATAAACCAAATAAATATTTGTTTATATAAAACTGTATAATATTTTACATTATCTTCATTTATACGTACTTCAATTTTATATGATAACGGTAAAAATGGAAATGGACCGTATCGTTTTATAATTTCACGAATAATAAAACAAATAAAACCTAATATGATAAATGTAATACTTGCAAATACTATGTATGGGTTATATGTCATATATTATATATTTTATTACATTATAATATAGTTTTGTTTTTTAAAAATTCAAATTAATACAAACGTATTTCAATATTTTTTTCAATGGCTTTTTTCATTTTACCAGTACGTGATTGTAAATCATTTGTAAATACAATTTGTACTTCTTTCCAAGAACCAGTTACACGATACTCTGGGTGATGTAATAGAAAGTCAGCCTTTGTTTTGTAATTATTTGGTTCTCCAGTTAAAATAACTGGAATTTGGTCTGCACTATTTTGTACATTCTCCAAGATAACTTCTTTATAATCATCAAATGATTTACCAATAAAATTCATAATATTAACAATTTGTTGATATTCATGTGATTGAGTATCAAAACACCATCTATATGCCTTTTCAGCCATGTGTTCGAAGTTACCATTTCCAAATAACAACTGTTGTTGGATTTGTTCTGCAACTTTTCTTCCACAAGATTCAAATGTACAAGATACAATAATATCAGCAATTGAAATATTTTTCAATAGTTCATTAAATGATTTCTTTGCATTAGTTCCAGTTTTTCCACCGAGAGCTTTATCAATATCTGTACTTGTTACAAACAAAATATTATTTGGAACAGGTTTTGCTTCAATACCAAAAAATTCATCACCTTTGCATTCATTTTCAACATATTCAAATATTGTTTTAGCTGCAGCTGGACCCAATGATGGAATATTTAATGCATCAACAGATTCAATAAACTTTAATTGTGTTTTTTCTAAATCTGATAATTTTTTATACAAGTGACAACTAACTTGTTCAGTATTAATATTTGGTAGATTGATATTATTTATATTATAATTATCAGTATTAGTAACTTTATAAATAAATGGAATAATATCACCAGCAAGCGAAAGAATTACTTTTGAACCAATAGAAACTCGATTGTCTACAAGATAACCATAATTATGCGCAGACGCACGTGTTATCTTTTTACCGTCCATATACACAGGTTTTACAATAATCACTGGACGCAGTTCATTTGTTTTACCAGTATTCCATTCAATATCAATTACTTCAGTTTCTTGAAGCATTGGAATGAACTTAACTGCAACACAATCTTTTGGTCTTACCTCACTGAGATCTGAGATACGGTTTCCTGCTACAGGTTTGATTACAATACCATCAAGGGCAAATGGACACATTTCCCTATATTTTGCAAAACCATTATATATATTTTCAAATGTGTCTACGTTTAATTTAGGATAAATCTGATAATATGATGGTGTATCACCAAGCTCAATATTATAATCATTCCAATCCAAGTCAACCCATGAACCATTATTAAGGTAACGCAAATCGTAAATAACAATTGATAAATCATCCAACATGATATTCAACTCATCATCAAATGCGTCATAATCACGATTTAACAAACCTGATACAAATGAACGTGGATTTACGAAGTCAGAATATTTTTCTGTAAAAACATTCTTGTCAATAAGAACCTCACCACGAAGTGTGTACTTTTCAAAATTACAACTTGTATGAAGTTTATTAAATTTTCTGATTAGATGTTGTTTAATATCTTTACCCCAGTTACCATCACCACGACTAGAAATACTTTCAATTTCACCATTACTAATAACTACTTCAAACGAACAACCATCATATTTTGGTGTTACAATAACACTTGTATCAGCATGATAACGATAAATATATGTTGATACTTCTTGGAAGAATTTATCCCAATCTACACCGTCATCTTCAGAATTCTTAATCTGTACTTTAGATAGTGAACCCATTATGTATGGGTGTTGAATTGTATAAGAAGGATTATGACGTGCGCCAATAAATCCTTTATTCTCCAATCCAAGTGAACGTTCGAGTTCATCAAACTCAATATCACTCATAATTGGTGTGCCATTGTAGTAAGCTTCTTTAGCTTGATTGTATTTTTCTAAATTTGTCATAAATTATATTTTTAAGCAATTTGTTGATAAGTTGTTTTAGGAGTTTTTGATAGACGACCCTTTGTGTAAATAATCTCTTTACGATTTGATACACAACCAACGTTTACGATAAATGAATATCCAATCTCATCGTTAACATAGAACTTCTTAATTGTGTCACTCTTAACCATGAAAAGCAAACCAGATTTTGTATCACGAATATAATATTCTGTATATTGCGCAGACGCCCAATATGGAAGATAACCATCTTCGTCATAATTATCAACTAATTGAGTATACTCAATTTTACCAGTTACATTATATTTAACACCATATTCAATACCATTTGCTTGTACTGCAGGAGTAAAAGTATCTACTTTCATTGTATCGTCATACATCTTAATTGCGAAGAATACTTTAGAAACTTCGTAAAGGTTAATGTACTCAGCTTCAAATGCTTGTTTGATTTCTTTTACAAATTCTGTTTTTGCATCCAAGTTCTTTACAAAATCAAAAATTGTTTTGTTGTATTGCTCATCAATTGGGTATTCAGAAATATTGCGAAGCATTGCTGCAATATGGTCTGTACTTCCAGGAACTTTTTCTGAACCATAAGGAGTTTGTTCGTAACATACCTTAACCCAATTTTGTTGTGTTTTTCGATACTCTGCAACAACTGGAATGATTGCATTGATATTAAATGCTTGTGAAAAGATGTTAATTGATTTACCTCCACACCATACTCCAAGATTTTCAGAGTAACAACCATCATAATCTTTAATAATTTTATTTACTTTATAGATAAAGGTTGAAAGGTACTTACCATCATTTAACATTTTGTTAACACATGCAGTACCAACTTGCATCCATTTATTTGTATTTGGGTTATAAACCACATGTGATTCTAATCTTGACATGTGTGATTTTCCACAATAATCACATTTTGTGTAGTTGAGACCAAACTCTCGTGGCATATTTTTGAAATACTCATCTGAAACTTTAGAAACAATTCCTTCACAGTGGTGAATACTTGCTACCAAAACCCAATCGTTTGCTACTACGTAATCAATATTAACTTCAATGAGGTTTATTGTATAACGATTATAGTAAATACCAGCAAATTCACCATATGCAATGATGTGTTTTGTACAATCTACTGGTTTAGGTTGGCTAAATGTAATGGTTGGTTTAACTGTGAAGTGTTTAACCATTGTGTTAATTTTGTTTTGAACTTTCTGAAGATTTGCTGGTAAAATGTAGAAATTCATATTAAAGCAGTTTAACGTTACATTATAATATAGTATAAAATACTAAAAATTCAATTATTTAAATATTATTTATACATAAATTTATATAATAAGAAATTTATAATATAAAAAATGTTATTTTTATATAAAATTTATTTAATTTATAAATCATGAAATCTTTAACAGATTATATTTTAGAACGTAAAGTTATTACATTTGGTAGTGCCGATGTTAACTATGGTCAATGTGTTATATTAGCAGGTGGTGCCGGTTCAGGTAAAGGTTATATAAATAATAAAATTATGCTTGATGCAAAAACAATAGATGTTGATAGTTTGAAAACAAAATATATTGAAATGGCAAAAGCTGGAAAATTACAAGAACCAGATAATAATGAATATTCTTTATTAAATCCAGAAGATGTGTCAAAATTACACATTGAAGTAGCTAAACGTAAATGGAAACAAAAACAACGTTCATTCTTAGCATCAGGTATTTCATCAAGTAATAAAAATGGTGATACATCTAAATTACCAAATATTATTTGGGATATGGTATGTAAAGATATAGATGATATACAAGATATTATTGATCTTGTTAAACCATTAGGTTATAAAATTACTATTGTATGGGTTGTATGTAATGTTGAAACTGCTCGTTGTGGTAACTTTATTCGTGACCGTAAAGTTGATAAAAAAGTTATTGATGATACACACGCAGGTGCTCGTAAAACATTAACTGGTTTATTAAGTGGTAAATATCCGGATGTAGAACAAAACATAGATAATATATGGATTGGTTTGAGTGCAGGTTATGGTAGAATGTTAAAACCTGAATATAAAAATAATTCAGTTATACGTGTAAAACATGGTATTGATGGACAATTAGATTATCCTGCAAGTATGATTGATAAATTCTTAAATGAACAACAACCATATAATTACGAAGCAATTGTTAACCGTTTAAATAGCTCAAATGCAAAAGATCGCGAACAAGCTGAAAAATTTATAGATTATGAAAAAATTTCTAAAGATGAATTAAAACAATATGGTGATGTTAAAGAAGGAGAATATGATGATTTTAATTATGCTGCATGGGATGAATTTTTAAAATCTATTGGACGAAAATAATATAAAATAATATAAAATAAAATGGAGTGAAAATTTTCACTCCATTTTTAATTATCGTTTTTTCTATATACAATTAAAACACTATAATAATCTTTTTGGTGACATGTATATTGTGTTGAATAACCGTAACCAATATTATTATATTGAATATCGACTAATTCATAATTTTTATTTTCTGTTAAAAAATTATTTACACTTCGAGCTAATCTATCACTATTTGTTTCTTCAATTATTTTAACTTGTAAACCATTAAAACATAAATTATTTGGAATTTTCATATTACTATTGTTTTTTAATATGTAATAATATAGACCTATAATTTTTATAATTCATTTTTATTGAATTGTTGTTTATATTATTACTATATTTTATATATAAAATTAACTAATAAATAATATGAGTTTATTAACATTAATATTAACAGTTATTATATTTATAAGTTTATTTGTTTTTATAGTTAAGTATTATAATTTAGTACAAACATCTACATATTGGGCAAATAAAGATAATGATAAAATATATGTAATATCTGATATAGATAATAATGAAATAACATTGTTTTTAACAACATCTAAAAATACATATATTAAAATATCTCGGTGGGAATTGCATAAAAATTTTATAAGAATATATTAAATATGAATACAATTAATTTTTTAAATGAAAATGTTGATAAATCATTACCAACATTAAGTATATCACAAATTTTAACATTAATACAAAAACCATTTGACCAAGAAGGCGTAGCACAAAAAACATTTGATAAACATTTTAATAATCCAGAATCACAATATTATCAAAAGACTGTTAAACAAATTTGTGAAATGTGGTCAGCAAAGGGTGCAGAATCTTGTAAGTATGGTTCATTACTCGATGACTATATTGGTTTAAATCTCACAGGAACACCAGAAGATATTGAAATGTATAAATTAGATAATGATGTTGATGGTGATGAACGTTTATCTGGACTGATTAAATCGTTTGATGAATTTTATGCATTGCTTAAACGTTCAGGTGATACTGAATTTGTTGATAGAGAAAAAACTATTTATTATACAACACCAGATGGTAATCTAGTTAAAGGTCGTTTTGATGCATTATTTAGAAATAAACGTACCGGTAAATGGATTATTATTGATTGGAAATCATCAGGCAGTATTGATAAATCAAAAACACCTTGGACAGAATCATTGTTGGGTCCAGCTAAATTATATCCAGCATTAAATTGGTATACATATACAATTCAATTATATTTCTATAAGAAAGCATTAATTGAATCGGGTTATTTACCACAAGGTACAACATACGACGATGTTGAAGTTATGATTGTACAATTACCTGGTAAAGAATGTCATGAAGGGCAATACCATTTAATACATAAACCAGCATTTCAATTTGATTCTGAATTTTTAAATTCTGTATTTTCATTTGCTTTTAAGAAAAATATGTTAATGAAACGATAATGTCATCACCAATAGAAAATGTTTATTCTGTAATAAATAAACAAGAAACAGATAAAAGGTTGTTTTGTGATTTGTTACATAGTTTTTTTAATGATCATGAAAATGAAAAAATATTTATAAGTGCATTAAAAAAGTTATTATCAATTTACCAACCATATTTATATTTTAATAAAAGTATAACATATCCATTATATAATATATTAAATAATATGTTACCATATCCAGAAGAAAATTGGGTACAATGGTATGTTGAATCAAGTGATTGTGGAATAAAAGAATGCAAAGCATCTATTGATGGGGTTGAATATAAAATAATAACACCAGAAGACCTTTGGGATTTTTGTTATAATATAAATAAATACAACAAATCAACAAAATTTTATAATGTAAAAGATTGATACTTATTATCAATCTTTTTATTTTTATATATAAATATAAAAAATAATAATTTAATATAATATGAAAAATATTGATAATTTTATTAATGAAGCTTTAAGTTATCATTATAACGGTTTAACAACATTACATTTTGAAACTGTTGCTGCAGCATTTTTATATAAATTTGAATTATCAGGACAAATTTCAGATGGTAAATATGAAAACTCTCGTCCATCAAACCATTGGATATGGGTAACAAACACAAAAATTATTGTTGATGGTGGTAGTTTTTATAGTGAAACAGATGAACGTGGAGAACGTCCATATTATTTTAGACATCGTTTAAAAAGTTATAATTTACGTGAATGGCCAGGTTATATAACTAGTGGTAAAGATACTTGGGCTGAACGTGTATTAGCATATGGTAAATTAGGTGCAGCATTAGAATCAAAAGAACCATTTATAAATAATACTATAAATGATGATTGGTTTGATAATGTTGATAGACTTGCAGAAGAATGGTACGATGCAGCTAAAAATAATAAAGAATTTAAAGATATTGAATACAAAGATTATATTAAACAATATATTGATAAAATTGATTCTAATATTAATAACGAAAAAGTATATAAAAAATTCTGTGAAACTGAATATACCATGAATGATTTAAAAAATGATTTAAGATCAATGGCTGAAACAGTAAACACTCCAGAAAATGAAAAATAATAATTTATATTATGATTACAACATTTACAGATTTTGTTAATAAAACAAATAAAATTAATAAGTTTGCTGGATATGATATTCCAAGATTTTTCTGGTGTGCATTAGCAGAAGAATTTTTAGCATGGTATTTCTATATTATGATTGGTAATGTTTTAACTGGTAAAGAAAGACCAGCAATTGAAAAATTCTTTGTAGAAACAGCTGAAGATGAATATGGAGACCATGCAAAATGGTTAATGAAACGTATGAAAGAGTTAAATATTTACTGCAATGAAATGAACGATCCAGCTTCTTGGAATACATTTGCTGCTCATAAATATACTGCTCCAGCATACGGAGATGTTATGAATACATCACAAGCATTAACTATTGCTATTCAAATGGAGAAAGATGCTATTGAAACTTATAAAGCATTTGAATTAGCTACAAGAGATTCAGATCCAGTTTCTAATCAAAAGATTAGAGAAATCCTTGCAGATGAAGAAGAACATTTAGAAGCATTAACTAGTTTTTCTTTAGATATGTTAACAACAAAGTAAAAATTACCATGAAAAATTTTAGTAAATATATATTAGAAAAACTAAAAATTAAAAAATCACATTTTAAAGCTAATTTATTACCAAAAAATAAAGAAGAATTAATAGAAATTATTAAAAAAGAAATGCTTATATTTGGTGATGATTGTAGTTTAAATCATATAGATATATCTAACATAAAAGATTTATCATATTTATTTTGTGATTCTGATAAAGGTTTTGGATTAGGTAAATTTTGTGGTGATATATCTGGTTGGGATATGTCAGGTGTTGAAACATGTAATGATATGTTTACATTAAATAAAAGTATAGAAACAATTGTATTACCAGATACATTGGTTAAAATTGATAAATCAATGTTTTGGGGATGTATGAAACTAACACGTGTAGATTTACCTGATAATTTAGAAATCATTGAAGATGCAGCGTTTATGCAATCAAGTTTAGAAGAAATACATATTCCAAGTACTGTAAAATATATAGGAAGTTATGCATTTGATTCATGTCTTAGATTAAAAAATATTGACTTATCAAAAAATAAATATATAGAAATTCGTAGTAGTGTATGTAATCAATGTACTGCATTAAAAACATTTATATTACCACAATCTGGTGAGGTTGGCGGTAGTTTAGCAACATATACAACTTCATTAAAAAATTTAACATATAATGGTACAATTGAAGAATTTAATAAAAAAATAAAAATAAGTTCATTTGTAAAAACAATGAGTCAACTTAAATATGTTGAATGTTCAGATGGACAAGTAAAATTATAAATATGAAAGACTTTACTGTATATATTAACGAAAAGTTAAAGATAACAAAAAATATATTAAAACAAAATAAATATAATTATCATCCTAAAACAATAAGTGAGTTAAAACAAATTATTGATGAACTTATCAAAGAAAGGGGATATAATGCAGATTTAAATGATATTGATACATCTGAAATAATAGATATGTCAAATTTATTTGAAAACTCTGATTTTAACGGAGATATATCTGGATGGGACGTACATAACGTTGAAGATATGTCTAAAATGTTTTATAAATCTAAATTTAATGGCGATATATCAAATTGGAATGTTAGTAAAGTTAGAGATATGTCTAGTATGTTTGATATGGCAACAGAGTTTAATCAACCATTAAATAATTGGAAGTTATCAAATGACGTTGTTACAGTTGATATGTTTCATTCTACGTATAAGTTTAAACAAGATTTATCATCATGGGATTTACGTCATATACCTGTATCTCGTAGACGTGGTATGTTCACATTGTCAAAAATGACTAAGAAATATTTACCAAAATTTAAATAAAATAAAAAGTATATGAAAGATTTTACAGTATATATTAACGAAAAGTTAAAGATAACAAAAGATATATTAAAACAAACCAAATTTAATTATTATCCTAAAACAAGAGAGGAGTTAAAAGAAATAGTTAAAAAACTCATTGAAGAACGAGGAAATGAAGCAGACTTAAACGATATAGATACTTCTAAAATTACTAATATGTCAGATTTGTTTGTTTTTAGTAAATTTAATGGAGATATTTCTCTATGGAATGTTGGTAATGTAACAGATATGACACGTATGTTTTTAGACAGCGAAAATTTTAATTGCGATTTATCTGCATGGGATGTTAGTAAAGTTTTATATATGGAAGAAATGTTTACAAATTGTAAAAATTTCGAAGGTAAAGGATTAAAAGATTGGAAAACTAAGAATTTAATAAATACAAAGAGAATGTTTAAAGAATGTATAAAATTTAACGAAGATATTTCTGGTTGGGATATGTCAGGGGTAACTAGTGTTACTGAGATGTTTTATAATTGTGAAAACTTCGATAAAGATATATCTGAATGGGATTTAAAAAGTGTAAAAGATTTTCAAGGTGTGTTCTTTAAATGTTTAAAATTAACTCCAAATCATAAACCAAAATTTAATAAATAAAAAGTATATGAAAGACTTTACTGTATATATTAACGAAAAGTTAAAAATAACAAACAAGATGTTAAAACAAAATCAATATGATTATCATCCTGAATCAAAAAAAGAGTTAATTGAAATAATTAAATCTGAAATTGATAAAAATGGATGGGAATGTGATTTGAATCATATCGATGTTACTCAAATAACTGATATGTCATATTTGTTTTCATCATTAACAAATGGTTTTGGACTTGGTGATTTTAACGGTGATATATCAAAATGGGATGTATCAAAAGTTACTAACATGCGAGCAATGTTTTGGGGTGCGAAATCATTCAATCAACCTATTGGGGATTGGAAAGTATCTGAAGTCAAAAATATGAAATATATGTTTTATGAGGTAAACTCATTTAATCAACCTATTGGAGATTGGGACGTATCAAATGTTGACTATATGGAATCTATGTTTTGTTTGGCAAAATCATTTAATCAAGATCTTTCAAATTGGGAAATTAAAACTACATGTAATACTAATAGTATGTTCATTAGTTGTCCAATAGAAGAAAAATACAAACCTAAATTTAATAAATAACATGAACAGTATATGAAGGACTTTACAGCATATATTAATGAAAAGTTAAAGATAACAAAAAATATATTACAAAATCAATATAAATATCACCCTAAAACAAGAGATGAATTAGAAAAATTAGTTTTTCTTCTTATTGATGAACGTGGTGAATATGGGGATCTAAACGATATTGATACATCTGAAATAACAGATATGTCTGAAGTATTCAAACATACAAATTTTAATGGAGATATATCTGAATGGAATGTAAGTAATGTAACGAATATGTCTGAAATGTTTAAAGATTCTTCATTTAATGGAAATATATCTAAATGGGATGTTAGAGGAGTTGAAGATATGTCTTTTATGTTTGCTGGAAGTAAATTCAACGGAGATATTTCTAAATGGGATGTTAGTAATGTAAAAGATATGTCAATGATGTTTTATAATTGCGAAAATTTTGATAAAGATATATCTGGGTGGAATTTAAAAAGTGTACAAGAGTTTCATAGCGTATTTTTTAACTGTTTAAAATTACCTAAAAATCATAAACCAAAATTTAATAAATAAAAAGTATATGAAAGACTTTATAGTATATATTAGTGAAAAGTTAAAGATAACAAAAGATATATTAAAACAAAGTAAATATAATTATCATCCCAAAACAAAAGATGAATTAAAAGAATTAGTTGAGCAACTCATTAAAGAAAGAGGAAATGAAGCAAATTTAAATGATATTGACACATCAGAAATAACGGATATGTCAGAATTATTTAAAAAATCCGATTTTAATGGCGATATATCTGAATGGAATGTTGGTAAAGTTGAAAATATGGCATTTATGTTTCGTAATTCCCAATTTAATGGAAATATTTCTAAATGGAATGTGAGAAATGTTATAAATATGAGAGGTATGTTCGCTTATTCTAAATTTAATATGGATATATCTAACTGGGAAAGACATCCAAAAAGCGTTACTTATGATATGTTTTTTAGTTGTCCAATGGAAGCAAAATATAAACCTAAATTTAATAAATAATATAAAAGTATATGAAAGATTTCATAGTATATATTAATGAAAAGTTAAAAATAACAAACAAGATGTTAAAACAAAATGTTTATACTAAAGATGATTTCGAAAACATAAAATATTTTAATGATGTACATGAAAAATATTTTAAAGATGAACAAGTAACATTAATATTTGGTGATATATTTAGTGGACCAAACGAAAAAATGAGTAAATTTCTTTGTTGTTATTGTTTAATCGATTATGGTAAATATGAAAAACATTTATTTATTATAGTTAATGATAATATTTTAGAAGGAGTATTAACAAAATCAGAATATGAAAGAGAAAAAGAAAATGATATTTATGAGTCTGGTTTTTGTAAAGTTCCTAAATGGTTAGAAGAAATAATTCATAAAAAATCCATTTATTCTAATTATTCAACATTTATTACAACATTCGAAGACTTTTTAGACAATTCATCAATTATTACATTTTATGATGATTTAAAAACACCAATAACTGAAACTGGGAAAAAATTATTAAATAAATAAAACAATGAAAGACTTTACAGTATATATTAGTGAAAAATTAAAGATAACAAAAAAGATGTTAAGTCCTAAACAAACTTTAACACCAAAAACAAAAAATGATTTAATTATCATGATAATCCATGAAGTTCAATCAGTTGATGAAAGTGGTTTATTAGATTTAAATCATATTGACATTTCAAATGTAGATAATTTAAATTCAGTATTTCATCAAAAACATTTCCCAGATAATGAAATAATGTTAAATATTGATATATCATCATGGAATTTAGATCATGTAAATGATATGGAATTTTTATTTTATAATGATAAAATAAATTCAGTTATATTACCTGATACTAAAAAACTTGATGAATATTTGTTTCATAATTGTAGAAATCTAACAGAAGTTGTATTACCAGCTAGTTTAACAGAAATAGATAATTATTTTATGGATTATTGCGATAAATTAAAAACAATTGAAATTCCAGATAGTGTTAAAAAAATTGGTTGTTCTGCATTTAGAAACTGTTCAAGTTTAATTAATGTAACATTACCTGATGGTATAACAAATATACGTGAATGTGTATTTAGTAATTGTGAAAATTTAAAATCAATAAAATTATCTAAACAATTAAAAGCACTTGAATATGATATGTTTTTATATTGTTCTAATTTAGAAGAAGTATATTTATCAAATAATATAAAAAATATAGAAAATAATGTTTTTGATAGTTGTAAAAAATTAACAAAAATACATTATGATGGTACAATGTCTGAATGGTCTAAAATAAAATTAGATAATAACTGGTTAGAATATTCAAATGTAAAAGAAATAATATGTAATGACGGTACTATTAACTGTTAATTAATATTTATTTACTATTTTTATATATAATATTTAAACAAAAATGAAAACAATAACACAATATATTTTTGAAAAAGGTTCTGATAAAAAGAAAGATGATAAATCATTAAAACTACGTTCTGCTATTAAATTTACAATCTGGAAACAACCAGATCAGAAAGTTTCGTGGTTAAAAGATAATGAAAAATATCAAAAAATAGAATATAAACATGAAGATAAAAAAGAACATCTTTCAATTGACTTTTTATTAGGATTTATTGAAGACTCATGGCATTTATGGATAGGAAAACCAGGTTCATGTTCATACGATGATGACCCATACTTTAACTTTAAAACAAATAAATTTTCGGAAGCTGTTATTGGTGCAATTGATAAAATTGAAGAATTTATTAATAAAGTTAAAGATGATAAAGAAAATTATGTGCAATTTTATACAAATTTATAATATAAATTAAAATGAAAAGATATTGTAAGATAACAACAAATACTCCAGATGAAACAACCGTAACTGGGTTATCTGAACCATGGATTCTATTAGATAAATCAGAAACTGGTAAAGATAATTTTATTTTTCAACGTTCAATAAATAATTTAACATTAGATTTATATGAAGGTAATATTGATGATGTAAAACTTTTTGTTACGAGAGATAAAGAACATGCGTTAATGTGTGTAAAAAATAAAGATAATACATATACAGTTATTTATAAAAAAGAAAAAACTGAATTATCTCCAGATGCTCCATTTTCAATATATAAATATTGTAAAAATATTATTTTACCAAATAGTATAACTAAAATTAATTTAGAAACATTTAAAAACTGTATTAATCTTGAAAATATTACATTACCAAATTCTATATCTGAAATTGATAATAGAGTATTTTTTGGTTGTGAAAAATTAACAACAATAAAAATACCAAATAGAGTTAAACGAATAAGTGATGATTTATTTAATGGTTGTACACAATTAGAACAAGTATATATACCAAGTAATATACATGATATTAGTGAAACTGCATTTAATGAATGTATAAATTTAAAAGAAGTTATATTATATAATGGATTAACAAATAGCGAAGAACATTTTACTGCTAATGAAAATGGTGAAATATTTATTGAGTATTATAATGAAAATGGTGAACAAAAAACTATTGGTATAAATATCAATAATAATACAAAACCAGAAGAATGGGAACTTAATCCATTAACACCAGATAATAATGTTATATTATATAAAACGTCTAGTGGTAAAATGTATGATTTTAATGATTATACAAATACATCATATGTAGAAGGATATACTATTAATGATGACGGTACACATTCTCCAATTACTAAATTAGATATAGTTAATCATGATGAAGTAAAAGATTTTGATAATGGATATGGTATTTGTTTCCCTAAAAATACAAATATATCAAAAATTATTGGTAGTGTTTTAGGTGTTAAACAATGGTTTTATTTTGAATCAAGTGATTTAACAGAAATATATTTACCAGTATCTGTTACTGATATAAATAATGGTGTATTTAATACACCTAATTTAACTACACTTTTATTACCACCAAATATTTCATTAAAACAATGTAAATTACCAGATGATGAAGAAAATGGAATATACGATCGATATGCTGAAGTATTACATAATTGTGGGAAATTAAAAAATATTTTATATAATGGTACAAGTAAAGAATTTATGGATATAATATATAACGAAGATACAGCATCTAGTACATGGTATAAAGATTTACCACATGAATTTATTGTGACATGTTTGGATAAAGATTTAAATTTTGAAAATAAATTTAAATCAGAAGATCCAATAAATCCAGGATTGCCAATAACACCATCAAATCCATCTGTACCGGAAGAAACCACATCAGATAATGACGATCCTAATGGTGGTACTACATCTGATAATGTTGGTGATAGCACATCAGATAATAATGATGGTCCTAATATTCCTGGTGGTCCTAACATTCCTGGTGGTTCTGAAGATATAGGTGATAGTACATCAGATAATAACGATGGTCCAGAAGGTGGAGATAATACCGGTGATAGTACATCAGATAATAATGATGGTCCAGAAGGAGGAGATGATACCGGAGAAAGTACATCAAGTAATAACGACGGACCAGAAGGTGGAGATGATACTGGTGAAAGTACATCAAGTAATAACGAAGAAGGTGAAGATGGAGATAATACCGGTGATAGTACATCAGATAATAATGATGGTCCAGAAGGAGGAGATGATACCGGAGAAAGTACATCAAGTAATAACGATGGTCCAGAAGGCGGAGATGATACCGGAGAAAGTACATCAAGTAATAATGAAGAAGGTGAAGATGGGGATGATACCGGTGAAAGTACATCAAGTAATAATGAAGAAAACGAAGACGGAGATGATACCGGAGAAAGTACATCAAGTAATAATGAAGAAGGTGAAGATGGGGATGATACCGGTGAAAGTACATCAAGTAATAACGATGGTCCAGATAGTGTTGATGATACAAATTTAGATGAAAAAGAATTTAATTACGATGACATTATCGGAAAAGAACACGGTGGTATTATTTTATAATATATAAAAAGAGACTCAAATTGAGTCTCTTTTATTTAAATATTTAATGAACGTTCAATATCTCTTTGTTTTATTGTTTCTCGTTTATCATAATCATGTTTACCTTTGGCAGTAAATATCTTTACTTTTAATTTATGATTTTCATTAAAGAAAAGTAGGGTTGGTACTATTGTATTACCTGGTATTCTTACAAATTTTTCAAGTTTATGAATTTCTCGTTTATTTAAAAGTAATTTTCTATCACGATATGGATTACCATCAAATGCGCTATTCATCCATTCAGACACATGCATATTTTTTATAAATACTTCACCGTTGGTAACAACACAATATGCATCGTTTATATTAGCTTTACCATTATAGATTGATTTAACTTCATGTCCACGTAACTCTATACCAGCTATGTATTCATCAAGTAACTCATAATTATATTTTGCTTTTCTGTTTTTAATCATAACTGTATAATATAGATATAAAAATTGAATAATTCAATTAAAATAAAAAATGCATCTAGAATTTAGATGCATTTTATTATTGATTTAATTTATCATAAATTAATTAAATAATTGTTTACGATAATTAGACGCTTTAAGTCCGGTACCATTGATTACAAAATCAAGCAACCATTCTTTATCAGTAATATTATATTTTTCACATAACATATTTAAACCTTGTTCAATTTTGTTATTTACACTTTCAAACATTGAACTATCAAAATAGAATTTATAATCATGTGCAATAATTGAATAGTTACCATCTGCATCTTCACCTTCGTGTTGCATGTCGGTTTCACCTTTCTTCACATATTGATTTTTAACCCTATCTACTGGTTTTGTTTCATCTGATTTTTCCCAATATTCAGCAACAAATCCATCTTCATTATCTTTTGCATGTACAAAGAAGAATGATGTTTGGTTATATTTACCATTATATTCTTTTGCTGCTTCAAGTTTCATATTGAATACTAACAAGCTATGTTCTTTATTATTACCAAAATAACCATCAATTGGCATACTTTCGTAATGTGCTTGTTTTAATTCTGTTTTAAGTGCATCAAGTAACTTTTTATTTGTTTTTTTATCAGCTTGTTGTGAGTTAGGATTTTCAGCTGTAAAAATTACAAAACTACCAATATTACCAAGTTTTTTACCATTAAGTAAAAGATTTTTAGCAAATTTTACATTACGTTTCTTTGCGTTAATTGAAGCTTCATTAATAAGCGCAGTTATATCTTTCATATATAATATATTTATTTATATTTAACAATATTCTTTATTTTATGTAATTTAAATTTCAAATTCGTAATTTCCACTATCTGGTTCTGTCCAATCTTTTTTAGCTATCTTTTTTATATCCTCTATTAATTCGTTATATTTAGTCAGTTTAATTTTATTAGCAATAGATTGTTCTAAATGTTCTGGTTTTCTTAATTCGATTTTAAAGTATTTATTTGGTTTATACTCAAATTTAATAACTCGTTCCAGCTTTGTCCAATCTCTACGTTTCGAATCTGATAACTGAATATGTGTACCAAAAAGATCACTATAACCAAGCTTAATCCATTCAAAATGGTCAGGTTTTTTAAACAATGTTTTTAATGTTGAGTTTACAACTTCATTATTTTTAAGATAATTATATACCTCTCTAAGGGTTGCAACATCTCCATGACTCTCTGTATATTTTATTAATTGTTGTTTAATAACATCAAACCATTTAGTACTATTTGATTCTGTTATATAATCTTTTAAATTTTTCATATTATTTATATTTATTTATATATTAAAAATAATTATTATCCTTCATCTGAATAAAAAAATATAAAATCATATTCATCAGTATCTTCATATACACAATATGCATATATAGTAGTACATATAAATTCAGGTGTTTGTGCAATTAAGTTCATACAATTTTCAAAATCATATGGATCCCAATTTGCGCCTAATCCAAAATTGTAATTTTCAGATGATATATAATATTCACCATCATCTTGTTTAATTACAAAACGGTAATTATGACAGGATGTATCTGCAATTGCGTCTACAAGTTGTTCATACCGTTCATAATCATTACAATCTGCAATTGTAATTTTATGTTTTGTATAGTGTCCCATTATTCACCAATATTATAATAATCATTATATTGTTGATTAATAATTTTTTTAACCTCATCAAAAGATATAGGTGTATAATTATTATTATCAACTCCAACATCATATTGACCTGGGAAACATACATGTAATCTTTCTAAATCCAAACCAGTTGTTTGTTGTTTACCTGAATGTACATGTCCATATAGTTGCCAAGACATTTTTGGTAATTCATTAAATGAACCTTCATAACATAACAATGGTTCGTGATTAAGTATAATTAATTGGTTATTTACACGTATTCGCATTTTTGGTGTAATATAATGGAAACAATTTTGTATAGATTCTTTACAAATAAATTCCCAATCATGATTACCAATAATTAAATACTTAATACCATTTAGTCTATTTAGTATATTAATTGTTTTTGATACAGCACAGTTCATTGCAATATCACCAAGATGAAATACAATATCATTTGGTTTTACAACGCTATTCCATCGACGAATAAGTTCTTCATTCATATCGTCGATATTACTAAAACCACGATCACAATATTTTAATATATTTTTATGACCAAAGTGTGTATCTGATGTAAAAAATATATTTTGTTTTTGTGTATCAAAAATAAAATCTTCTTTACGTAAAATAATATTATTCATAATCTAATACAGATTTTGCATATTCCAAATCAATTACTATTTCTTTATCTTCACTTGATGGTGCGTTAAACATTAGTTTGTACATAAGGTTTTCCATAATACCTCGCAAACCACGTGCACCAAGTTTATTTTTTTCTGTTTGTTCTACAATGTAATCATATACATCATCATTTATTGTTAGCTTAATTCCATCAAGTTCAAACAATTTTGTATATTGTTTTACAAGTGCATTTTTAGGTTCATTAAGAATTCGTTTTAACGCAACAGAATCAAGATTTGTTGTATATGTTATAATTGGTAAACGTCCAACAAATTCTGGAATTAGACCAAATTTTTTAACATCATTTGGACTGATATATCTCATCAGTTTATCTTCATCCAAGTCTTTATTTTCTTTATTTTGAAAACCGATTGATTTTTTATTCACACGGTTACCAATAATTTTATCAATACCACAAAATGCTCCTGCACAAATAAACAAAATATTTTTTGTGTTTACATATATAAGTGGCATTTCTGGATGTTTACGACCACCCTTTGGTGGAACACCAACTACTGCACCTTCAAGTAGTTTTAACAAACCTTGTTGTACACCTTCACCAGATACATCACGAGTTAGTGACTGACCAGACGCTCTACATGCAATTTTATCAATTTCATCGATAAAAACAATACCCTTTTCTGCACGTTCTACATCGTAATCAGATGCTTGTAGCAATCTAACAAGTACATTTTCAACATCATCACCAACATAACCAGCTTGTGTGAGTGTTGTTGCGTCTGCAATACAAAATGGTACGTTTAGTAGTTTTGCAATAGTACGTGCAATTTCTGTTTTACCTGTTCCTGTTGGACCAAGAATTAAACAATTTGATTTTTCAAGTTCAACTTCGTCACTTGATACTGGTGTATTAATTCGTTTATAGTGATTATATACAGCTACAGAAATACGTTCCTTTGCATCTTCTTGTCCAATTATATAATTATCAAGAAATTCTTTAATTTTTTTAGGTTTAGGAACTTCTTTAACATCAACAGCAATTACTGGTTCAGTTATTTCAAAAATATGTTGTGCTAATTTTGCACAATCTTCACAAATATAACCAAAAGTTCCACTTACTAATTTTGTTTGTTTATCGTCTTTTCCACAAAAACTACACTGCATAATATAATTTTTATTTTATATTTAGGTATATACTAATTTATTCTTGTTTAAACGTTGTTTTTTCTCAATCTGGGACCACGAAATATAAAAATAGTATAAATGTATTATTTCAACATTCGGAGGTCTTAAAATGAGAATATTTTAATCTTGTGTCCAACCTTCTGGAATAATACGTTGACCACGTTTAAGTTTTTTCAACCAAGTATAGTCATCCAACCAGCCACGATGAGATGCAAGAATAAATACATTCTTTTCTTTCTTACGAAACTCAACATATGTTGTATATTTTTTAGCAATATCATATACAATTTCATACGTATATTTTCTTTTTTTCTTTTCAAGAAAATCATATGTATCTAGCCAATCATGTGCTTTTGCATATTTATATGCTTGTGGACTACCATTGCGGAATTCTACAATGGTATTATATTTTCTGGCTTCTTCTTCACATTTTTGTTCATTCCAGTGAACACCTATTCGTTCTAGCCAAGTAATTTCATCTAACCAACCATTTTTTAGTGCAGTTGCATATGCACTTTTATCTCCCTTTACAAATTCTTTTAGTGTTTTATAATTACGGGAAATTTCAAATACTGTTTCTTTTGTTAATTTTCTAAATTGTCGCGCCATAAATATTTTAATATTCAATATAATTTACCATTTGTTTACCCTTCCATATCATAATATATGTACATTCGTCTGGTTCATTGTCTTTTAGCATTTTTGCAATACGTGAACCAGATTGTTCTGCAGCTAATTTTGTTTCAAAATACTGACTAGCAACACACTCCATATTGTGCATTACTTGAACAAAATAATTACCTGATATAATATTGGAATTTTTCATACATTATAATATAGTATTATTTTACAATAATTCAAATTAAATATATAAATTATAACAAATTATTCCGTTTTTCAAAAACAAACCCAAGTAATTTAGCATTAGATACTGATGCTGGAAATACACATACTAAATCCACACCATGATCTCGTTCATAATTATTGATATACTTTTGTACATCAATATTATCTTCACACATTTTAATATCAACAATTTTTAATCCCATTTTAATATAAAATTTAAATAATTTACTGTAATATAGTAAAAAAAATCATAAATTCAATAGAATTTATGATTTCTTGTTAATTTATTTAATTTGAATAATTATTAAAATAGTTCTTAACTAAAACAACTGGAGTACCCTTATCTCCAGAACCACTTGTTAAATCCATCAGTGATGCGAGAAGGTTAACATATTTTCGTGGAGTAGTACCTTGTGATGTCATTGAACCAACCAAATCAGATTTCTTATTTGAAATCTCATTTTTGATAGCGTTATTAAGTTCATCACCAGTAAGATTTGCATATTTGTTATCAGCAAACTCTTTTAGTTTAATTTCGTTCGGTGAACCATCAAGACCTTCTGTATAGAATGGTGAAACATCAGGGTCAGCAAATTCCCAAATACCACTTGTTGCATCTTTGAAACAACCATCACCATAAATCATCACTTCAACGTTCTTATTGATTTTCTCTTTAATAACTCGTTTAATAGATGTACAAACTCTCATTGAATCACCAACAGTTGGGAAAAGTTTTAGAGTATCTTCATTGGCTTTATTAGAACCAAGTAAACCATAGTTCAAATTTACATTTGTACCAAAATCTTTAAGTGTATATAAATAGTATTTATGAGATGGATGGTGTTGTGGACGTAATGAGCAATCAACAAAATATGCATTTTCAAACCAACGTGTTCCACAATCATAAACATCTTCTGGTTTTGAAAAACCGTAGTAATCATCAACAATATTACATTCACAGTTTTCAGTTTCACACAATGATTTATAATATGCACTAATATCTACACCAGTACATTGGTTTAAACCACGTGGATTTCCAACCTCATCATATTCTGGCATTACAATATATATTTTATTACATGCACGAGCAAATGCCTTTAAAATAAGTGAAAATCGATTACGTGAATAAATTGGATTTAATAATACTGCAACTTTAGATGGTATTTTTTCTGCAATTTCGTTAGCTAAATCATCAATTTTTAGATAACAACCATGTGCTCTTGCTACAATTGATTCTGTAATACCAATGATATCCTTATCATCAATATCATAATAAAATGGTTCATCATTACTAAAATCATACCCATTATTATAAACTGCAGTTGATTTCAAGACAGAATCAACAACGACATTAACAATATCATCTCCTTCTTTGATAATAGGACATTTTATACCTATACTTTGTACACCTATATTTCTCATATTTTAATATTTAAAAGTTTAATATAAATAATATAGATATATTAAAAAATTATTTCAATACGTATAATGCTATTTTTATATATGAATTTAGTTAATCAATATACATATACAGAAATTGTAAGTCTTCTATTAACAAAAACAGTACATTTTGTAAGTGATTGTGAATTTTTTCCAAATTTTGATGTTATTGGGAATGTATATAATATAAAATTGAATAATTCTGAAATTATTTTTGAAATTAGTATCAAAAACAAAAACAGAACTATTCAAATAGGTTCAAATATGCGTAATTTACAATTTGAAATTATCAATTAGTAATACGTATTATATGTTCTATATAATGTAATTGTAAATTTTCTTATATATAATCCACCATTTGTTTGGATATTTATACCATTATCTTTACAACTGTAATTATTATATATAATACCATCATCAAGTACAACAGATTCAATATGCCATTTATTAGTTCCTGGTGCAATTCTAATTCCATATGATTGTGGACGTGGTTTTATATATAAGCAACCATCTATTACTTCCGAACGATTATCATAATTAATTGTATTATAATTCACATCTATATCTGTAAATGATATAGTTAAATCTAAATTATCAACATATACATATGAAGGTAATTGATCTAATTCTGATGCATATACATCAAGTGTAATATATGATTTATCATAATATGTACAACCATAATCAAACCAATAACACGACTGAAACGTAAAAGAAATAAAAATAAATAATAAAAGCTTTTTCATATATTATAAGTTTTGTTACATTATAATATAGTATAAAAAAATTAAAATTCAATTTCTTTTAATGCATGTTCAGTTAAATATGGTTTAATTGTAACTTTTTCACTTTTTTCTGTTGATATGTGTCTTGTCCAAATATTATTTTCATATGTTGATTTGATATTTTTTGTAAAATAATATTCAAGCATACACTCAAAATACATATAATCATCGCACCTTTCGTTTGTGTCTGGTGCACCTAAATTAAAATTAAAATGAGTATTATATATTTTAATATGTATACCAGGACATCTTTCAACAGAATAATAATCCCATTTTGGTTTCCACATTAATGGTGATACATATAAATTAAATATAACAGGTTTATCATATGTATCAACATATCTATTAAAATACCATTTTGGACGTTTAAAATATTTCTTAACACGTCTCCATTCTTCACGAAGTGAAAATAAGCACTTAAGATTTGTTATTGAAATTAAATTCCTCATAATTATTTTAAATTTATTTACCAATTATCTGTATTAGATACACATATTTCCTCTCCAGTTGTTGTGTTTTTCACATACACTAAATGTCCAAGTCCTCCGGGTATAATCCGATATTCATATTCCATACCCATTGCATCAACTTTTCGAGTTAACCATTTTTCATCAAGTTTATCTTTGTATTGTTTTTTAAACTCAATAACCTTTTGTGTTTCTGATGAATTTAGTTCAAAAATAATATTGTTATTACCTAATACATTACATCTATTTTTTGTATATTCTTCATTAGATATTCTATTTGTTTTATTACAATTACAACAAATGTATTCGTATTCATCTTTTGTATAATCAGACGAACCAATATATGGTTTAGGTACATGTGTTAAACCCGTTTCTTTATTAATAACAATAGTATTTGAAAGTTTTTCTACTGGTTTATATAATATACGTTTAAATTCATCATCTCTGATTATTATTATTTCACCACAACATGGGCATGTTGTTTTTATAAAAATACCATGACGATCTTTTACAACATCTTTATATTTTCTCATAATAATGTAAATTATATTTAGTTGCTTTTTATAATGTAACCTATATTTAGTTACTTTGACTTACGTAAGCTATATTTGGTTGTTTTTGCTTTATAAAGCATATTTTATGAAATAAACTTACGTTTGATAAGTATTCTAGTATAAATATCTTTACCGTTTACTTTTGGTGGAAACAAATCATATTTATTATCTTTACCATGATTTGCAACACCGATTAGTTCAAACTGATTTGGATTATATTTATTTAAGAATGTAATAGGTACACCCATGATACCATCATAATCATACGGTATATCTTTTACATTGTTAATATTTATCGCATCGAAATTATCGAATTTATCATATTCCTCGGTATTGTATTGTTTAGTTAATTCAAGATATTTATTACATCTATCTGTTTCAACGTTTGTATACCAACAAATGGAATTAACTTTTATATAGTAATCTGGATTATACCCCTTTGATAAAACACATTTTCTATTTGTTTCTATTTCATTTTTATATGGTGTTTTAAAAATCATTGGAGTATTAAATGTATATCCAAACCATAATTTATTTTCAATAATATATGGAAATATTTCTTTGTATTTAATCGCATTTATATTACCGATAACAATAAATTTTTTATTATATTCCATCATTAAATTAATATAATCACGAAACATACTAAATGGTGGATTTGTAACAACAACATCACTTTTCTTTAGAATTTCAATACATTCATCTGAATTAAAACTACCATTACCATTTAATATTTTTACAGTTATATTGTTACCATCATAAGAATATGATGTACCATATGTATCATCATATGATGTTGCATATAAATGTTTTAAATTAAGTTTACTAAAATTAGTAACAAAATAATTAAAAAAGTTACTCCTATCATTATCGCAATTACAGTATACTATTTTATTTTTAAAAAATTCCTTATAATGATCACATTCATTTTCTATATGATGAAATAATGTATAGAATTCATCATTTTTATTTTTGCGTGCTGCGGTCATTACTTGTTGATTTTTTCCCATAATATTATCGTTTATTTTTTAGTTTTGCTAAACGTTCTTTTTCACGTTGTATTTTAATACGTTCTTTTTCTTTTTTTATTTTAACTTTTTCTTTTAACGCACGTTCACGTTCTTTTTGTTTTTTAAGTTTATCACGTTCACGTTGTTTCTTTTCTTTTTCTTTAGCTAATTTTTCCTTTTCTTTTTGCTTAGCTAATTTTTCTTTTTCTTTAGATGATTTAATTTTATCTTTTTCCTTTTTGATTTTTTCTATTTCTTTTTGTTTTTTGATTTTCTCAAGTTCGCGTTCATCTACGGTTTTCTTAGCTTCACCAGTAATTTCAACACTTAAATCTGTTGTATTATTATATTTATCTGGTGATGGAAAATCTTTTTCAAGTACACTACGAAGTTTATTCAAATCATTAATATACATTTGTACTTCTGTAGTATTCTTAATATATTCTAATTCTTTTTTAATTTCTTCATTTTGTTTTAGTAACTCATCACGTTCTTCTGTAGTTACCTTTGACATAGGGGTATTAATAAGAGTCATTGGTAATTTATACTCATCCATGTCTTTTTTAATGTCTACCTTTGAACGGTTACGAATTTTTAGTTTACCATTACATACTAATTCAATAAAACGTACAAGTTCTGAGTTTACTTTATAACGGTCTTCAAGGATTTTTACCAAACGTTTTTTACGTTCAACATAAACTTTTAAACGCCAATTAACAAAATACGTTACAAGTTCATTAACATTATTAAAATGTTTTAGTTTATGATTTTCATCAAGTACCCATAACAAATCATCTGGAACTTGTTTAATCAACTTAAACTTATTTGCCAGTTGTAATGTTGTTTTATCTTTTTTAATTTCGTTTGCTAAACCTTTAATAGGAAAATATATTTCATAGTATATATTACCATCAGTACATTTGTTTTTATATTCTTTAATATAACCGGAATCTTCAAATTTATTTAATAATTTTTCGAAATCCTCATATGAAACATCTACAGGTAAATCAGTAACTGTTAATAAATCTTTTGATTGGTTACATTTCCATTCACCGTAATTAAACCAGTGACCATCAATAAATTTCCAATTTTGTGGTTTACTACCTCTAACATATGGTTTAATAACAACATTATCTTTTGATTTTTTAATATCAGAAAGACACGCATCAATAATACACAATGGATTATATGCTTGGTTATGCATAGAATAACCAACAGCTACACCAATGTTGTTTTTACATAATAGTGTTGGAATGATTGGTAAATAGTTCATTGGTTCAACATATTGACCTTCATCAAAAATAAAATTAAGCAAATCATAATCTGTTTTATAAATGAGGTCCATGTATTTTGAGTGTCTCACATATAGGTAACGAGGTGCACCACATGCATTCGGGTCTCGCAAACTACCAACTTGTGAATCTGACTCAATAGGATTTAAATTATCATTAAAATATTTACACATACCAACAATGGTACTATTCAAACTAGCATCACCGTGTGCATATAATGATACACGCATTGCGTCTCCAGATAATGCCAATAGTTTATATAGTTTACCATCTTTAGTTGTACCAGCAAGTGATGCATGCATTACTTTACGAGCGCCTGGTTTAAAACCATCACATAATGATGGAATAGCACGTTCCTCGAGTACTGAAAATGCGTAATTAAGATATTCTTTATTTAGAAAGTCAGATATATTTCTACGTACAATTTGTTCTTGCATAATTATTCTTCTACATTATTGTTTGATAGCATTGATTTACGTGTATCAGCAGCATCTTTACTGAACCATTTTTTAAACATATTATCAGCTAAATTATCATATTTAAAATATATAAAATTAGGATTTTGATACATATCTTTTGATTCCTTATCATCTAACGAACCAAGACCCTTTGTATATTTAATAACATAAGTTTTATATTTTGATTGTACCTTATTAAAATCTTTTACATTATAAAACTTCTGTATATCTTTATTTTTCTTTGCTATAATAATTGGTGATACACTACGACATACAATATTTTGTGAAATTAGTTCTGGCCAACGTGAGAAAAACAAAAGTAACAAGCTTGCAATTTTATCTCCATCAACATCGGCATCAGATGATATTACAATTTTACCATAATTTAATTTTTTAATATCAAACTCTTCACCCCATTGTAAACCCAAAATTGTCACTAAATCATTAAATACTTCATTTTTCATAATTTGTGTAGCAGTCATTTCCAATACATTAGGCGGTACACCTCGCATAGTATAACCTGCTTGAATTTCTGGATTACGTCCAGAACGAAAACCAGAACGTGCAGAATCACCTTCAAAAATCCAGAGTTGTTTTTGTTCTTTTTTCTTTGAAGAGCATGTAATATATTTATCTGGACGTTTTAAACCTTTCTTAGCTTCTGAATTAAGTTTTCGTAATGTTTTTTGATCCTCTGCTGCAACCTTTTGTTTATACCAGTCGCGCATTGATTCAATAATTTCAGATTTAGTAACTTGTGTTAAAAATTTATCTGGAACTTCCCATTGAATTGTACTATCTTTTGAAAATTTATCAACAGGATTAGTTAATGTTTCTTTTGTTTGTGAATCATATGTTGGGTTAGACACATTAATTGTCATAAATACAGCATATTTTCCATCAACAGAACGTGTTGTTACGTCAATCTTATCTTTCTTTTTAAGAAATTCAACAACTGTATTATTTATTTCATTACGTACTGCACGTATATGTGTACCTTTCGAACACTCTGCACCATTAACAAATGCAACATCAATACTTGAATCTGGAAATATATATACATTAGCAAGCTTATTATCAAATTTTAAACTATCTTCCATATTTGGTAATAAGTCTGCATATAACTCAATATATTCAGTAAACGATTTAAATTTCCATACTTGTTCTTCAAATATATCAGAAATAAATGTTACTTTCAAACCCGGGTTTGCAATCGCTGCATCAATACAACGTTTATTAATTATTCTAATAAAATCATTTGAAAAACCATCACAATTAAATCTTGAAAAATCTAGATTAAATGTAATTTTAGTACTATGTTTTGTTGATTTAGTAATTTCTAAATCATCGTTAATAGTCATATTATTTGACCACGACCTATGAAATTTATGTTTATTATCTTGTGTTTCAACACAAAAATATTTTGAAAAACAGTTTGTTAAACTTGAACCAACACCATTGGTACCAACAACATTACGATCTTCATCATCATTATAGTTTGATGACGTACGTAAACGTCCAAAAATAAATTCAGGCAAATATACACCAGCGTCTTTATGTTTTACAACTGGAATACCACCGTTATCTTTAATTATAATTTGACCAGTTTCTTGCGAAATATTTACAGTCAACTCTGTTAAACCCATATTATCTTTACGACGAAACTCGTCACAAGAATTGGATATAACTTCGTCAACAACTTTTAACATAGCTGGGATATATTCTACTGTTACACTTTCCATACGTTCAGTTTCTGTATTATACAAAAACATATCACGTTCCTCAGTTTTTGTAGAACCAACCCACATACCTGGACGAAGTAGAATATGTTCTACTTCTGATAATTCTTTATACTTATCTTCAATTTTCTTTGCCATATATATACAATTAAAACATATTGAAAATTTCAATATGTTATATAATATAATTATTTACTATTTATTTTTCAGTACTTATATTTGTTTCTTGTGATTGTTGTTTATTATAACCATTTAAAAATGCATCCCAACAACGTTTACCAGTTTCTTTAACATCTTCTTTTAATTCATTGTAGTCTTGAACAATTTGTTGTTTTGTTGAATCTGGAATTGAGTTTTTCAACGAATCAATTCCATTTTTTATACCTTCACATTTTAAATTTAAATTAGCATTAAAATCAACTATTGAAGTATTAATATTAATACTAATATCATTACTATCTACTTGATTATTTTGTTGTGCAAACGCAATAACCGGAAAAACTACCAATAAAAATACTAAAAACTTTTTCATAAAAAACACATTTTGTTACATTATAATATAGTAAAAAAATATAATTTTTCATTTATTATGAAATAAAAATTTATTTTTATTAAAGCAAAAATAACTTATATTATAATGAAAAATATTACAAAATATTTAAATGAAACAATTCAGCATCCAACTGATTTAAGTAGAGAAGCTGTTGTTGTTAATAATACGTTAAAACATGCTAGTGAAATAAACCAACCAAATATTGAAGTTGAAGAAGGTACAGAAGCAATCGGAAATGACTATTATAATGCATGTAGAAAAATACAAACAGTAAAATTACCAAATTCATTAAAAGAAATTGGTGATGGTGCGTTTGGTAATTGTAATAAATTAACAAGTATTAATATTCCAGATAATGTAACATATATTGGTGAATATGCATTTGAACGTTGCGATTCATTAAAATCTATTAAATTACCAAATGGGTTAAAAGAAATTAATGAAGGTACATTTTTCTTGGCATTTAATTTAGAAAACGTTACATTACCAACATCAATAGAAACAATTGGACAATATGCATTTGCTGGTTGTAATAATTTAAAAACAATTAAATTACCATCTAAATTAACAGAAATTGCAGCTAATACATTTGAACAATCTGGTTTAACTGATATTACAATTCATAAAAATATTAAAACAATTGGTGAATGTGCGTTTGTAGAATGTCCTAATTTAGAAACTGTGACATTTGAAACAGATAATGTAACTATTGAAGCTGATGCGTTTGCTGACTGTCCTAAATTAAAAACAGTATATGTTCCAAATGGTTCAATCCCACATTATGCTGAACATTTTGAAAATACTGTTGAAATTTTACATAAATAAAATAAAAAATGACTTAGATGATTCTGAGTCATTTTTTTATTTTTATATATAATATATACTACAAGTTATGAAAACGTTAAAACAATTATTAATCAAAGAAAATACAGATAAAAAAATAACTAACCAAGATATAGCAACAGCAGATAAATTTGATAATGTTAAAAATGTTAACTTATCTGAACAAATTGTTAGTATAGATGATAAAGCATTTTATAATAATGATACATTAGAGAGTGTAACAATGACTGATGAAGTTACACATATTGGTGATTCTGCATTTGGATTATGTAAAAATTTAAAAACTATTAAGTTATCTAAAAATATAGATGTTTTAAATACTGGTATATTATATGGTTGTGTTAATCTACAAAATATTGAAATACCAGAAAAAATAAAAACAATCAAACGTTTAGCATTTTGTACTTGTCAAAGTTTGACAACAGTAAAAATTCCAGATTCAGTTCGTACTATAGAAGATAGTGTATTTTCACAATGTATTAATTTAAAAAGTGTTGAACTACCAAAATATATTAGTTCATTAGAATCAAGTTTGTTTTATAATTGTAAAGAATTAACGTCAATAGATTTACCACAATATTTAAATGAAATAAATAATAGTGTTTTTGAAAGATGTGGGAATTTAACAGAAATTAAATTACATAATAATATAAATTATATAGGTGAAGGTGCATTTGAAGGTTGTGCTAAAATTAAAAGTATAGAAATACCAGAACATATAACGGAAATAAAAGCTAATACATTTTTTGGTTGTAAATCATTGGAAGTTATTAAATTAAATAAAAAAATTAAAACAATAGAAGGATATGCTTTCGCATATTGTGAAAATTTAAAATCAATAATAATACCAGAAAGTGTTACAAAAATTGAAGAAGAAGTGTTTGTAAATTGTAAAAATTTAACAACTGTAAAAATTTTAAATGAAAAGGTAGAAGTTGATAAAACAGCATTTTTAAATTGTATTAATTTAGAAACAATACAAGTTCCTGTTGATGATGTTATGCGTTGGGAAGAAATGTTGGACGCATTTAAATTAAATGATGAATCGGCTAGAAGAACTAAAAAATTAAGAATTATTGGTTTTGGTAATAGTAAATTTAAACAAATTAACAATTTTGATGATTTATTAAGTAAAAAAATTGATAACGATTCTAAACTTGCATATATAAATAAATTAACTGATGCTGGTGCAATACGATTATTTAGTAATACTAACTTAAATAAACTATTTGATTATTTAGGAAAAAACACATATAAATTATCAGAAAAAATAACAAACAACTGGAATTCTGAATTTGTAGGTATACATAGAAATGGTGAAAGACTATTCGTTGATATATATATACAAAACGATAAAACAGATAGAGATATTGTTGATTACACACAAGACTTTTTCAAAAACGATTCATACAGATATTTAACATCTGAATTTAATACACGATGGAGTGTTGAAAATATCGCAATTGTTATACGAACAATATTAAAAGAAATTTTAATTAAATAAATTAAAAAATGACTGAGTATAACCTCAGTCATTTTTATTTAAGTCCCTTTAAATACATATTTGACATATCAATATTTGCTAACTTTAGCTGTTGGTCAAATTTTTGTGTATTTATTTTATTTTCATTAAACCATTTAACAATTTCAAACCATTCTTTAAAGCATTCGTTAAATTCTTCTTCTGTATAATCATATTTATCTCTAACATTATTTAATGCTGCAATATGATACATATATTCTTTTGATAATAAATAATCATAAAAATTAGTACGATTTTCAGATTTTAAAAAATCTATGATATTTAAACTTACCATTGCATTTTTAACATATCTATAAAATATACCTTTATCTGCAAGTAATGAATTTTCCCTATAATTATGTATATATCCAACATATCCAGTAGTACGAATACTTTCACTATAATATGTTAAATAAAATAACGTTTCATAATCTTCACCGACACGTTTATCACTAAATTCATATTTATCAAATAATGATTTACGATAAAGTTTACCAGTTATAAACTTCATTTCTGATTCATCAAAAATATTTTTAAACCTACCATCTTCTGTTAAATGATATTCAGAATGTGATATATTAACTGGTTCGGTTTTATATTTTGATGGGAACGTAATTTTTACACCAGCCCAAACAATATCAACATTTTGTATTTTTTGAATGTATAACATTGTAGATAAAAAATCATATTGTAATTCATCATCAGAATCTAAAAATGTTATAAATTCACCTTTGGCTACAGCTATACCATTACGTCTGCTTAATCCTGCACCCAAATTTTGTTCATTTGTTATAATAGTAAGTCTATCACCAAGTTGTTTTTTATATTTATTAAGAATTTCATATGTTTTATCTGTTGATTTATCATCAATAATAATTAATTCCCAGTTAGTTTCGTTTTGGAATATAACTGATGATATTGCACGTTCAATAGTATCTTCACTATTATATGTTGGTAATATAATTGAAACCATAAATTAAATATTTATATTTTTATCTTGGGACTGACTTTTCATTATCTCCAAGTACAAAATTAACTAGTCTATCTCTATCAATATCATTTAATTTATTAACAATTGCATCAAAATCAAAACGTTGCATACATATTTCCAACAAATCATCATCACCAACTTCTCCCACTAATTCATCTGCATCACTATTAAATGTAACATAATTTAGTACATCTTGGTATTCTAATGAAGTTAATAAATCATATGCATTAAATTCTGATGTAACATAATCTAATACAACATTATCATTAAATCTAAATAAATTATCATAATCACCATAATAATCATCTAAATTACAGTACGTATCTACATGTTCATTAATAAACTTTCGTTTATCCCATTCATATAATTCGTTGAATTTTTTTTCAACATCTTCTATTGTTGTATAGCCCATAATAAATAATTTTTAAGAATAATAATTTAATATAGATATATATTATACATAATTCAAAAACATTATTTCATATTTATTTTTATATATAAATATATAAAATATACAATGGTACACACAAAGTTATATTCCGAATCATTTCCAGTAAATATTAATGATTTAAGATCACCAAGTAACTATCCATTTGTTGGTATGTTATCTGATAATAATAGTTTATTATATTCATATGAATCTATAATAAAACAAAATGATGATGAAATTTTATATATGGCACCATTAGTTACAGATGGAGATTATGATATCCCAATAATTTCTACTTCAATACATATTAATACACCTATGTTAACACCAACTGATAATAATTATAATATATTACAGTTTAATTATACTAATTCTAATGATAAAATACTGAACGGTTATTATGACGCTGGTAATGGTGGACGGGAATTTTATTGTTTACAATCTGATGTAATAACTGAACTTGTATTACCAAATGGTGTTGAAGAAATTAATGCTTTAGCGTTTAACTGTCCTAATTTAACAACTGTAACATTACCCAGCAGTATTAAAAGACTTAAATCAGTAACATATACAAATGTTTATGATATGGAAACCATTACAAAAACTTTAATATTTGGTTCAAATATAGAAACAATTTATTTTGATGGTACAATGAATGAATGGAATGCAATAGATAAAGATACTGATTGGAATCCTGTAATAACAAGGATAACAGTTATTTGCCATGATGGGCAATTAATTGAAACTAATATCCCATCAATTGATATGGAAATTGCACCTGATGATATGAATCAATCAATTGATATGTAGTTTATTTTAATTTTAAGACGTTTAATGTTAAAATAATATATTTATACTATTTTTATATTTCGTGGTCTCAGATTGAGAATAAACGATGTTTAAAAAGAAAATGACTGGCATATGCCAGTCATTTTTATAATGTTTCATATAATGATTTTAAATCTTCTGGTTTTATGTAATTTTTTATTTGTTTAAATGAAGATGAAAGTGAATATTTAACTTTATTTATTGTTATATTTTCTGAATCAGCAATTTCTTGTATTGACATTTCGTATGGTAAACCAATACCAAAACGTTTTTTTATTATTCGTCTATCTAATGCATTTAATTTAAATAACACATCATTAACAATTTCTTTAAACGTATTTGTACGTTCTTCATTTTCTAAAGCTTCATCTTCAATTAAAAATTCTTCTTGAGTTACTTCTTGTAAATCGTTATCATGGTAACAATCATCGGTATATGGATTAACTGAATCAAGATTTATAACAGTTAATGGATTTTCTGTAGCGACTTCATATTCATAAATGTCATTTTCTTTTAAAAATTCCTGATACTCTAAATCATCTTTATTAACTGTTAATTTTTGTGGTTTGACGATTTTTGCGTATTTATTTAATTCTAATAATATATATGCTCTGATCCATTTAAATGCCACTGAGGCAAATACTGCAGTTTTAACATTTGATTTAACCCAAGCATAAAATGCATCTTTTGAAGGTATACCATCTTGTGGTATTTTACTAAGTGTTAATTCAAGGTCATCATCGTATGTAAAACCACTTTTAACAATTTTACATGCATCTTCATATGTAAATGTTTCTAATTCTGATTCTGTTATTTTTTTATTTATAGCAAATCGTAAATTACCACGTTCTGTATCAAATTTTTCAAATGCAGTTAATAACCCTACATTACCAGCTTGTATAAGATCTTCAAATGGTAATCCATTATCCAAATAACGTTTAGCACAATTAACAACTAATTTTAAATTATTTTTTATAAAAATGTCACGGTTTTCTGGAATAAACTCTAATTCATTTGATTCATTTTGAGGGTGTAAAATATATTCACGTTTTACTGCATTAAAATATCTATCTATGTTATTATCAAATGTTTTATTAGTATAATGTCCTGCAAGTTGTTGACGTGTTTGTTCAACAAGTTTATCAAAAAAATCATGCGGTAAACTTTTTACTTTCTCTAAATTTAATAATAAATTTTTAATATAATAATCTGTAATTGCACGTTCAGAACACGAACGTAATGAATATATTTCCTTTGCTAATATTTTTTCAAATTTACTAACAAAATCAGCTATATTTTCTATAAATATAAAATCACGTAATGTTTTATGTAATCTTTTAACTTTTTGTTGAGACGTTTTATTAAGTCCTAATTTAATTCTACTCACAATTTCCTATAGATATATTTATATAATAGGATATAATAATATAGTTGTTATTAAAAACAAAATTCAATATTATTTATTATTTTTTTAACATTTTTTTATAACATGATCTACACATTGTATCGTATTTTCCAATATCACCAACTTCTACACTTTCACCGGCAGTACAAATGTTACCATTTATATCATATCTTATATTAATAATATTCTTTTTTCCGCACTTACAAGAAGATTTCATTTCTATTAGTTTATCAGCAATTTCCATTAACCGACGAGAACCTTCAAAAAAATGTGTTTTAAAGTCAGTACGTAATCCAAAACACCATACATCAATATCTAATAAATCAACAACATCAGATAATTGATTAACTTGTGTTTCTGTTAAAAATTGTGCTTCATCAACAAAAACCCATTCAATTCCTTGTGAACGTTTTAATTCTTTAATATATTCATATATATTAAAATTGTTTTCTATTGTTATGCATTCTCTTGATAAACCGGTACGTGATTTTACTATTGACTTTACTTCACGTGTATCTGTTGCTGGTTTTAATAGAATGAATTTAATACCATTTTGTTCATAATTAAATGTTGTTGTTAGTATATGTGTTGATTTACCAGAATTCATCGTACCATAACTAAACCGCAATCTTGCTTTCATTGTATTTATATATTTAATTTAATATAATATAGTAAAATTAACATTGTAATTTTAATATAATTTATATTTATTTTTATATATATAATTCAATATAATAATATGGATAAAGTTGTAGTTATACAAGATTATAAAAATTTGAAACAATTTAATGAATCATTATTTAATTATTATTTTGGTGGTATGACTCCACATGCAAAACATGATTATATATTATTAGATAGTGATAATATGTTATATTTATTAACAGATCCATCAGGAAATTTATTTATTGTTGAAAAATAAAAGACATACTATTTAGTATGTCTTTTTTAATAATGTCTTAAAACTAACCAGATAATAAAAAATACTGGCATCAATAAAAAAATACAAAGTATCCTACAAAATTGCAGAATACTTCTTTTAAGATAAACCATGAGAAGAAGTAAATTAATTTAATTAAAAATATACTTTTTTATTTAAAAAAATTATATATTTATATTTTTATTTAAAATTTCCTTCATCTTTTGGTGCATTATCATCTATAAATTGTTTCATTGATTCAATAATACTCAATGGATTAAATGTATGAGCGACCAATACATTATAAAATGCTTCAACTAACTCATCTGTTGTTAAATCAGAACGATTAACTTCCCATGATATTGTTTGATCATATGCTGTTAATTGCAGTTTTGCAGGTGGATTATCGTTCACTATATTTTTATTATTATTCATAACTTATATTGTTTATATTTTATTAACAATTACTTTTGCATATCGAATAATATTATCGTGTAGTTTATATCCAATTTCCTGAACTAATACAATAACATTATCTTCTAATTCTCCATTTGAAATAACACCAACAGCTTCTTGTTCATTATCATTAAATTTATCAACTGTTAATGATGGATTTATTTCAACAACTCCAATATCTTTTAAATAATTTTTAAATTTATCATAAATCAACATCCCACCAGTTGATAAATCACCAGCATTTGCAGCACGAGAAAAATCATCAATAATAGGCAATAATTTTTTAATTATTGAAATTTGTGCATTAGTACCAGCATTTATAATTTGTTTATCAGCATTACGTTTATAATTTTGATAATCTGCTACTGCACGTAGATATTTATCATAATTATCTTTTGATTCATTTTTTGCTACTTCTAACGCATTTTCACATTCATTTAATGCATCAATAAGTGAATAATCTGGTTGATAATTTTCTAATAAAGAATTATTTTCTTCCATAGCTCTTTTATTTTTTATGTTTGATCTTAATTTATATTTTTTCATTTGTTAATTTAATATAGCTACAATTTTATAAAATTCAAAATTATATTTATAATATAGTATAAAAAAGATGGAAATTTAATAATTTCCATCTTATAATGATAATTCAATTATATGTTGTTCATTTTTATTATCTATTAATCTACATGTTATTTTAATAATACGTTTATTTGAAAATATATATTCAACCGCATTATCTGAATAAATAGTTTCTGTATATTCTGTATTAGATTGTGTTAAATCTAAATCTCGATAAAATTGATTTCCGTAATCATCTATACCTTGAAAAAAATATAAATGAATAAAATCATTTTTATCTTTATACATTGTCACATAACCCGGAAACATATAAATTATTCTTCAACAACTTTTGAACTTCTAGAACGACGTGTTGGTGTTTCTACAACTGCTGGAGTTTCGTCAACTACTATAGCTGCTTCATCTACTGGAGCTTCTTCGTATAATGGACATTCATCAACTACAGGTTCTTCTGCTGGAGCTTCTGCTGGAGCTTCTTCAGGAGTTTCTTCAACTATTACTGTTGATGGTACTTCTGGTGCAGGTGATACTGAATCAATTAATCTTGCAGCTAATTCATCAAGTAAGTCTTTGTAATTACTACGAACTAAACCACCAGGAATTCTCCATGTTAATTTGTTATACAAATCACGTTTTTCTTGTTCTGTTTTTGCTGCAGCTATTGCACCTTCAACATCAACAAGCATACCAGTACATTTTCTATACAATTGATTTAAATTACTCATATTATTTTATATTTATGTATTTTTATATATTTAAAAATAAAATTTTATCAGAATAATGTTAATTGTGTACCTGTTAACATATTCGCCAATGGTATTTTCATAACTTCCAAAAATGAATTAATTGGTGTAATTACAGTTTTTTCCCATTGTGTATATCTATCAATATTAGGTGCCCATGATGGTAATTTACCAGCTGGGAAACCAAAGAAACCAGATTTTACTTGTTTACCCTCGCGAATTTTTATATTATAGTATTTAATTTTACCAGAATATTCTTTTTTATCTGCTTCACCATTTTTATATGCTAAATGATTATAACGAGCAATAGCGTGTACTGATGGTGGTATGTGTGGTGCAAATATTAAATGGTCTTCATCATCAATAACAAATTTTTTATACGCACCAATACCTACAGATTGTGATATATCTTCTATATCTGCATTAAAAAATATTTCACGCCATGTATTTAACTTTTCATTAAAATACATAATATATGCTTCACGTGTATCTTCTGTTGAATCATCGTATTCAAACATTAATGATTGCATCATATCTTTTAAAATCTTACGGCATAATTTTGGTGTTGTTGATTTAATCAAATCAATACCAGTACCATCAACCTTTGGCTCTTCATAAAATACACCCTTTTTGTATGATAAACCTTTTAGATATTTTTTCTTTTTTAAATAAACGCCTACTTTTGAAATAGTTTCAAGCTCAAACTCGTGTACATTTTTACCATGACGAGGATTATACATTTCCTCACACCATATATTATTTTGTTTATCAACAAATTTTTTATTAAATTCCAAAATAAACTCACATTTCTTTCTATCTGTATCAAATTTAGCTTGTGATTCAGGTGTCATTGCTTGAAATAATGTACCATATGTTGTATATACTGAATCAGTATCAGAATATATAGATACGTGTTGTTGTCTATACCAATCGTGTTTTGATTCATCTAATTCAAAACCAAATTGTTCTTGAACATCTTTCATATTCCATAAATCCTCATGGAAAAAGTGCTCAAGTTTACCCCACATTGTTTTTGTAAGGTTACGACATTCACCAGTAATATCTCCAGCAAGCTCAACGTTATAGAAGTAAAAAAATCTATTTGCTGCAGCACCATATGCAGCATTACCTAACGTTTTAAACGCCATCTCAAGAGAAAAATATTCCTGACGTATTTGGGCAATCTCTTCTTTAAACTTTGCTAATTCATCCACAGACATACTATATATGTCTTTACCTGGGAAACGTTCTTCTAATAATTCAATAATATCTTTTGAAAATTCCATATTATAATTAGTTAATTTTAATTTAATATAGTATTTCAAAAGATATTAATTCAAATATTTCTATGATATTATTTTGTATATTCTAATAGAAATTGTAATGATTCATCATATGTGTTTTTTACTTTACCATCGAGAATTGCTTCTTTTAGAACTTCTTTAAGTTCACCAACACGTCTACATGGAGGTAAATCAAAAACTTTACAAATATCATCACCAGTAAACGCCATTTTAAAATTACGAATTTTATCACTTTCTTCAATTTGAATCATTCGTTGTTTTAGTAATTCATAATTATCTCTAAATCGTTGACGTTTATCCTCATGTGATGTAGTCATATCTGCATTACATAGAATCATCAATTTGTCAATATCATCACCAAGATTAAATAATAATCTACGTACTGCACTATCTGTTACTTCACTATCACATAAATTAGTTGGATGCATATGATAGTTTACAAGTTTTTTAACAAGTTCCATACGTGCATCAGTTGGTAATCCGAGACGTTTAAAAATTTTATCAACTATTTTAACACCAGCACTTGCATGATCATAAAATGTCCAAATACCATTCCCGGAGTTATCCGGTACCCATTGTTTTACAATTGGTTTTGCAATATCATGTAACAATGCAGCCCATCGAATCCATTCATCATTAGTTACTTTTGATACATTTGATAGTACTTTTAATGTATGTATGAAAACATCTTTATGTCCAACTTGTTTAATACCACGACGTTCTACACCAGCAAGATTATAAACTTCTGGTAAAACTATTTCAAGTAAACCACTTTCATATAGCAATTTAAACGCTCTATCAACATTATTACCTGTAATCATTTTACGTAATTCCTCTGTAATACGTTCTTTAGTAATAATTGATATACGTTGTTTATTACGTTTTATTGCATCAAACGTTTGTTCATCAAACCTAAAATTAAATCTTGCTGCAAACCGTATAGCTCGTAGCATTCTTAATGGGTCATCAGAAAAAGTAATATCTGGATTTAACGGTGTTTTAATGATACAATTAACAAGATCCCGCAAACCATTGTATGGATCTCGCACAATTCCAAAACTATCTTCGTTAATTTGAATTGCAATATCATTAATTGTTAAGTCGCGTCTATCCATATCATCTTGAATAGTACCATTTTCAACAATTGGGTTTCTACTTTCACGATGATAAAACTCTTTACGTGCGCCTACAAACTCAAGTTCATAACCTTGAATATTTATTTTTGCAGTACCGTAACTTTCATAATAGTCATATTTGTTAATTCCAAAATGTTTACCAACAGCTTTAACCATTTCAACACCGGAACCAACTACAACAAAATCAATATCATCATTTGATTTATTCAAAAACAAATCACGAACAAAACCACCGATAACATAACATTCATAATTAAGTTTATCAGCAACTTTTCCAATTTCTTTAAATAAAGAATAAACACCTATTTTCTTTAGTTTTTGTTCCATCACGTTTAATTTATATACATTATAATATAGTATTATTTTACAAAAATTCAAAATAAAAATGAGACTTAATTAAGTCTCATTTAACTATTTATTTGTTGTTCATTAATACCAGTATCTGTTCCTGTTAGTATGGCATAAATTAAAAACGGATTTATATGAAATTCATATGTGTTTTTATCAAAAATATATTCAGAACCTGACACATCTTGTACATTATAATTTCCACATAACATAACCCAATTTGTTGTATATTGAGTTAAACATATTTGGTGTAACTGTTCATAAAAATTTTTAGTAATTAAATCACCATATTTTTGTTTTACCTGTACATTTAAATATGTTTTTATTTTACTTTTTATATTTTGCCAATTTATTTCTTTACCTTTATTTAATAAAATATCTGTTACATGTACATCAATTTCATAAATTAAAGAATTATTAAATTGTATATTATTTTTGGATTGATTATTATCTGTTGTTTGTATTTCAGTAGGATTATATGTATGTTGTTTTAAATTACCATTTAATCCCGCACGCCAATTAAAATTATATGGTATTACACTTTCATTTATTTGTTCCATAATTTAAAATATAATTTTATTAATATAGTATTTATATGTTTTAAAATTCAAAAAATATTATTTTTATATATAATATATTTAGAGTACATATGGCTGGAATTAAAATATCAGAATTATTAGAACACACATCAAACGACCAAATATCACCAGATAATATTGTTATACCTATTAGTGTTAAAGACGCTAATGGTAAATATTTTACAAAAAAAGTTACACTGACAACATTAACTGGAAAACAAACTAGTGAATTTGAGTCTGAAATTGCATCATTACGAGAAGAAATTGATTTATTAAAATCCGGACATGCAGCACAACAAATTGAAATTGATAAAAATAAAGAAACTATCAATCAAAACGCTGCTGAGAATAAAATTGTTGATGATAAACAAACAGAAGATATAAATAACTTAAATGATCTAACTAATATTACTCCATGGGCAACATATGGTGAATAAAAAAACAACGGAATTTCCGTTGTTTTTATTTTATATATTTATAAAACCAGATTTTTTATTTGTTTCGGTTTCATCAATAATATTATCAAGTATTTTATTTGTTGGTTCTATAATTTGTTCTACAATTTCATCAGGTACTTCATTATTTACTGGAACTTCTTCTATTGGTTGTTCTTCTTGATTTGTATTTTCAACATTATTTTCATTTTGTGTTTGTTCCAAACCAAGATAATTTGTAACCATACCAGTCATTAACAATGAAACAATTGGTAATATTGCACCAATAATATATGTTAATAATACATTACATTGTTCATCTGGTAATTCAGTCCATATAAATATTGGTTCTTTAAAGTATCTTAACATTTCTGTACTATTTGTAATTAAATAATGATAAGAACTATACACATTACCCATAACCTGTACTAATGTTAATACACACATTAAAATCCATGGTAATACTTTTGATTTACCAGGAGCTTTTGTTAAAATACTAAATAACACTGCAGCTTGACCAAGCTCAAATGTTATTGCCAACATTACAGATACCCAATTTAAATTAGCTAAACCAAAAAACGCAATAGCATGATATGTTGAAACAATTGCAACACTAAGATATAGTGCTGCAAAAAGCCCAATAAAAACGTATTTAACTATTTTATTTTTCATATTTTTATATTTATTCTACAAATGTTGTTTTTTCTTGATTATATGTAATTGTTATTGGATATTTATTAGCTGCGCTCGAATCAAATGATTTAAAAATTTTATTGATAGTATCAGTAATACTAACTGTATCTTCTTTTTTAATATCAAATTTATCGAATTTAATAATGTATCTTAAATTTGTTATTTTAACACACATTAATTCAGCTTCTTTCTTTTCTGTATCAAAAGATGAATCCCAAGCAAATGTTGGTTCATGTTTATTTACTTTATCTAATTCATCATATGTATCATATTCAAAATATGCATCAGTGATATTGTCTTTATTTACACCCCATCTATATAATAAATTATTATTATCTGCAGGTAAACCAGGTATAAATTTATCACCTATATATATTTGAACATCTGATTCTGAATAACCCACAGGAATTTCCAATATAAGTTCATGTGGTGTTACAGTAAATTCAACGGATAAATCAGTTACTGATATATCCGTTAAACTTTCATATATAAATTTTTTTATATCTTTCATAATTATTTACCATCAATATTATTTACTCCGGTTGTATATTCGTGTAAAAGTGCCATACCTAAATGTACCGGTTCGGTAGGGTCTTTTTCATAATATTCATCTTCATGTTTGTTTTCATGGAATAGTTCATAATAATCATAAACCATTTCTTTAACTTTTGGATTAGTTCTAAGCCATTGTTTAATTTTTGTTTTAATTGCAGTAATTGAAGCTGGTGAATTATAACCATATTTTTCTGCTTCTTCTTTACCGCTTAATTTAGTTGGGTCATCATTATCTTTTAATTGATTCATGAAAACTTCATATTCTTTTTCTTTAAAGTTATCTTTTACAGCTTGTAAAATTTGGTCACGAAGTTTTTCTGCTTCTTCCATATCAATTGAACGTCCAGCACGTTCTACACCACCAATGACATCAAATAATGTTTTGTTACCATCTTCACCATCACCAGCTTTTGCATCACCAGATATAGTATTATTACGTGCGATAAAACCATCACGTTTTTTCATTTCACGTTGTTGAGATTTAGGAATACGTACGGTATGAGATTCTTTTTCGATAGCTGTTAATATTGCATATCTAACACGCCATGCAAGGAATTGTTGGAAGGTTTGAGTTTTATATTTTTTAAGTTGTTCATCATCGAATGTTTCACCAGCATCTTCTGCGTCTTGCATTGTTTGAGATTTTTTACCATAATCATTAAGTGCGTTTGCAACACCTTCAAGAGCAACAGCATATAATTCATCATATGGCAATGAACTTTTACCTTTAAAATCATTAATAATTTTATGATAAAGAGGTTCATATTTACGAACGATTGCATTACGACCACGTTCTGTAGTTAAATCAAGAGCAACTTCATCCAATGAAATTTTCTTAGCCAGAATATTATCAAATTGTTCTTTTGTTTGGAAAGTTGGTATTTGCATAAGTAAACCATCTTTTACAAGTTTACCAATATGTTTATACAACTCTTTGTATTTTTCATTACTTGGAATACCTTTATTATAAAAAGCAACAAGTGCATTTTCATTACCACCACCAAGTTCATGAACATAATTTGTGTTATTTTCAATCAACCAATTAACAACAAATTTTGCATCGGGTGTTAAAAATTTATCACACACTTCAAGATATTTTTTTAAATCATTTGCACTAATATAATTTAATGCACCATCTTGTACTTCAACTTGTTCTTTTGATTCTTTAACTAATTTTGAAAACTGTTTCATATTTATATATTTTAATATTTATTATTTTCCGAATTAATATAATTAGATTAAGATAGTAATTTTTTTGTTTAATTCAATTTTTCCTATAAAAAAATGAATTTTTATTTAACAATTTACTATATTAAATACGTATATATAAAAATAAAAATTAAACATTAAAATGAGTTTTATTGGTAAAATTTTTAAGAAAACATTTGTGTATAAATTATATAATGTATTTGAATGTTTATATAATTACTTAAAAGATAAACACTATGTTGGTGATACATTTCATAGTAAAGAATTTATATTTGTTCTTAATAAATATTTAAAAACAAATATGAAAATTGATTGGATTGGACGTGTGTATGGTATTGTAAATCCAAATATAGATCCTAATGGTAATTTTGATATTTCAAGTATTATTATGGAAATTGATGGTGAAAACACTAATACTAATGAATACGTCAAAAATTGGGTTTATAAACAAATGGGTTTAATTCAACATTTATTTAAATTAAATAAAATGTATGATTATATTAGTATAGACTTTGAACATGTTGGTCCAGTTGAAATGGATAATTATTTAGTTGTTTTTGATATTGCATCAAGACAATTATTTACACAATCCTTAAAATCTGTACTATTACATTTATTCGTTTTGTGTTGTATCGCTGCAAGTGTAATAGGTGGATTATTTTGGAGTGGTATACTAACATTTTAATTAAGAATTGTTGTTTGTTAAAAAAATAAATTTACATGTAAAAAATTATGAATCAATTAGAAAAGAAACAATTTATTGATGCATATAAAGCATCATTACGTGACAAAAGTTACGAAGAATTAAAACAACTTGAAGCTGAAGTTATTGCAGAAGCTGAGCGTGTTGATAATGAAATTAAAGACGCAACTTATGATTTGCCAGCTGAAAATTATAAAGAAGTATGTGAAGCAATTCGTTTGTTACTTAATAATGTAAAAGTTCAATGGCAATTTACTCTTGGCCTTGTTGCTATGTATGATTTCTGGAATCCAGAAAAACGTGAAAAACATGTTTTGCACCCAATGCTTGATGGTACACTCCGTACTCTTGGTGAAATGCAATTTACTGGATATAACGAGTGGGCAGCTGTAGTAGCAGTTAATAAATATTTTGAATCAATGCGTGAAGCATACGTAGCAAATTCAGAAAAAGTTTATGATGTTGCTATGAAACATAATGAAATTATGGACGCAATTGCGTTGGTTGCACCAACTGATGAAGTTCCTAATAGTATTACTGTTGAAGGTGTTTAATTATAAATAAATATTTAAAAAGAGACTCAATATTGAGTCTCTTTTATTTTATACAATTTGAAGTTCAATTAAGTATGTACCGTTTTTATTAAATATTTTATCACTTTCTTTTGTATTCTTTTTAATTTCATAACTTAAAATTTTCATAGTAGTATTACGTGGTAACAAATATTCTTTTTGATCTTCACAATCAATTTCATCAGCTGTAAACATATCATTTACATCAATATATGGATATGGTTTATCACTAACAATATGCAATACTAATTCATCACTTGTCCATGTATTTCCCCAAGGTGAATGGAATTCATGTGTTGTAGACATATATGCTTTATTTGTAATTTCTTTACCAATAAAATCATCTAAATTATCTTTTGTAATACCATATATATTATTCATGTAATCCCAATCAATAGTTCGATATACATCAATTTTTTCTTTTTGTTTTGTAAACGCTTTATCTAATAAATCAGTTACTTTATTCCACTTTTCATTTTTACGTAAAATCATATTTACGTTTGTTGTATATCCAGCAACATAATCGTATACAGCAGATTTAATCGGATCATCAGGATAAGTATTTGTAATATACTTATCTAATTTTTTATTTTCTATTATGTATTGTACAATGCCTTTCATAAATAAAAATAACAGGTTTAAAATTATTTAAACCTGTATTATATTATTTTATTTAATTTTGATTATTCGGTGATATAGTTCATTTCCCAAAGTAAATTATACAGTGCATCCAAATTACACACATATAAACTTAACCAACGTCTACCACCATAATAATCACACTCAGAATCATTTTGAATTTCCACACAATCATTCATAATACGTTTGTATTGTAAGAGTGTTATATTTGGACATATTTTTTCAAGTAATTCATCTAATTCTCTGAATGATAACGGGGTTTGTTCTGGTTCGCATTGATATTCCATACCGTCCCATGAACACCAAGTTCCACCAATACACCACGTTTCCGAAACCATAACGTTTTTATTAAGTTTCTCTGTCCATGTGTCGTTTGTATTTTCTTTAACAATTTTATCGTATGTTGTCATTTTATGAATCTCCCTTTCAGTATATTTAAATTTACAATTTTTATCTTTAAACTGTGTTTTAAAATATTCAACATCAGGTTTTTCCAATGGCATTTGTTTAATTGAAACAGCCGCACTACGTTCTTTATCTCTGAATGAATCGTTATGTAAACATGTTTCTCTTGAACCATTAAAATATACAAAATTAAATATGGTTTTTATGTCATTATATTTATCATATTTACCTAACGTAGTAAACCATTCAGAAATAATTTTTTCTTGTCCAACATTTGTTGTAAATAACCCATCAAAAATTAAATAACTTGTTGGATAATACGAAAATATATCTGATATACAATACATTTCTTTTAATATCTTTACCAGACCTGGATAATTATCTTTGTATTTATCAAAATCAACAATAATTATTGATGAATCAACTTTTTTCTTTTCGTTACAATAGTATGATTTACCACTACCTGGTAAACCAACTAATATATCTATGTGAACTGTTTTTTTCATATTTTTTTCAATTCTATTTCGTCAACAAATTTAATTTTATCTTCGTTGTTTTTTATAATACGTTCAAACTCTTGTCTTGTTCTAACATTATATGGGGTATATTCACGCAAAAACTGGTAAAAATATTTCAATGTTGTTTTTGAATAATTCCATTTATCACTTACCAATAGAACTTTTGTATCATCGTTATACGATGCAATAAGTGACAGATAACTTTGAAATACATAATCATTACCACTATTGATTATAAATTGATTTGATACAGTACGACCAGATGTTGATGATGTCAAATTTAAAATTTTCATATTAAATACTTTTTAATAATTATATTCCTCAAAACGATCAAATACCTTGAGCGGTCCATTGTAACCGTAAGTTGCATTTTCAAAACGAGAATCTGATGTGTAAACAAAATTACCACCAAACATTTGGTTTGTTGCAGGTTTCTTTTTTAGTGGCTCAGCATAAGGTGCTGGTTTACCCCAAAGTACTCGAGGATTTGAATACAAATACTCCTCAATTTTTTGCGGGTCATTTTCTTCAACCCATTGTTTAGCTTCATCAAACGAACAATCATACAATAATGTAAATTGTTTATACTTGGAACTTACTCCGTTTGCTGTACAATCACAGCCATTTGCATTACGATAAACAAAAACCAAAATACTCTTCATAACTATAACGTTTTTAATTACATTATAATATAGTAATAAATTTCAAAAATTCAAAAAAAACACAACTGTTTTTTAGTTGTGTTTTAATATAGTTTAATCAATTTCAGTTACTTCACCAGTTGTTTTGTTGAGTTTAATTGCAATCTCATAACGATTATGAAATGAACCGTTAAATTTAGTTGCTTTAAAGATAATGTATTTATCCACGTTTATTGTAGAGTAGTCATGAATTGATATGGCATTTACATCATGATTCATATTAGATGCGTCAATAACTACTTTACCAGTTGGGATATGAACGTATTTATGACCAATGTGTATGATATTATCATAGATATACATTCCACTGATATAAGAGCTTTCACCGGTATTATAAACAAATTTTCCGTTTTGAATATCGAGAACGTGCATTACATCATCAATATATTTCTTTTTCTTACTTTCAATACATTTCTCACAAATATATCGTTGTTTTGTTTCATTGTTATTTATCTTGAAAACTTGTTGAACAGCTTGAGTACGATACTTTTTACCCTCGTTGTATTCATCATTCAATTTATCAAGAAAACCTTGAATGTTATTACCCATTTGTACAGGATAATCAGAAATAATTTCGTCCTTAAAGGTTAAATATCCGTAACAAACATGTCCATGATCTAAATCAAAAACATTTTTTCCAAACAACTCATCAAATTCAACTTCTTTGAAACCGTATACATATTTCTTACGAGCTTCAACTAATTTTGCTTGACGCATTTGTTCTTCTCGTACACGATACTCACCCATAATACGGTTTAACAAACCCATAGGATCAATAAATGTACTGAAATCATTATCTTGATTATCTACTTCGTAATCGTAAATCAAATCATTTGGCATATTATTTATAATTTTTAAAGTTAATTAAATAATTATTAGATATTAACGTTTACCGATTTCATTTACAAAATCATTCCATGCATCAACTACAGAACACAAGAATATATATGTTGGATCACAATCAAAAGCATTCAAATACCACTTTCCCAATAGTTCCATTGTTGTTTTGAATGTTACATTAAGACTATCTCGTGTTTTTGCTTGAGAAAATTCATTGTTTTCAAGATCATTTACAACATTTGACAAGTGTTCTGTAACCATTGAATCAACCATGTCAACAATATGTTTGTTTACAAGTTCATTACCACGTGCTTCAACTAAAAGACCATTGATGTTTTGAATAAGTTCATCAAACTTTACAATAAATGCGAATGTTTTAATCATAACTTTTTTTATTTTTTAAATTACATTATAATATAGTATAAAAAAATAAAAATTCAAAATAATATAAAAAATGCTTAGAAATTTTTCTAAGCATTTAATTATCTGTTATCACCATTACCCTGTATGGTACCATTTTCTTTACGTTTATAGAGTTTAGTTAAATTTAATTTAGCAATATCTTCTATTGATATACCTAATTCATTAGCAATATTGGTTAAATACCATAGTACATCACCTAATTCATATGCTATTGATTTTTTATCTTCGTCTGTGATTACACCACCTTTATCACGATAAATCTTTTTTAATTTATCTGCAACTTCACCAGTTTCACCACATAAACCAAGAATTAAATAATATACACCTAAATCTCTATTATATATTGCAAACTCTTGAGCTTTATTAGAATATTGTTTAAACGTTAAATTCATAATTACATTAATTTACAACATTCAATAATAATTGTAGCAAAAGTTGCAACAAAAGCAACCATTTCCCACCAATAAGTAGCACCAGTTTTATGTGTTTTTGTTGCTAATGCAATACCCCAAACTAATAGTAAACTAGCAGGTAAAACATACCATGCTATTTGATAACAAACAGAAGCACACCATGCAAGCGAAAATGCAGCAGCACAACCAGCAGCAACCATATGTACTTTATTTTCTAATGTACAATCTCTAAACGCTGGTGCAGCACCAACAAACGCAATTGAAGCAGCACCAAAGAATGGTAACACTGTTAAATAATGTGACCATGGTGTAATAACTTCAGTAATTTCTAACCATCCCGGCATTAAACAAAATGCCATGATAAACATCATGCCGGTAAAAATATATCCAAGTTTACTTCTTACACTATTCCATAAATAAAAAGATGCACTCAATGAACTTGGAATACCAAATTTAGCAATAACAGCAATATTATATGCTGTAAATACTAAAATACCAACAAGAGTTAATATTAAACAAGCTAATATTGACATATTTTTTAAAATTTATTTAAATTAATATAGTACAACTTCATATTCAGATTCAATATTATCTTCTTGATGTAGTTGAACGTGTTGATTGAGTTCTTGTTACAGTAGTAGAACGACTCGGTTGAGTAGTTCTTGTTACAGTGGTAGAACGACTCGGTTGTGTAGTTCTTGTTACAGTGGTAGAACGACTCGGTTGTGTAGTTCTTGTTACAGTAGTAGAACGATTTGGTTGCGTCGTTCGTGTTACTGTAGTAGACTTATGATGATGGTGATTATTATTGTGATGATTATGATGTGGATGATGGTGATGGTGACGGGGTCGATACCATGTTGGATAATGATGGTGGTGATATGGTGAATGCCAACAAATCCATCGTGAACTCCATAACCAGCTATAAATATTAGGATAATATGTATAAACCGGAACATAAATATTTCTTGTACCGTATAAATATCTATCACCAACAATTACAGCATAAATATTTTGTCCGGAACGCTCTATTTGAATTTCAGCAATTTCCTTATAACGATTTGAATCAAAAACTGCTTGAATTACTATATAATGTTTATATGATGAACGACGTTCAATACATCTCAAATAATCAATATAACCATCACCGTTTAAATCCCCATTATATACATTATTTCGTGGATCATTTAATTTATATTCGAACTCTTCAATAGTATTTGCTCGTGCAAATAATTCCATTGCATAACTTAAATCTAAATAATCGGTTGTTGAACCTGCAACAAAAGTTGTTTGACCAATAACACAACTAATATTGATTATCATCAATAAAAGTCCAATAAAAATCTTTCTCATAAGCTTAATTTAACAGTTTAAATACATTCAGTAATATATGCGTCATCATCACATACTTTCAATCCATCATATGTAATAGTTACAACTGCTTTTGTTCGTCCAAAACCAGCAGGTTCAGTTGAAAGATAAACATTCAACTTACTGAGAATTTCATTTTTAATTTCTTCTCTAATTGTTTCTTTTAATTGTTGATTATCCATTTTTACATTTTTTTGTTAATTACAGAAATAATATAGAACAATTTTACATTTTTTCAAAAAAATTATTGTAAAATATTTGGATTACATGAAAGTGTTTCATTATCCCAAACACTT
>JAEIGA010000417.1_pt1 | contig 62285 bp, 49 predicted proteins | sample 9270691 | NCBI WGS metagenome assembly JAEIGA01 (sample SAMN17057246, study PRJNA624740) | gut metagenome | biome: biome; isolation source: fecal sample | host: Bos grunniens | place: China: Xizang | collected 2019 | reverse complement strand
GTACTTATTCCTTCGGGAGTATCAGGATATTCACCACGATAATACATTTCCACACATTTTCTTTTGAATTCATAACTGTAGCGCATAAAAATAACCCTCCTTACTGAACTTTACATTGTCCAGTAAAGAGGGTACATATCAGGTGGGATAACCTCTTATTTTTATTAAAATTAATCATCTAATTCATCTTCGTCAATTATTTCGTCGAATTCCATATCATCTATTATTTTATCAAAGGTATCGGCCACTGCCTCATACTCTTCATCATCAGGGATGTTTTCTATAATTGGATTGCCTTTTTCATCTTCGCTGTAGCGATAGTAAAAGATATTTAACATGCCGTCTTCATCAGTTTCAACCGGAAAGACTGCAATATAGTCATAACTTCCGTATACAAATTTACTAAGAACCCCACATTCCATGGTTTCTCCATCTCCAAGGTCCAACTCTATAGTATCATAAATAACTTCGTCTTCAGAATTCTTGTCTTTACTCATAATAACCTCCGATTTATAAAAATGTCTTACAAGATTATAACATGTAATAAAAATTTGTGATATAGAACAATGAATTTTTTACTCTTTAAATTATCAGGCTATTGTTGTAAAATTAGTTTTGTATGCATTTTTGAGGCATACATTTATAGATGAAAAGGTGAGAGGATGAAGGTTAAAGATAAAGTATATAAATTACTTAGCGAAAATACTGACAGATATATTTCCGGAGAGGAAATGGCTGATAAATTTGGAGTTAGTAGAAGTGCCGTATGGAAAGCAGTTAAGACTCTGTCTGACGATGGCTTTAATATTTTGGCGGTAACAAATAAAGGCTATAAACTCGAAAAAGATTCAGATGTCTTAACAAAACAGGGCATATTAAAATACTTAAGTGATGAAGCAAAGGAATTTGTAGATATAGAGGTATTTGAAACAATTGATTCTACTAACACAAGACTTAAGGAAATGGCAGCAAATGGAGAGGCAGAAGAGGGAAAAGTATTAGTTGCATTAGAACAGACAGCTGGTAAAGGAAGAATGAATAGAAAATTCTATTCTCCTTCTAAAACAGGAGTGTACTTAAGTATACTCTTAAAACCGGACACGGATTCCAAGAGTGCATTGTATATTACAACAATGACGGCTGTGGCTTTATGTAATGCCATTGAAAGTGTGGTAAATGTAGAGTGTAAGATAAAGTGGGTAAATGATATATATATAAACGAGAAAAAAGTTGTAGGAATTCTTTCAGAGGGTTCATTTAACATGGAGACTAATAAGTTTGATTATATAGTAGTAGGAATCGGAGTAAATGTTAAGGAACCAGAGGGAGGTTTTTCGGAAGATATAAAAGATATAGCAGCAAGTATTACTACAGGAATTGAATATGATAACTATGATTTAAAAAATAGATTAGCTGCTGCAGAGATTAATAATATAGTTAAAGAATACAAAGATTTTTCAAAACATGAATTTATGAAGAAATACAAAGAAAAATCTATGCTTATAGGAAAACTTGTATACGTTACAAGTGATCCTGATAAAGAAGAACTTGAAGTAATTGATATTGATGATGATGCTGCATTAGTTGTAAGGCATAAAGATGGAAGTATGCAGCATTTGTCGTCAGGTGAGGTTTCGGTAAAATGGATAAAAACAAGACAATGATGCAATATTTTGAATGGTATATGGATGCAGATTCAAAACATTGGACAAGAGTAAAAGAAAATGCAAAAGAGATTAAACAATCAGGTGTAACTTCTGTGTGGTTACCACCTGCATATAAAGGCGCTGGTGGATTAACAGATGTAGGTTATGCTGTATATGATTTATATGATTTGGGAGAATTTATGCAAAAGGGTACTATTCCTACGAAATATGGAACAAAAGATGAGTATCTTGATGCCATAAAGGCTCTTAAAGATAATGGAATAGAAGTGTTAGCGGATATAGTTCTTGGGCATAGAATGGGTGCGGATGAACAGGAAAGAATCTTTGCATATGGTCAGGATGAAAATGATAGAAACGTAGAGATAGAGAGTAAAAAGAAAATTAGTGTTTGGACAAAGTTTACATTTCCGGGAAGAAATGGCAAATACTCGGATTTTAAGTGGGATTGGACACATTTTCACGGGACGGATTTTGATGCTAAGAGTCAGGAAAAAGGTGTTTATAAATTTATTGGAAAAGAATGGGATTCCAATGTAGACGGTGAATTTGGTAACTATGATTATCTTATGGGTGTTGACTTGGATATGAGTGATGAGGAAGTCGTAGAAGAACTTAACGCCTGGGGAAAGTGGTACTATGAATTCACAGGTGTGGATGGTTTTAGATTAGATGCGGTAAAACATATCGAGTTTGACTTTTTTAAGAATTGGTTAAACTATCTTAAGGAACAGGAAGGTAAGGAAATATTTGCAGTAGGGGAATACTGGAATGCAGAACTTTCCATACTTGAGAATTATTTGGAGAAAACTCAGGGTATTATATCCGTATTTGACGTACCACTTCATTTTAATATGTATCATGCTTCTAGAAGCAATGGATTTTTTGATATGAGATACATTCTTAAAAATACGGTATTATCTTCAAAACCGGACTTAGCGGTAACATTTGTGGATAATCATGATACAGAGTATGGACAGGCTTTGGAGTCGTTTGTATTAGATTGGTTTAAGTGCCATTCATATGCCTTAATATTACTTAGACAAGAAGGTTATCCATGTGTATTCTATGGGGATTACTATGGTATACCTCACAATGATTTACCTCCGGTAAAAGGTCTTAAGGAGATGATGAAGATACGTGAGAACTATGCCTATGGAACAATGCATGATTATTTTAATGATTCAAAGATTGTAGGTTGGACTCTGGAAGGTGATAGTGCCCATAGAAATTCCGGGTTAGCTGTACTTATGACAGTTGAAAAGGGCGGAGTTAAGAAAATGTATGTTGGTAAACATTTTGCCGGAGTTACATTTGTGGACGTTCTTAAGAATACCAAAGCAGTTGTGAAAATTGATGATGACGGATTTGGAGAGTTTTTGGTGGAAGATGGTTCTGTATCCGTGTTCCGTCCAAAATATAAAAGAGGAGATGCAGTGGTTAAGGTACCTGAATTAGCTGAAGGAGAAGAGAAATTTAAAGATCCAAATGAAGTATCGGCATATGCAGAGGTAATTGATGGAGTGCAGCCGGAAATGTTTTATGGAAGTAATTATAAACACTTGGACGAATAAAATAGAGAGGCGTGGTTATGGATAATATAGACAGACTTAGAGAAAAAATGAAGGAAAACAAGGTGGATATGTATCTTGTAACCTCAGATGATTTTCATGGTTCGGAATTTACAGGAAAATATTTTAAAACAAGAGAATATTTATCCGGATTTACAGGATCAGCCGGTATATTAATAGTGACTATGACTGACGCAGCGCTATGGACTGATGGAAGATATTATCTACAGGCAGAAGATGAACTTAAAAATACTCAGATTAGACTGTTTAAAGATGGAATGCCGGGAGTGGAAACATACATAAGTTATATTTATAACAACTTAAAAGAAAATATGACCTTAGGCTTTGATGGAAGATGTATAATGGCATCTACTATAATTGCCATAAAAAAACATTTTCAGATGCTTGGGATTAATATTAGAATTAATGGAGAAATGGACTTGGCAGGAGAAATATGGAAGGATAGACCAAATCTTCCTAATGCTAAGGCTTTTGTTTTAGATAAAAAGTACACAGGAGAAGATGCAGCAGATAAAATTAAAAGATTAAGATTAGAGATGAATAAACACAATAGTTCATATCATGTAATTTGCTCTTTGGATGATATATGCTGGCTTTTAAATATCAGAGGCAGAGATATTGATTTTTGCCCATTGGTAATGTCTTTTTTAATTGTAAGTCAGGAAAATATTTGGATATTTGTAAATAATAATAAGATTGAAAATATTAGAGAATATCTTAATGACATTGGCGTTATTATAAGACCTTACGAGGATATTTATAATGCGGCCTCTAATATAGAGGTTCAAAATGATTCAAATATTATGTGTGATTTGTCAAAACTTAATTACAGATTATATAATTCCATTAAGAATAACAGGATATTGAATATTCCAAATCCAACAACAGATATGAAAAGTATTAAAAACGATGTCGAGTTGGAAAACATTAAGCTTGCTCATATTAAAGATGCTATTGCTTATGTAAGATTTTTGATGTGGTTTGAAGATAATAAAACAAAATGTCCTACAGAATTAGAGGTTGCAACTGCTCTATTAAAACAAAGACAACAAATGGAAGATTTTCTGGAAGAAAGTTTTGAGTCAATAGTAGCATATGGGGAAAATGGGGCAATAGTTCATTATTCTCCATTTACTAAAGATAATAATACAAAACTTGATAAAAAATCTCTGGTTTTAATTGATACCGGAGGTCATTATCTAAATGGCACAACAGATATTACAAGAACGTTGGTGTGCGGAGAATTAACACCACAAGAAAAGAAGGACTTTACCTTGGTTTTAAAAGGAAATCTATCATTATCCAATGTTAGAATACCAAAGGGGATAACAGGCGTTAGCCTTGACGCTATTGCAAGAGCTCCTATTTGGAAAGAAGGCAGAGACTTTAATCACGGAACGGGCCATGGTGTTGGATATCTATTAAATGTACATGAAGGTCCACAGAACATTAGTTTTAGAACAGGGAGAAGAAATGTAGCATTTAAGGCGGGGATGCTTACATCTAATGAACCTGGAATATATATTAAAGGAAATTATGGTATACGTTTGGAAAATCTTATGTTTTGTAAGGAATCCAAGGAAAATAATGACTTTCTGGAGTTTGAAACAGTTACAATGGTTCCTTTTGATGTTAGAGCTATTGATTATGATTTATTAAGTGATGAGGAGCTTAGGTATTTAAATGAGTATCATGATTCAGTGGTAGAAAATCTTGAGCCTTACTTAAATAAAGATGAAACAGCTTTTTTGAAAAAATATATAAATAGGTAAAAAGACATAAATGATAAAAAACATCCAAATTTTTTTATAAATTTGGATGTTTTTTCTTGATTTCATGGCTAGAAAAATGGTAAAATATAAAAAATTAAGTGAATAGACAAATTATTTTAAAATATAGAGAATAGACATATAGTCTATGAGGGTTAGATATATGCTATAAATAATTATTAAGAGGGTGTAAGCGTGGCAAATAAGGATTTCAATAAAAAATACAATTCAATTTCTTTAAATAGACTATTCAGAGTAATAGTTTCTTTTGCTGTGGTTTTATCTATTATCTTTTCTTTGATTACAGATAGATTTTTAGCAAATACCAATCAATACAATGTTAAAGACCATGAAGGTGATGAAGATGTTATAACACCAAGAGTGGAGTTTCATTTTTTAGATGAAAACACAAATGGTGAAGTAATTTCTATGGGAAGTGATGCTGTTTATCATGTTACTCCATTTGAGTTTATTAACAAGGGAGCTTCACCTAATAATACCCAGGAAACACAGATTCTTTCAGATGGAGAAAGTCTTGAATTAATTGCTAATCCAGCAAATACTGTTAATCATTATTTTTATGGTTGGTATATAGTAAATGGATATAACTATAGTGGAGTTACTGATAATAACGGTTTAAAAAAGGATTCGAATGGAAATGTAGAAGAAATATATTATACGTGGCCGGAACAGCCGGGAACCCTTACTTTTGAAGAAAATATTCAAATAACGACTTCGGAGAATAAAGTAGGTGGAACATTAAGCTGGACAATGGGTAATTCAAGCGGGACTGCTATTATGGATGAAGAGGGTATAGCTCATGTGATAGTTGCACCGGTTTATAAAGATTATCATTTTGTTAATTTTATGCAAAAATCTAAAGAGGTAGTTAGTTCTGGTGTTGATAGTCTTATGACCCGTAAATTGTTTGTATTTGGTAGCGCACCTAGTGTGTCAGTAAAGATAAGTGATGTTAGATCTCCAAGTACAGATGCTATCAGATTAGTATTTAACGGTTGGGAATATTCAACAGATGGTGGTAACACTTATACGCAGATTCAAACTGTGGACTTTACAGGAAATGAAATTAAGGATCCCGGGAAAGATGGTGTGTATTTAAATGTTACAGGAGATGTTGATTTATTTCCGATATTCATAGAGGCAAGATGGATAGATTTTAATAGAGGAAAGTCAGGGAATGGAGCCACATATATAAAATCAAGGTTTTTAAAGGCGTGGAAAGATGGTTTTTCCATGGATGAAAATGAACAGGAGACAATTTTAACTAAATTAGATGTTCCTGTATTGAATGGATATACTTTTGATGGTTGGGTGTTAGACCCTACAACATTTGATGAAAATGGTTTTCCAACAGATGGTATTAGAATTACAGATGGAACCGGAACAGTTCTTTCTAACAGTGAGTTAGCTGCTGTAAACGGTAGTTCTTATTCCTCAGGATACACAGGATATTGTAATGGTGAGAAGGCGTATACTGTAATCGATGGAAAGATTAAAGTATGGAATGGTTTGGATAAAAGATTGACTTTATATGCCAAGTGGTCAGAGAATGTCAATACCGATTATACAGTTATCGTATGGAAACAAAAAGCTTCGGATGAAGTTGGACTAGATTTTGCTGATAAAAAATACAGTTACGAAGAATCAGCTGTTATTACTAATCAGCCATCAGGTCAGACGGTTTCAGAAGTTAAAAACAGTGGAGCTATTGATGCATATTTACAAAAAAATTATACAGGCTTTAATTCAATGCCTACAGTAACTATGAGTACGGATAGGCTAAGCGGAGATGGAAGCACCATTGTTAATGTATATTATGATCGAAATACATATAATTTATATTTTACAAATTCTCGAGGTAATAGAGATAGTAGTAAAACCATAACGGCACTTTATGGTCATGATATTACGAATGTATGGCCGTATAACGGAAGCGAATCGAGAGTATGGATAGAATCTGATGGTATATACCGAGGTATATTGTTTGAAATGCCGTCTCATGATTGGGAATATAGATACTATTCAAGCTCTGGTAATTATAAATATACATCAGATTATTATATACAAAATATTGATGATGATGATTATTCACTGGAATTTGATGGATACGATTCTTATAAAAATAGTAATGATAACGCGTATTCTTTTAGCGTTAAAAACGCAAGTGGAGAATTTTTGGATGCACCGCTGATACCTGGATTTACAGCTATACGTGTTGAAGGTGTAAAGGGTAAACAAAATCTGTCGAAGCCAAATTATCAATGGGTCGCAGCAGATGAATATAAAAATCCAGGTATTGCCAATATAGCAGGGGATACGGATGCTATTTACGGATATCATAAGGCTATTGATGATATCAGATATAATTTATATTATAACCGTAATAAGTACTATATAGATTTTTATTCCAATTATCCAACACATTCAAGTGTCACTTGGGAAGATATTGGTGGAGAAAGTAATAAGAGTCCTAATATTTATAAAATCAATGATATAAAATATAAAAAGTCTTTGGCAGAATATGCGGCGAACGGAACAAATGGGTATACACCAATGGCTCCGGATCATTATGAGTTTACAGGATGGTATGAAGATGCAACTTGTAAGGTACCATTTGATTTTTCTACGGAGGTTATGCCAAATCACAACCTTAAATTGTACGCCGGATGGGAGCCTGTAAAATATAGAATTGATATAGATCCTAATGGTGCAGAAATTGATCATATTAATCATAATACAGATACTAATGGATATGCAGCATACGGAATTCCGACCTTCAGAGGAAGTTCAGGTGGTTCATATGTATCTTCTCAAGCAACATATTTTAATGCACTTTATAATGAGCCTATAGGAGAATATCAATTAACAAGAAATTATGTACCATTAAGTGATACAGAGATATCAACATATACAGGAACTAAATATTGGTATATAAATACTCAGTATTATTCTGATCATGGAGAAGGTATAGCAAGTGATGCAAGAAATGCTATATATGTTACAGAATCAGAATTAACGGAATATTATGAATTTTATAAAGCAGTAAAAAATGCGAACTCTACATATATACCAACTTGGACGGAAAATGTTACTGATTATGCCACTTGGTATAGTAGATATGTAACCGGCCCATATAGAAAATGTGATGCAGGAGATACATATACTTTTATTGGATGGTATCAAGAATATGATGATGGAAGTCTTGCATCATCGCCATACAATTTTAATGACCCCGTATCAGGTAATATGAAATTAAAAGCAATATGGAGATTAGAAGGTGGTATATATATTGATTATAATCCTGAATCTATAATTGTAGATGGAGATGATGTTACTGCTATTAATGGTAATCTTAGTCAGTGGACAGATCCGTTAGATATATCCCTGAAACTATATTCAGATCAGGCACCTACCAACATAGTTCAACAACCTACAAATATACATGTCACGGTTAATGGTGTTGTTTCTGATGAACAGTACATATTCAGAGGGTGGCATGTTGTTAGGAAAAACGGAACAATAACTGTTGGCGGAGAAGAAATCCAGCTTTGGGAACCTGTACAGAGCCCGGATAAATTCTACGATCCAAGCCAGGCATTTACCATAGACTCAACATTGGTAAGCGATACTACATCTGTTGGTAAAGTTATATATATGCAAGCTTATTATGAAAAAGTAGATAATTCATATAGAAGACCTTCGGTGGTAACCAATCTTACGTTAGATGCGAATACTTCTTATATGGGAAGTATAATTTCCGGTAAGACTACAGATGATTTACCAACATGGAATTCTACAGGTTATCAAGAAATTTCAGGAAATCAAATACTATTTAATGGAATACAAAGTAATAAGTCGATTCATGTATACAAATATGCAACGGATCTGACAGAGGATGATTACGGGAATTCACTATCACCGGAAGGACAGCAATATTTTGAACATAGTGCCGGATATCAGCTTATTGGTTTTGATAGTAACCAGGATCCAATGAATCTTTCTACAGGAAGTCCTTTCGTTCCGGCAGTAGCAGCTGATGGAATAATAAGTATAGGGCGAAATAGTAGTGATTTACTATATGCAGTATGGGAACCAAGGGTGTATGTAACATTTGTGAATACCACAGATAAAGACATTGTACTTGATTTAAGTGGTTCGAGCTCAAATACTTTGCAGGTTAGAAATGAAATGACAGGCAAATACGGCAGAAGACAGCTTACAAGTACAGAAATTACCATACCAAAGAAAAACGGATCTAAAAATGGTGAGTTAAAAATAGTATTTCCGGTAGCAACACCAGGAACAGATACAGTAAAAATAACCGGAACAAATAATCACAGTGGATATCTATTAAATGCCAGAAGTGAGTTTAACGGTGTAGAAAACGATAGTTTTAGTGATGTGAAATACGGAAATCCATTTTCACTTACAGACACACTTATGACAGATGCCACAGGTGTAGTAATGACCTTTGAGGAGACGGAACTAAGTGAACTTTACTATGATGTGAACGGTGGAAGTTGGAATGATACTTCTTCAGATTATACATATAGTTCAAGCGATGATTATTATGTGTATGGTAATTATTTAAGGACTGCACCAACGCCACAGCCTGATGATCCAACAGCACCTAGTGGAAAAGTATTTTGTGGTTGGACTACGACAAAAGATGATTATTCAACACTTTACGATTTTTCATCGGCAGCACCGGCAGGTACTACATTTTATGCATATTATTGGACGGGAGAACAAACAACAGTTCCGGTAAGATATTTGATTCAGAATACAGATGGTACATACAAAGAAATCACAGGAAATACAAGCTATCTCAACAACAGAGCACCTACTAGTATAAGTATCAGTTCTGATGGAGACAGCCTTCCAGATAAACTTAAATACGATAACAATAATAATGTATGTAGATATTTAACTAGTACATACAGAAATCAATATGATATAGTTTCATATTCTTTAGGAAGTAATGATACAACTAAGGTAGACAGTAATCAATCATCGGATTACTTTGATATTCGATATATAAAAAGTAATCAAACCACTCGTGATAATCCTTACCTTAAGAATACTATTAATGGAATTATGTGGTCGGATGATGATAGTACATGGTCAGGTTACGACGGTAATCCTGCGGTATATGTAATTTTTTCGGAATATACCACATCACATGTTATTGTGAATACAATTATTCAAGGTAATGCAGCAGATTTTACTAAGACTATATCGTATACAGGAGCTGTAGCGGCATCCGATAATAGATTTAAATCATATACTGATAGTTTTACACAGGAGAACGGAGATTCACACGTAATTGACCTTTTTTACTATAGACGAAATGCATGGTCAACACCATCAACAACCACACTAACACTAAATCCATCAAATCCAACAGAATATGATGCCTATACGGTGACCATGTATGTAAATGGTGAAACTCGAAGTTCGACACAGTATATATATACATCAACACAGACGGCTACGGATATAACAGTTACTTATGTGTATGAAAAAAATGTTCCTGAGACAGATTCCATAGAGTTTACAGTGGGAGATGTTATTAGAAACTATAATGGTTCAGAAAATATTGTCAATTACAATACAGATGATACCAATGAGGTAGCGGTAGAAATTACTGACATAGTATACAGAGGACTAGATTTTAGTGGAATGACATCTGATACAGCAACTGTTGATGGAAAAGAAGTTACTTATTACGAATATATATATGAGTATACCAATCAATCAGGAGATGTATATTATTCACATAGTATACCAATAAGATTCTATGTATTGAATGTATCCGGAAGCGGAACAGATGTAGGAAATTATTCTATAGATTTAAAGAATAAAGGCAGTGGTAATTTAACAATATTATCGGGATATAATGCACCTACATCGGTAGAAGTAAGTGATATCTATATACATATTGGTGATGATACTGTTAATCAGGTGGATTATAAATCATACCTTAACAAAGCAATGCATACGGCATTTGATGCTTCAAATTATGATTATTCAGAAGTTTCATATACGCCTGGAACATTAACTATTAACCCGGGATATGTATTTTTTGAACTAAATGTTCAAAGTTATGGACCTGAGTTTACAGATGGAAATTATCATACGATTACAGATGATATAAAATTCTATCAGGCGGTTGATGATGGTCATGGTGGTTATACCAAAGGCTCAGAGATTACTACTTTGGTAGAAGGAACTGATTATCAAATAGATTATGATTTTGGAAGCGGAACTTATGAGGCAGATAAAAGCCAGTATAAAGATGTAATAACGGTAGAAAATATTAAAGTTAGATTTACTAATTTAACCGACAATTGTGTATTTATAGATACAGATAATAATACATATACTAAAAATGGCGAATATGTTCAGACAAAAGATATAATGAATAATAATATTTATGTAAAAATATTAGCAGAGCCAACTCCAACAAGAGTTTGGATAAGAAACAGTTTTAAGTTTATTATATTTTTGATAGGCTGCATAGGAATATCAGAAATTTATATAATAAAAAAGAAAAAACATAATAGAAAAGGAGATTAGGGTTATGAAGAAAAAAGGATTATTAAGGAAAGCGGTAGGAATACTCGCAGCCACATCTATGGTGGCAACAATGTCAATTGCAGCATTTGCAGATGATGCAGAGGTACAGACAGATGGAACACAGACAACAAGTTCAGCAACAGTGAGTATGTTAAAAACAATCAAGTTAGTGGATGAAAATATTGATGGGGGCTCATATATTTCTAAACATTGTCCAAATGTTAGTTACACATACACAATTACAGCTCCAACAGCAGCTGAATTAGTAGCTGCACATGGTGAAGATAATTCAGAAATATCTTTAAAAGCAGGTAATACAGCGGCAGTTAATTCAACAACAGCTACATTAAGTTATACAAGTGCTCAGTCTGATAATGACTCTAATGATAAGAATGCAGCAGATGGTTTGGTATCAAGATATGTAGAGTTTACATTTGACAGTTCTCAGTTTACAGAAGAGGGTGTATACAGATATAAGGTTACAGAATCAGATCCAACCGGAGCGGACGCATCATTAGTTGAAAATACATTTAATGCAACAGCCGGTGGCGGATATGTAAAAGAAAGATATATTGATGTATGGGTTATTATTAACAACGGTACTCCTGAAATTAAAGGTTATACAGTTGTTGAAAAAACAAAGGATCAGAATGATGATGATATCTATATGAAAACAGGTGGATATACAGAGACATCTTATGACGAAGAAGGAAATAAAGATGGCGGTACTACATCAACATCACCGGATCCTGTAACAGGCGGTAACGTAGGTGAAGATTACAGATCGGTAAGTCAGTATACTACATACGATTTAAAGGTTTCAAAGAATGTTATTAATTCTAAAAAGAGCTTTGATTTTACAATCAATTTAAGTGGATTAATTGATACACATAAGGTATGGGTAAATGGAACAGAAACAACTGTTTCAGGTACATCATTATCAACAACCACAACATTAAGTAATGGAGGAACATATATCATTAAAGGTCTTCCAGCATCTGCAGCATATACAATTTCTGAAGCATTGAAATCAGGAGATACCAATACTTATTCCGTAACAGCAACAAAAGCAGAAAAAGGTGGAACAGCAGCCGCAATTTCTCCATCTGAAGCAACTATTGGTGGAAACGGTAATCCTACATCATCAACAATTTCAAATGCAACAGCTATAACATCTACAGGAGCGTTAACAGGTGATACAGTAACAGTAACCAATACTTGTACATCTATAACACCAACAGGTGTAATACTTAAGGTTATTCCATATGTAATTATGGTTGTAGCAGGCTTTGCAATAATAGTATTTGTAGCTAGAAGACGTAAAGCATAGTTTTTTTAATAAACAAATCCTAATCCCCCGGGCAGAAATGTCCGGGGGGTTAGTTTTTTGCTACATCATGTTAATAATATTATCTAAACATGGTATAATTGACTTAATATTTAACTATAAAAAGGTGAACTATGAAAGATAATTTAAAGGAGAAAAATAAAGGATTTATACAAACATTCATGGTTTTTTTTGGACATGTAGGTTCAATAATAACCATTATATTTTCTCTATTATTACTATCCTATGGTCTTTTTTCTATATGGGATATGGTACAGGTATATTCCGGTGCGTATGTTAACGATGATATATTAAAATATAAGCCACTAGATGATGGGGATGGAGGACCAAACCCGTCAATATACAAGCTTATGGATATAAATGAAGATGTTATAGCATGGCTTAGTATAGAAGGAACCGGGATAGACTACCCGGTTCTTCAAGGTAAAAGTGATATGGAATATATTAATAAAGATATAAATGGTGAAACTAGTGTGTCAGGTTCCATTTTTTTATCAAGTTCTAATAATAATAAGATTTTGGACGATTATAGCATAATATATGGTCACCATTTGGATAACAGTACCATGTTCGGAGATGTTACCAACTTTATGAATAAAGAGTACTTTGATGCTCATCCAAAAGGAGTGCTTTTTTTACCGGAGAAAACCTATAGTATCAGTATATTTGCATGTGTCAAAAACGAAGCCTATGACAAGGAGTTATATGATATTGGTAATAAAAATGAAAATCAAAGGACTAATCTTTTAAACTATATTAAATCCATAGCTATTTGTTATAGAAATGTTGTAGATGACGGACGGTCAAAAATATTAGCTTTGTCCACATGTAATAATTATGGATTGTACGGAAGAACAATGATATTTGGATATCTGAAAGAAGTTGGAATAAAATATGATGAAGATGGTAATGAGATAGAAAGCAATTCAACACCTAATAAGGCTTTATATCCCGATAATTATTATACTGTTAGATTTGGAATTAAAAGATATGGTTTTTCTATTATAAATCTTATATGTATGTTTGTCTCAGCTGTAATAGTTGTTGCAAATATATATATTTATAAAAGAGAAAAAAGGAATAGTATAAATACAGACAGAAAAGGTACAGGTATCTTCATAAATACCTTTATTTCAATTATAATATATATTGCTATGCTAATAGTTTATTTTATAACACAGGATATTAAAGTAAAAATTGTTATAATTGACAGATGGACGGTATTGTTTATTGGCATTTTATTGATTTTAGCAGTTTTAAAATTAATACAGAAAAGCAAACTGCAAGAAGAAAATGAAGGAAAGAATTCATTGGTGACTTAATGTTAAATATATTTGTAAAATTAATAAGAATACTAAATAAAATAATAGCTATAATAGCTATATTATTAGCATTAATATTATTTTCTTATGGTGGATATTCCCTATGGGAAACGTACGAGATATATAAAGGCTCTTTCGTGTCTGAGGATTTGATGAGGTATAAACCAAAGGATGATGCAAAACTTGGAGGAGCCAATCCAACACTTTATGATTTAAAAAATATAAATGAAGATACGGTAGCCTGGCTAACCATAGATGATACTAACATAGATTATCCTGTGCTTCAGGGTGAAGATGATATGGAGTATGTAGATAAGGATATCTATGGTAATGTATCTGTATATGGGGCAATTTTTTTGGCATCCGGTAATGATAGAGAATTTAATGACAGTTATTCTATAATGTTTGGTCATCATATGGACAATGATTCCATGTTTGGAGATGTAGCCAAATATCAAAATGAAGAATTTTTTGATTCTCATAGAGACGGAACCTTGTTTTTGCCGGAAAGTACATACAATGTGGAAGTATTTGCCAGTTTACATGTAGATGCCTATGATGCAATAGCATATAGTTATGGCGATAGAGATGAATCAGATATGGATACCCTTCTAAACTATGTAAGAGATAATGCTGTAATATACAGAGATATAGGGGTTACTAAAAATGATAAGATACTTGCCTTATCCACATGTGATAATCATCATTTATACGGTAGATCTTTGGTGTATTGCAGGCTGACTGCTAGAGGTTTTATTTCACAAGGTGAAAGTAAAACCGAGACCCGAGTATACAAATCGGAGTCTTATACAGTAAGGCGTGGAATTAAAAGGTACAGTTGGGCAATTGTTAACCTTATATGCCTGATTGTTTCACTGTGTGGTGGTTTAGATCTCGTTTTGAAGTTTGAAAATAGGAAAGAATATTATATAGGCATTATTATTGAATTACTTTTAAATATAATGCTGGTATATATATTTATAATAACTGAAGACATGAAGTTAAACAGTGTCTGGGTTGATAAGTGGACATTCCCTATGATTATCGGAGTGGTATTGGTATTTATTGTCAACATAATGGTGGGGAAAAAGAAAAGAAAACAGATAGAGAAAAACAATAACGAAGTAAAGGATAATGTAAATGATTAGTAATATTACAGAAAACAAAGTTGAAAATAATAATGAAAATATTACAGAGGATTCTAAGATACAGAGTAAAAATGAAAATATCAGATATATAGAAATATTTATTTTAAAACTTATTGGATGTGTAGTATTTCTCTATGTTATTTTCTTTTTAATATTCGGATTACATGTAGAAAAAAATAATGATATGCTTCCTAAAATATGTGCAGGAGATATTTGTTTGTATTACCGTATAGGTGATGAGTATATTGGGAATGCTGCTGTGGTATATGAAAAAAATGGAAAAGAAAGTACGGGAAGAGTCGTGGCAGTTCCCGGAGATGTTATAAGTGTTACAGAAGCAGGAACTGTAGAAATTAATGGCAATCAGATAATGGAATCAGAGATATATTATGATACTACACCATATGATTTTGAAAATAGCAGTAATGCCAACGTGGTTGTTAATTATCCTGTCACATTGGGTGAAAATGAGTATTTTATATTAGGTGATTACAGAACTGCTTCTAAAGACAGCAGATTTTATGGTCCGATTAAAACCGATGATATCAAGGGTGAAGTAATACTTGTATTGAGAAGAAAAAACTTATAGACAAAAATTGTTAAGATTTTAATTGTATTATAACTTTTATTGTGTTAGAATGAACAAGGATTTTGGGCAATGCTTGAAGTCTGAATAATGTTTGATATTTTTTTAACAAACTATGTTAGAGTTGTGAAAAAATACATAAAAAATGGAGGAATTGCATTATGGCAAAGAAAGTAGTTTTAGCAGGCGCATGCCGTACAGCCATTGGTAAAATGGGTGGAGCATTAAGCTCAATCCCAGCTGTTGACCTTGGCTCAATTGTTATCAAGGAGGCTTTAAACAGAGCAGGTGTTCCTGCAGATCAGGTAGATCATGTATATATGGGTTGTGTTATCCAGGCTGGTCTTGGACAGAACGTTGCACGTCAGGCATCTATTAAGGCTGGTTTACCAATTGAGTGTCCAGCAGTTACAGTTAACGTTGTTTGTGGTTCAGGTCTTAATGCTGTAAATATGGCTGCTCAGATGATTCAGGCAGGAGATGCTGATATCGTTGTAGCAGGTGGTATGGAAAGCATGTCTAGAGCTCCATTCGCATTACCTAATGCACGTTTTGGATATAGAATGAACAACGGCGTTTTAGTTGATACAATGATTAAAGATGCTCTTTGGGATGCATTTAATGATTATCATATGATGATTACAGCTGAAAATGTTGCAGAACAGTGGGGAATTTCAAGAGAAGAACTTGATGAGTTCTCTGCAAATTCACAGCAGAAATGTGAAGCAGCACAGAAAGCTGGTAAATTCAAAGATGAAATCGTTCCTGTAGAAGTTAAACAGAAAAAACAGGTTGTAGTTGTAGATACAGATGAGGGACCAAGAGCTGGTACAACAGCTGAAAGTCTTTCAAAATTAAGATGTTGTTCAGGTAAAGCTGATGGTCTTGTAACAGCTGGTAATGCTTCAGGTATCAATGATGGTGCTGCAGCAGTAGTTGTTATGAGTGAAGAAAAAGCTAAGGAGTTAGGTGTAACACCTATGGCTTCTTTCGTAACAGGTGCATTAGCAGGTGTTGATCCAAGTATCATGGGTGTTGGACCAGTTGCTGCATCTAAGAAAGTTTTAGCTAAAGCTAATCTTACAATTGATGATATAGATCTTATTGAAGCTAACGAAGCATTTGCTGCACAGTCAATTGCAGTTGCAAGAGACCTTAACTTTGATATGAGCAAAGTTAATGTTAACGGTGGAGCTATTGCTCTTGGACATCCAGTTGGTGCTTCAGGATGTAGAATTCTTGTAACACTTCTTCATGAGATGCAGAAGAGAGATTCAAAGAAGGGTCTCGCTACACTTTGCATCGGTGGTGGAATGGGTTGTGCTACAATCGTTGAAAGAGACTAATTTATAAATGAATAGAGGAGACTAAATAATGGTCTCCTCTTAATATTGTAATAAATATGTAAGGAGATATTTATGGAATTCGTAAATTATGAAGTAGAAGATTACGTTGCAGTTCTTACTATCAACCGTCCAAAGGCACTTAATGCTTTAAATAGTCAGGTTCTTGAAGAAATTGAACAGACAATTGACGCAGTTGATACAAATGAAGTAAGAGCACTTATTATCACAGGTGCAGGTGAGAAATCTTTCGTAGCCGGTGCTGATATAGCTGAGATGAGTAGTCTTACAAAAGCTGAAGGCGAAGCTTTTGGTAAGAAAGGTAATGACGTATTTAGAAAAATCGAGACACTTGCAATTCCTGTAATTGCAGCTGTTAATGGTTTTGCTCTTGGCGGTGGAAATGAAATCGCTATGAGTTGTGATATCAGAATTTGTTCTGATAATGCATTATTTGGTCAGCCAGAGGTTGGTCTTGGTATCACACCTGGATTTGGTGGAACACAGAGACTTGCAAGACTTGTTGGTGCAGGTATTGCAAAACAGCTTGTTTACACAGCAAGAAATATTAAAGCAGACGAGGCTTATAGAATTGGTCTTGTAAATGCAGTATATACACAGGAAGAACTTATGCCGGCAGCTAAGAAATTAGCAGCTACAATCGCTAAGAACGCTCCTATCGCAGTTAGAAACTGTAAGAAAGCAATCAATGATGGTCTTAATACAGACATTGATAACGCTATCGTTATTGAAGAGAAGTTATTTGGTGATTGCTTCGAGACAGAAGATCAGAAGGCAGCTATGGCTAATTTCCTTGAAAAGGACAAAGAAAAGAAATTAAAAGTAGTTCCTTTCCAGAATAAATAATTAAGTTGATTAATGTTTGCTTAATAGCAACAAGAAAATATATTTTCAGGAGGATTTATCAATGATAGTAGGTATTATTGGAGCCGGTACAATGGGCTCAGGTATCGCACAGGCATTTGCTATGACAGACGGATATGAAGTTCGTCTTTGCGATATTAAAGAAGAGTTTGCTGAGAATGGTAAAGCAAAAGTTTTAAAGAACTTAAACTTCTTAGTAAGCAAAGAAAAGATTACACAGGAGAAGGCTGATGAAATCAGTGGAAAAATCAAAACAGGTTTAAAAGATATCTGTACAGATTGTGATCTTGTAATCGAAGTATGTCCAGAAAGAATGGATATTAAAAAAGCAACATTTGAAGAGTTACAGAATATTGTAAAACCTGAGTGTATTTTTGCTACAAATACATCTTCATTATCAATTACAGAGATGGGTAATGGACTTGACAGACCATTAGTTGGTATGCATTTCTTCAACCCAGCTGATAGAATGAAACTTATCGAGGTTATTGCCGGTGCTAACACACCTGCAGATTTAGTTGCTAAGATTAAAGAAATCTCAGTAGAAATCGGTAAGACTCCAGTTGAAGTTAATGAAGCTGCCGGATTCGTTGTTAACAGAATCCTTATCCCAATGATTAACGAAGCTATTAATGTATATGCTGCAGGTGTTGCATCTGTAGAGGATATTGATACAGCTATGAAACTTGGTGCAAATCATCCAATGGGACCTCTTGCATTAGGTGATTATGTTGGTCTTGATATCGTTCTTGCTATTATGGAAGTTATCTATAATGAGACAGGTGACTCTAAGTATGCTCCATCTCCACTTCTTAGAAAGATGGTTCGTGCTGGTAAGTTAGGTAAGAAGACAGGCGTAGGTTTCTACGATTATTCAAAATAATTTAAAGAAATAGGAGGATTAAAATCGTGGATTTTACATTGGATAAGAAACATCAGATGGCAAGAGACCTTTTTAAGGAATTTGCTGAAACAGAAGTTAAGCCTTTAGCCATCGATACAGATGAAACAGAAAAGTTCCCAACAGAGACTGTTGAAAAAATGAAGAAGTATGGTTTCCTTGGAATTCCAGTTGATAAGAAATATGGCGGACAGGGATGCGACATCCTTACATATGCTATGTGTGTAGAGGAACTTTCTAAGGTTTGTGCTACTACAGGTGTTATTGTATCAGCTCATACATCACTTTGTGTTGATCCAATTTACACATTTGGTACAGAAGAACAGAAGCAGAAATTCCTTGTACCACTTGTAAGTGGAGAAAAATTAGGTGCTTTTGGTCTTACAGAGCCAGGTGCTGGTACAGATGCACAGGGTGTTCAGACAAAAGCTGTTCTTGATGAAGAGACAAATGAATGGGTATTAAATGGTTCTAAGTGCTTCATTACTAATGGTAAAGAAGCTGATATTTATATCATTATTGCTTATACAGATATCGTAGAAGGTAAGAGAGGAAAACAGAAGAAATTCTCTGCATTTATCGTAGAGAAGGGAACTCCTGGTTTCACATTTGGTACAAAAGAAAAGAAGATGGGTATTCGTGGTTCAGCTACATATGAACTTATCTTCCAGGATTGCAGAATCCCTAAGGACAACCTTTTAGGACAGAGAGGAAAAGGATTCAATATCGCTATGCACACACTTGATGGTGGACGTATTGGTATTGCAGCTCAGGCACTTGGTATTGCTGAAGGTGCTCTTGAGAGAACAATTGAATATGTAAAAGAAAGAAAACAGTTCGGACGTTCAATCGGAGCTTTCCAGAATACACAGTTCCAGTTAGCTGACATGGCTACAAAGGTTGAGGCTGCTAAGCTTCTTGTTTATAAAGCAGCTGCAACAAAGGATCAGTATACTAAAGATCATAAGACATCTTATAATGCAGAAGCTGCTATGGCTAAACTTTGTGCAGCAGAGGTTGCTATGGAAGTAACAACAAAAGCTGTTCAGTTACATGGTGGTTATGGTTACATCAGAGAGTACGAAATCGAAAGAATGATGAGAGATGCCAAGATCACAGAGATTTACGAAGGTACCAGCGAAGTTATGAGAATGGTAATTTCTGCAAATCTTTTAAAATAATATCAGTTAAGGAGTGAAAATACCGTGAATATAGTTGTTTGTATTAAACAGGTTCCAGATACAGCCGGTGGAGTTAAATTCAAACCAGACGGAACTCTGGACAGAGGCGCAATGTTAACAATCATGAATCCAGATGACAAAGCTGGACTTGAAGCTGCACTTAGATTAAAAGATCAGTATGAAGGAACAACAGTAACTGTTGTAACAATGGGTCTTCCTAAGGCAGAGGACGTTTTAATTGAAGCTATCGCAATGGGTGCTGATAAAGGTATCCTTGTAACAGATAGAAGACTTGGTGGAGCTGATACATGGGCTACATCATCAACAATTGCAGCTGCAATTAGAAATCTTGACTATGATCTTATCATCACAGGTCGTCAGGCTATTGATGGTGATACAGCTCAGGTTGGTCCACAGATTTCAGAACATCTTGATATTCCTGTTATCTCATATGCTCAGGATATCAAAGTTGAAGGCGATAGCGTTATCGTTAATCGTCAGTATGAAGACAGACATCATATGTTAAAAGCTAAGATGCCTTGTCTTGTTACAGCTCTTTCAGAGTTAAATGATCCTCGTTATATGACTCCAGGTAAGATCTTTGATGCTATTGACAACAAAGATGAGTATATTACTGTATGGGGCAGAGATGACTTAAAAGATCTTGACGATGCTAATATCGGTTTAGCTGGATCACCTACAAAGATTGCTAAGGCATCTGATAAAGTTAAGAAGGGCGCTGGTGAAAAGGTTGCTCTTGATACAGCTGAGGAATCAGTAGACTACATAATGGATAAGCTTTTAACAAAGCACATTATATAATTTGTAAGAAAGAGTGGTGAACGTAATGAATTTAGAAGAATATAAAGGCGTATTTATATATGCTCAGCAGGTTGATAATGAAATCAATAACATTTCATTCGAACTTCTTGGAAAGGCTAAAGAACTTGCTGAAACATTAAATGAAAAAGTAACAGCTGTTCTTATTGGTTCAGGCGTTAAGGATCTTGCAGGTCAGTTAGCTCAGTACGGAGCTGACAGAGTAATCGTTGTTGACGATCCGGAGCTTAAAGAGTACAGAACAGAGCCATATACACATGCACTTGCATCTGTAATCAACGAATTTAAGCCAGAAATCATGTTAGTTGGTGCTACAGCTATCGGACGTGATCTTGGCCCTAGAGTTTCTGCAAGAGTTGCAACAGGTCTTACAGCAGACTGTACATCTCTTGATATCGGAGACTTCCCATTAAATGCAATTCCTGGAAAAGAGCAGAAGCATAATCAGCTTCTTATGACTCGTCCTGCATTTGGTGGAAATACAATTGCAACAATCGCTTGCCCAGACAACAGACCACAGATGGCAACTGTTCGTCCAGGTGTTATGCAGAAAATTGACCCAATTGCTGATGCTCAGGCAGAAGTTGTTGAGTTCAATCCTGGATTTACTCCAGATAACAAATATGTTGAGATTCTTGAAATCGTTAAAGAGGTTTCAGATGTTGCTGATATCGCAGATGCTAAGATTCTTGTATCTGGTGGACGTGGAGTAGGAAGTGCTGAGAACTTCAAACTTCTTGATGACCTTGCAGAGGCAATCGGCGGAACAGTTAGCTGTTCAAGAGCAGTTGTAGATAACGGCTGGAAGCCAAAGGAATTACAGGTAGGACAGACAGGTAAAACAGTTAGACCTAATGTATATTTTGCAATTGGTATTTCAGGAGCTATTCAGCATACAGCAGGTATGGAAGAATCTGATCTTATTATTGCTATTAATAAAGATGAGAATGCTCCAATCTTTGATGTAGCTGACTATGGTATCGTTGGAGATCTTAATAAAATTGTTCCAGAACTTACAGCTAAGATTAAAGCTGCAAAGGCTGACAAATAATTTTAAATTGGAATAATTATGGAACGTGTGGAAGTCTTAGGATTTTCACACGTTTTTTACTAATATTATGAAAAAATTTTTTTATAGACATAAAGCAGAAATAATAGGCTTAATAATTATTATAATATTTACAATAATTAACATTATAGCGATATATTTACCTGATTTTTCAGAAAATTATAGAAAATATATTTTTTCTCATGTTTCTGACATATGGTCAAGGATTACCGGTATTGTTCCATTTTCCATTGGAGAAATAATGATTTATACGGGAATTATTGTTGTTATAGGTTTAGTTGCTTTAATAATCCTTGGTCTATTTCCTCTAAAAAAAGTAAAAAAAATAAGAAATGTTTATATTAAAGTGTTTGTATATATACTGGTATTTGCATATGGTACAGAGACTTTGAATTGTTTTGTTCTTTATCATGCTAATTCTATTGAAGAAACCATGTATTGCAATATAAATATTGATGATTCAAATGAAAAGCTATTAGAGATTTATAATCATGTTACAGATAAACTTAACGAACTTGGTGAAAAACTAAATAGGGATAAAAATGGTGATATAATACAAAACTACACATATAAAGAATGCAAGGAAGCTCTTTTAAATGTAAATGACAGCTTTCCTTTATTAAAGGGATATTTTCCGAATCCAAAGAAATTATACAGTTCTGGCATTATGACTCAACAGTATTTGTGTGGTGTGTATTTTCCATTTTCCATGGAGGCTAATTATAATTACTACATGTATCCTTCCAATTTTCCGGCAACAATTTGTCATGAACTAAGTCATCTTAAGGGATATATTATGGAGGATGAAGCTAATTTTATAGCCTTTGTTGCATGTATTAATAGTGATAATGAATTTATACAGTATTCCGGTTATTTAAGTGTGTATTGCTACTTATATGAGGAATTATATAATCTTGATAATGTATATATTTATGAACAAATGAAGGGTATTTCCCAAAATGTTTATAGAGACTTAACCTTTGTAGATGAGGATAAATTTAAGGAAATAGAAGATAAATCCTTAGTAGATACGGATTCTGCAAAGAAGGCGTCAGATAAATTTATAGATTCTAATTTGAAAAACAATGGAGTTTCATCAGGCATTGATAATTATAATGAGGTTGTCAGATTGTTGATTTACTATTATAATTAACAGGTAATACGAAAATCCTATAGATTTTGGAAATGTGAGGGATGAAAAAGTGGATAGTGGAAAGATAATGGTCTTTTGTGGGAAAGGGTATGGCAAATCATCTGCTGCATTGGGACAGTCTATGTTACTTGCCAGAGAAAATAAAAAGACTATTGTGATTCATTTCTTAAAGGCAAAAAATGAAGATGTAGCCGGATTTTTCAATAAACTAGAGCCAGAGATTAAAGTGTTTAGGTTTGCAAAATCAGAGACTTGTTTTAATGAATTGTCTGAAGAAAAGAAAAAAGAGGAATTGGGTAATATTAGAAGTGGCTTAAGTTTCGCTAAAAAAGTTTTAGCCACAGGTGAGTGTGATAATCTTGTTTTAGACGAAGTTCTTGGACTTGTGGATGAAGGGATTATTGAAGTTGAGGATATTATTCAATTGTTGGATAGTAAGTCAGAAGACACATCGGTTATTCTTACTGGTATCGTTTTACCACAAGGACTTGAGAAATATGTGGATATCATATCGGAGATTAAATCTTTGCGTTGACAATAATTTTTGATGGTGTTATCATCAGAAATGTATTTAATTACAATTTTATAAATGTAGAGGTTGCAGGACTTATCAGTAACATATTGGATGTGCCAGACACAGATGAAGATATGAGAAAGGAAGTTTTGCCGAAAGGATATTTTGACTGGCAAGATATCGCTTGGGTATATGGTTAAGAACCATATAACTGTCATCTATAAAAGATGGTGAGCTACGGAATTGAGATTTTACTTAGCTGACTATTATTATAGTTGGCTATTTCTTTTGCATCAATTCTCTACACCGTTTATTAACTTAATGTAACGTGATAAGTCACGGAATAGGAGGAATTATGGCAATATTTACAGGAGCAGGTGTGGCAATTGTAACACCTATGAAAGATAACGGAGAAGTTAATTTTGATGAACTTGGAAGACTTATTGATTTCCAGATTGAAAACAATACAGATTGTATTGTTATATGTGGAACAACAGGTGAGTCAGCAACTCTTTCAATGGAAGAGCATGCAGCAGCTATTAAATACGCTGTAGAAAAAACTAATCATAGAGTACCGGTAGTTGCAGGAACAGGTTCTAACTGTACAGAAACAGCTATTTTACTTTCAAAAGAAGCAGAGGAATATGGAGCAGATGGATGTCTTGTGGTAACACCTTACTATAATAAGGCAACACAGAATGGACTTATTGCTCACTATACAGCAATTGCAGAATCTATTAATATTCCAATTATTATGTATAATGTTCCAAGTAGAACAGGTTGTAATATTTTACCAGCAACAGCAATAGCTATTGCAAAAAAGAATAAAAACGTAGTTGCAATTAAAGAAGCATCAGGTAATATTGGTCAGGTTGCAAACCTTGCAGCTCTTGTTCAGAAAGAAGGAATTGATTTTTCTATTTATTCCGGAAATGATGACCAGATTGTACCTTTACTTTCTTTGGGAGGAAAAGGTGTTATCTCAGTTCTTTCAAATATAGCACCACAGCAGACTCATGATATCGTTGCTACATATCTTGCAGGAGATGTTAAGAAATCTGCAGAACTTCAGTTAAAAGCTATGGATCTTATACATGCTTTGTTCTGTGAGGTTAATCCAATTCCTGTAAAAGCTGCCCTTAATATGATGGGATTTTGTGCAGGATCTTTAAGATCACCACTTAGCGAAATGGAAGATAATCATAAAGAGATTCTTAAAAAAGCTATGATAGAATATGGCTTGGAGGTTAAATAATGGTTAAAGTTATTATGCATGGCTGTAATGGCCGTATGGGTCAGGTTATTACTGACCTGGCAAAGGAAGATGCCGATATTGAGATTGTAGCAGGTATTGATGTAATTGATAATAAGGATAACGGATATCCTGTATTTACAGATATTAACGCCTGTGATGTAGAAGCTGATGTTGTTATAGATTTTACTAATTCAAAAGCAGTAGATAATCTTTTAACATACTGTGAGGAGAAGAAACTTCCTGTTGTATTATGTTCAACAGGTCTTTCAGAGGAACAGGTGGAAAAAGTTAGCAAAGTAAGTTCTAATATTCCAGTACTTCGTTCAGGAAATATGTCTGTAGGAATTAATACATTAATTAAAATATTAGAGACAGTATCAAAACCACTTAAAGAAGCCGGATTTGACATTGAAATAGTTGAAAAACACCATAACCAGAAGTTAGATGCACCAAGTGGAACTGCAATGATGCTTGCTGATGCAGTTAATAATGAACTAGGTGGAGATATGGAATACGTTTATGACAGAAGTTCAAGACGTAGTATTAGACCGGAAAAAGAAATTGGTATCTCTGCTGTAAGAGGTGGAACTATTGTTGGTGATCATGATGTAATATTTGCCGGAAAAGATGAGGTTGTTCAGATTACTCACAGAGCATACTCAAGAGCTATATTTGCAAAAGGAGCTTTATCAGCAGCTAAATTTTTAAAAGGAAAAACATCCGGACTTTATAATATGTCTGATGTAATTGGGTAAAAAAAGAGCTTAGCCTTGGATGTTAATCATCCAGGCTAGGCTCGTTATTTTTTTCTTGCATAACTTTTGTTTTGAAATTACCTTTTTTTACCAGCAAGAATATTCCAATTGGTATTAACATAAGGCTTATCCATTGTGAAGTAGATATACCAAAGAACTTACCTCTAATGGCATCTCCTCTTAAAAATTCAAGAAAGAATCTTTCAATTGGATAAATAATCAAATATAATCCCAAAAGCATTCCATCAAATCTTTTTTTTCTTGCTATGAAGTAAAGCAGTAAAAATAGCAAAAAGTTCAGCGCTGATTCTAAAAGCTGAACAGGAAATCTGTCTACGCTTCCAAGAACATCTCCTACAAAATCGTTTTTTGGAAATCTTACGGCACCAAATCCGTGGTATGGTATTCCATAGCAACATCCGCCCAGGAAACATCCGATGCGTCCGAAGGCATGAACCAAAGGAACTACTGGAACAACTATATTTAAAAGTTTTAGAACACTAGAATTGTTCCATTTTGCATATAATGCAAATCCCAACAAAGCGCCTATAAGTCCTCCATAAAATACATATCCGTTGAACATTAAAAAGAATAAAGAATTCAAATGAGAACTGTAGTAATCATGGAATTCAATCAACTCAGGTATTAATGAAATAATATAAATAATCTTTGCAAATACAATCATTCCAACAGCAGCCAGTATAGTTGATAGTAAAATATCTAATTTATGATAGTCATATTTTTCAGCCAGTGTCATGGCGATAGGGACGGCGACTATAAAACCCAGAAGAATAACAAGGCCATAAGAAGGCATTTGTATAAAACCAAAATTTATTATTGGATGCATAAGAACTCCTTTTTTAAAATTATAAACTCGACATTTAATATAACACATATCGTATAAAATGGCTAATGTTGACAATTTTTTTGTAATAAGAGATAATTTAACATTATGAAAAAAAATAAAATAATAGATGATTATAAAGCTGTGATTTTTGATTTGGACGGTACTCTAGTGGATTCCATGTGGGTATGGGATAAGGTGGATGAGGAATTTTTAGGAAAAAGAGGGTTTGCCGTACCAAAAGATTATCAGAAGACTATACAACCTATGGGATTAGAAAAGGTTGCGGATTATACAATAGAAAGATTTAATTTAAAAGACTCCAAAGAATCAGTTCTTAAGGAATGGCATGATATGGCTGTGGATGCTTACGCAACCAGGGTTAAATTAAAGCCAGGTGCCAGAAGGTACATAGAGTATTTAAGAGAAAAGAAAGTTATAATATCAGTTGCTACATCAAATGGTATTGAATTGGTGGAAAAATGTCTTAAGGGTCTTGGAATATATGAGTGTTTTCATAGCATAACTACAGCATCGGAGGTAAGCAGAGGAAAGGGTTTTCCGGATATTTATGATAAAAGTTGTAGTAAAATGGGAATAGATAAGAACAAGACTATTGTATTTGAAGATATATTGGAAGCTATCAAAGGGGCTAAAGATGGTGGATATACAGTAATTGCCATGGAGGATGAGGGTTCTTTAGGTGATAAGGTCAATATTAAAAAAATCAGTGACGGTTATATAAAAGATTTTAGAGAAATGATTAATTAGATAAAGTAACAGTGAGGAATTATAATGAAGTTAGCAGTTAACAATATTAATAAAGGAAAAGAACTTGAAAATAGCATACCTGATTTTGCCAATGGATTAAGTGAGTTATATTATAAAAGGGCGTGTATTGAATTTGCCATGGATTATCATACTTTGTATGATATGGTTCATGGTAGAGAGTTTTCGGATGATAATCTTATTGAAATAGTTGACGAATTCAACGAAGTTTCAGGATGTGTAATTGAAGAATTATCTAGCGATACTAGAAAAGAGCTTATTGAGAAGATTAGCCTGCTTAAAGATAAAGTTTTTAACGTGGTTAAAGTTCTCGCAGGATATGCGGATATATTTGCCAGATACGAATATGTATATAATCGAATAGAACACACTTTTGATAATGTGGAATTGGGAGAAAAATATAAAGATGAAGATTTCACAAGAAATATAATGCATTACATATTTGATGATGATAAAGATAATGCGTTAGTTAATTCTAAGATTAGTGAAATTGTATCAGAACTACCATTTAGAATGACTAAGAATAAGTTCTTTGAGCTATTAAAAAATGGTTTATCTGTGTATAAGACTTCAGATAAACAGGCCATAGATGATTTTATTTATAATATCATGACATCAGGAATGCTGCTGCTTCCTGAGAATATGGATATGTATCCTGAATTTCTATCATTTTATAAAGATTTAAAATCTATGGATTTTAGTAATGTTACTCAAAATGATTTGGATAATATTAGTAAAGGACTCAAGGGCTCTGCCGCAGACATAGAGGATTTAACAGATATTTATATGGTTATTCAGGGACTTGTTAATAAGGCATATGCTATAATTCTTACAAAGCCATATATTGGTGGCAAAGATAAAGAAATTGGTATATCAGAAAGAATAATAAAAACTCTTCATAATCTGTTCTATGAAGGAGCTTTAAAGGATATACCTGAAGAAACCACAGATTTATTTGTTTTTCTTGAAGGTGTACCAGAGGATATTCATATTAAAATTGAAGGTATAGAATACACATTAGATACAGTAAGAAAAGAATATATGGACAAGATACAAGAACTGGGTGTATCAGATCAATACAGTGATTTAATAAAATGTAGGGCTTTATTATCTGACAGCTTGTTTGTAGATATTGATAAAGAGCTTGAAATGGAAGTTTTAGATAAGGACTTTGATTCCGAGAAATATATAGATAAAAAATACCAGGAGCTAGAAAACAGTCTTAGAGATTTCTTTAATGACAATTCAAAGAAAGTTAATAGATCGGTAATGTCTTTGGTAATATCTTGTTTACCAATATTTTTTAATAACATTTCAGAGGTACAGGATTATATTTATAATTCTTTAAATAAATGTACGGATAAGGTTGAAAAGAAGGCGTGTATTGAACTTATAAACGATATTATAAACAGCTAGTATATCCAGTAAAATGTTAGTTTGAGGTTTTTAATATGGAATGGTATAATAAACTCTATGTGAGTGAAGGTGCTTCTAAGCGAAAAAGAAGTATAAAACGCAATATAAGAATGAATCGGTTTCAACCTGGTGTTTATGTAATTACACTACCTATGAATCCGGAAAATATTTTAGATATATTCCCTGCTGTGGTACTTAAACAGAATTATTACAAGAAAGCGGATATGTTGGCAGTTGGTCTTGCAACTACCATAGATGAAGCAAAGTCCTTAGCAGTGGACATATTAATGGATTGCTATAATAATACAGGACATTTTAATATAGCGAATTTCATAAAAGATAGGAAATGAGGAGAGAATGGCTTTAGTATTATCGATACTATTACTTATCTTAAAAATAATAGGCATAATTCTTCTTGTGTTACTAGGTTTGATAGTGCTTATTGTATGTTTGGTTTTATTTGTCCCTATCAGATACAGGGCAAGTGTTATATATAACGATGAAGATAAGTTGGATTATAAGGTTCAAGTCACGTATTTACTTCATGCCGTTTCAGTTATACTAGAAAAGGGTAAGTCGTTAAATATAAAGATTTTTGGAATATCTTTGGATAAAATTAAAAAAAAGAGGGCAAAGGATAAAAAGTATGATGAAGACACTGCTATGTTTGAGGAGATGTCTGTTCAATATAACGAAGAAATTAAAAAAATCCCTGAAGATTACAAAGAATTTAAAGATAATCTACAAAAAGAAGAAGAACTTTCTTTTGTTGGTGAAGACAATGCCAAGACAGATCAGGTTCCTATGGAAAAAGTTGATGATTCTTCTAAGGACAGTGAAGAAAAGAGCTCTATAGAAAACATTGTTAATAAGATTAAAAATGTTATTAATAAAATAAAAAGTATACCAGGTAAAATTAAAAACACTTTTATTGGAATAAAAAATAAAATTAAGAATATATTTACCAAGATTTATGGTATAATCAAAAAGGTTTCTAATGGCTGGTCGTTTATAAGAGATTTTCTGGATAAGGAAGAAAATATTGAGAGTTTAAAGCTTGTTAAAGACGAAATCATTAGATTGTTAAAGCATGTAAGCCCAAGAAAAATCAAAGGACACATAACATTTGGATTTGAGGATCCTTCAACTACCGGTCAGACCTTAGGAATTATATATATGATAACAGGGGGAAGAGTTGGTAGTGGTGTGACAAAGCATCTGGAGATTAACCCAGACTTTGAACATGAGATTAAAGATGTGGATGTAGAAGTGAAGGGGCATTTACAGATTTATGTTATCGTATTGATAGCTTATAAACTATATAAAGATAAGAATTTGATGGATCTCATCAAAAATAGGAGGAAAAATGGCTGAGAATACTTTTAATAACAACGTTGATTCGCTTTTTAAGGGAATGGAGAATTTTATTACTACTAAAACTGTAGTAGGAGAACCAATTAAGGTAAGCAATGATACAGTTATTTTACCTTTGGTTGATGTATCTTTTGGAGTTGGAGCCGGTGCAGTATCTAAAGAAAAAGCAGGTAACAGTGGCGGCGGTATGGGTGGAAAGATGTCACCTAGTGCTGTTTTAGTAATTAAGAATGGTGTGCCACAGTTAGTAAATATTAAAGAACAGGGTGGTCTTACAAAGGTTCTTGATATGGTACCAGGACTTGTTGATAAATTTACAAATAAAAATGATGATGAAGATACTCAAGATATAGATTCTGAAGAACAGGAAATTAATGTAGATAACTAATGTTTTAAAATTTAATGAGTATGGACCGTAATCTGCTATAACGCAGGTTGCGGTTTTTTGCGTAAATAGAACTATATTATAAAACTATTGCTTGAAATAGTTTAAAACTATATCAGATACTAAACGGATGTGGAAATATGTTGAATAAAAAAATCATAATAGAATCCATTAATAAATCAGAAGCAGTTCGATATATGGGGTATAGAGGTAATGAACCTGATGAAACCATGAAAAACATTATAGATAATGAGGAAAAGGAACTTTTAAAGGTAATGGTTCCAAGATATATTTATAAATGTTTTGATTTGGAAAATGTAGACGGAAAAGTAATCCTTAAAGATGCAGATTTTGATTTAGTTGGCAAATCAATACAGCATCATTTAAAAGATTGCGAAAAGGCAATTGTTATGTGCGCTACTTTATCCTATGGAGTGGATAGGTTCATTAGAATGAGTGGGCTTAGAAATATGTCTGCAACTTTGGCAGCGGATGCTTTAGCAAATGCTGCGATTGAGCAGGTATGTGATGAGGTGGAAAAGATTTTCATGGAGGATTTTAAAGGGTATAATAATACCTGGAGATTTGGAGTTGGATATGGAGATTTTCCACTACATTTACAAAAGGATTTGCTTAATTTATTAGATGCAGAAAAAAGAATAGGTGTTGCCTGTACAGACAGTTATATTCTCACGCCTAGTAAGTCTGTAACTTGTATAATAGGATTATCAAAAAAGATGGTTAATGGTAAATCATCATGTAATAATTGTAATTTTCAAAATAGATGTAGTTTTAGAAGTCAGGGAAAGACCTGTACAAATACCAGTAATTAAAAAGTTTTATGAGAGGTAGTCGGATATGAATTTTAAAGAATTAATCAATAATAAAAAGTATATTATTTTTGATGGAGCCATGGGTACCATGCTACAAAACAAAGGTATGGAACTTGGAGCAATTCCAGAACTTCTTAACATAGATAAGCCGGAGTGGATAGTTGATGTTCATAAACAGTACGTGGAAGCCGGAGCAGATATTATATATGCCAATACATTTGGTGCCAATTCATATAAATTGAAAAATGCCAAGTACTCAGTAACTGCGGTTATAAAAGCGGCTATAAAAAATGCCAGAGAAGCAGTTAAGGGAACAGATACTTTGGTTGCTTTAGATATTGGAACAATAGGTATGCTTTTAGAGCCTACAGGAACCCTTAGATTTGAAGAAGCTTATGACATTTATAAAGAGATGATATTGGCTGGAAAAGATGCTGATCTGGTGGTATTTGAGACTCAGACGGATCTATATGAGTTAAAGGCAGCTGTGTTGGCAGCTAAAGAAAACTCTGATCTTCCGGTTGTTTGTACTATGACCTTTGAAATGAATCATAGAACGTTTACCGGTTGTGGAGTTGCTAATATGGCGTTAACTCTTAATGGATTAGATGTAGATGCCATGGGAGTTAACTGTTCTTTAGGACCAACTGATTTGTATGAGGTTATTGAAGAACTTACAAAATATACCGACAAACCTATTGTTGTTAAACCAAATGCCGGATTACCAGATCCTATAACTAACGAGTATGATATTGATGCCGGGGAATTTGCAAAACAAATGGCTGGTTTTAAAAATTATGGTGTAAAATGTGTTGGAGGATGTTGTGGTACAAATCCGGATTACATACGTGAATTGGTGACTACATTTGATGAAAATGATGGATGTGAATTGAAACGACCTGACACCATGAAGGTACTTATGATTTGCTCTGCTACAGAGGTTTGTGTAGTGGACAGACCTAGAATTATAGGTGAAAGAATCAATCCTACAGGAAAGAAAAAATTCAAAGAAGCCTTATTAAATAACGACATTGATTATATCCTTAATCAGGCAATAGAACAGGTTAATGCTGGGGCTGAAATTCTTGATGTAAATGTTGGTCTGCCAAATATCGATGAAAAGGAAATGATGGTAAAGGTTATAAAAGCCATTCAAAGTGTTACCTTCGTTCCATTACAGATAGATTCTACTATTCCAGCGGTATTAGAGGCTGCTCTTAGAGTATATAATGGTAAACCTATTGTAAACTCGGTTAACGGAGAAGAGGCTTCAATGAATAACGTTTTGCCATTAGTTGCAAAATATGGTGCAGCAGTGGTTTGTCTTACTTTGGATGAAAATGGTATTCCTAAAAAGGCGGAGGATAGATTTGCTATTGCAAAGAAAATTATGGAAAGAGCCATGGAATATGGCATTCCAAAGGAAAATCTGATAATAGACTGCTTAACTCTTACTGCATCTGCAGAACAGGATGGAGTTGTGGAAACTTTAAAAGCAATTTCTATGGTTAAAGAAAAACTTGGACTTAAGACAGTTCTTGGAGTGTCAAACATTTCTTTTGGTCTTCCGGGAAGAGAGTTGATTAATCATACATTTCTTGCAATGGCATTAACTCACGGTTTAGATTTGGCAATTATTAATCCTAATGTAGGTTCTATGTCAGGAACTGTCAAAGCATTTAATGTATTAAAGGGTTATGATAGAAACTCTTTGGAATATATTGACTCATATAATTCAACGCTTCAGTATATGTTAGCATCAACGGTGAAAAAAACTACTATAGTTCAGGGAGATTCTTCTACAGCAAGTGCATCTGATGATAAGAATTCCCTTGAATATGCCATAGAAAATGGACTTATAAATGATGGGGCAAGAATAACCAGGGAATTACTTAAGACAAAAGACTCTTTGGCAATTGTAAATGAACATTTAATACCGGCCTTAGATAAAGCAGGAGATGGCTTTGAAAAGGGAAAAATATTCTTACCTCAGCTTATTATGGCAGCAGATGTTGCCCAGGCAGCCTTTAAAGTAATAAAAGATGAAATTGCAAAAAGTGCTGATAATACAGTTAGTAAGGGGACTATTGTAATATGTACGGTAAAGGGAGACATTCATGATATTGGAAAAAATATCGTGAAAGTTCTTTTGGAAAATTACGGATATACAGTTATTGACTTAGGAAAAGATGTTCCTTACGAAGAAGTATTAAAGGCAGCAGTAGAGCATAAGGTTAAGTTAGTTGGTCTTTCTGCTTTAATGACAACAACTTTAGTATCAATGAAAGAAACAATAGACCTCCTTAGAGCCAATAACGTTGATTGCAAAGTTATGGTTGGAGGTGCAGTAGTAACTGATGACTACGCCAAATCAATTGGTGCAGATTATTATTCAAAGGATGCCAAGGAAGCAGTAGATATTGCAAAAGAGGTATTTGGTAATAACTAATACGTAGGAGACTAACATTTTAATGGATGAGGTTAGAATAAATAAATACTTAAGTCAATGCGGCTTATGCTCAAGAAGAGAAGCAGACAAATATATAGAATCCGGAAATGTAACCATAAATGGTAAAGTAGCAGTACTTGGAGACAGAGTGTCTGAATCGGATGATGTAAGGTATAAAGGAAAAAAGCTTTTAGTGGAAAAAGAATTTGTTCTTTTAGCATATAATAAACCGATTGGTGTAGAATGTACTGCGGATAAAAAAAATCCGGATAATATAATTGATAAGATAGGATACAATAAAAAGATTTTTTACGTAGGAAGATTAGATAAGAATTCCTGTGGATTGATTTTGTTTACCAACGATGGTGATTTGGGAAATAGAATTGCAAAAGCTGTTAATGAACATGAGAAAGAGTATGTTGTAAAAATTAAAAATCAAATTACAGATGAATTTATTAATAAAATGTCTAAACCGGTGCATATTTTAGATACTGTTACAAGGCCATGCAAAGTCTGGAAGATAGATAATCATACCTTTGGCATTATTTTGACACAGGGACTTAACAGACAGATAAGACGTATGACAGAGGCTTGTGGAGAGCAGGTTACATTTTTAAAACGAATTAGGGTTATGAATATTAAGTTGGACAATTTAGGAATAGGAAAATATAGAGAGTGCACGCAAAAGGAAATAGATGAATTGAAACAAAAGGTATATAAATAAATTTTGGAGAGTTAACATGGGTAAAGAGTTAAAAACAGATGCCGAAAAACAGAATCGTATTAAAGAACTGATTGAGATTTTAAATAACGCCTCATATGTTTATTATCAAAAGGGAAATGAGGTAATGAGTAACTATGAATATGATGAATTATATGATGAATTGGTAGAACTTGAAAAGGAAACAGGATTTGTAATGGCTAATAGTCCGACAGTTAATGTTGGATACGAAGTTGTTAGTGAGTTACCTAAGGAAAAACATGAAAGTTCCATGTTATCTTTAAATAAAACCAAAGAAGTGGCAGAACTTCAAAGTTTTATTGGGAATCATAAAGGCATTATCTCTTGGAAATTAGATGGATTAACTGTTGTTCTTACTTATAACAACGGGGAATTGGTTAAAGCAGTAACAAGAGGTAATGGTGATATTGGAGAGTTAATTACTGCCAATGCAAAGACATTTAAAAATATTCCGTTAAAAATAGCATACAAAGACGAGTTAATAATTCGTGGTGAAGCTGTAATACGATACTCTGATTTTGAAAAGATAAATGATGAAATTGGAGAAGAGAATGAAAAATACAAGAACCCTAGAAATCTATGTTCTGGTTCGGTTAGGCAGCTTAATAGTGAAATAACTGCCAAAAGAAATGTGAACTTCTATGCATTTGCATTAATTAAAGCAGATGGTGTGGATTTTAATGATTCAATAAATGAGCAGTTTTCATGGCTTGAAAACCAAGGATTTCAAGTGGTGGAACATTTTATTGTTACTAAGGATACCATTGCAGACCAGGTAGAATATTTTTCAAATGCTATTAAAACTAATGATCTTCCATCAGATGGACTTGTACTGATGTTTGATGGTATTGAATATGGTAAATCTTTAGGAACAACTGCAAAATTCCCAAGAAATGGCATTGCCTTTAAATGGCAGGATGAAACAGCCACTACGAAGCTTTTAGATATTGAGTGGAGTGCTTCAAGAACGGGACTAATAAATCCGGTTGCCATATTTGAACCTGTAGAGTTAGAAGGAACAACTGTAAGTAGAGCTAGTGTTCATAATGTAAGTATTGCAGAATCTCTTCAATTGGGAATTGGAGATACGATAGAAGTATATAAGGCAAATATGATTATTCCACAGATTGCCGTTAATCAAACAAAATCAGGTTTGAAAAATGTACCGGAAGTTTGTCCGATATGCGGGGAGAAGACAAAGATAAAAAATGATAATGGTTTTAAATTTTTATATTGTGTTAATCCTAAATGTCCTGCAAAGCAAATTAAAAGATTTGCTAATTTTGTAAGTAGAAGTGCTCTTAACATTCAAGGATTATCTGAAGAAACCTTGGAAAAGTTTGTAGATAGCGGTTACATAAAGACTTACGGAGACATTTTTAAACTAGACAGATATCAGGATAGTATCGTAAACACCAAGGGATTTGGTGAAACATCATTTAAAAATTATATTGAAGCTATTGATGCAGGAAGAAATCAAGTAAGTTACAGAGTTCTAGCCGGACTGGGAATAGCAGGTGTAGGTCTTACAAATGCTAGAAATCTTATGAGACATTTAAATGTTAAACTTGAAGATTTACCAAAGGTTTTACCGGAAGATTTGGAAAAAATCGATGGTGTAGGTTCTGTAATGGCTAATGCTATAGTGGAGTATTTTTCTGATAAGGAAAAACTTGAAGAATATTTGGAACTTTTAAGTGAGCTAAACATAACCTATGAAGAAAATATCAATACTGAAAATGCCATTGCAGGAAAAACATTTGTTATAACGGGCTCTTTAAATAAGTATGATAACAGAGATGCTTTAAAGGAAGTTATTGATAGTTTAGGCGGTAAGGTTACAGGAAGTGTAACAAAGAAGACGGATTATTTAATTAATAATGATATAGATTCAACATCTTCAAAGAATAAAAAAGCAAAGGAATTGGGGATACCAATAATTACAGAAGAAGATTTTGATAATTTGAAGAACAGTTAATCAACTTAGTTGAAAGAGTTTCCCTTTTATGTTAGACTTTGTTGATGGTTAAATAAGTGATAATTATAGTTTTTACTTAATAAGTATATAGGGAAAGAAGTTGATAACATGCCAATTAAAGTACAATCAGATTTACCTGCAAAGGCAGTCTTAGAGTCGGAAAACATATTCATTATGGACGAAAACAGAGCTATAAGTCAGGATATCCGTCCGTTAAAAATAGTACTTCTTAATCTGATGCCTCTTAAAAATGAGACAGAGATTCAGATAATCAGGGCATTGTCAAATACTCCACTTCAGGTGGATTTAACATTTTTAAGAATTGCATCCCATATATCTAAGAATACACCTCAAAGTCATTTGAATCAGTTCTATACAACTTTTGATAAGATTAAAGATCAAAAGTTTGATGGTTTTATAATCACCGGCGCACCTCTTGAGGATTATGCCTTTGAGGATGTTGATTACTGGGATGAACTTACCAGAATAATGGATTTTACTCAAACAAATGTAACATCAACGTTTCATATTTGTTGGGGAGCTCAGGCTGGATTATATTACCACTATGGCATTCCAACATATGAGATTGATAAAAAAATTTTTGGTATATATAAACAAAAGGTTCTTCATCACAAAGTACCTTTAATGAGAGGCTTTGATGATTATTTTTGGTGTCCTATTTCCAGAAGATCTGATACTGATAGAGATGCCATTAAGAAGAATGAGAATTTAACAGTACTTGCAGAATCTAAAGAAGCAGGTCCAACCATAATAATGGATAAAGAAGGTAAGAATGTATTTGTTACCGGACATATGGAATATGACAGGGTTACGTTGGATCTTGAGTATAAAAGAGATTTAGCAAAGGGTTTGGATATAGATGTGCCGGAAAATTATTATCCAGAGGATGATCCAAGACGAAAGCCTGAATTATCATGGAGAGCCCATGCTAATACACTTTATACAAATTGGATAAATTATTACGTTTACCAGATAACGCCATATGTATTATAGGATTTGGTGATAAAGCTATGAATGTAATTAGTAAAGAAAACAAAACAGTTGTGGTAGGTATGTCCGGAGGAGTTGATTCTTCTGTATGTGCTTATTTGCTAAAGGAACAAGGCTACAATGTAGTTGGTGCAACCATGCAGATATGGCAGGAGTGTGACAACCATGAGAATAGTAGCTTTACTTCAGTTGATGATGCTAAAAGAGTTGCTGATATGCTAGGTATTCCTCATTATACAATGGATTTTCGTAAGGAGTTTAAAGAAAGAGTTGTAAATGATTTTATACAGGAATATTTGGCAGGAAGAACGCCTAATCCATGTATCGTGTGCAATAGATACGTGAAATGGGAATCCCTTTTAAAAAGGTCTATGGAGATTGGAGCAGATTACATAGCTACCGGTCACTATGCCAGAATTGAAAAACTAGATAATGGCAGATATGCTATTAGAAATTCCATAACTGCTACTAAAGATCAGACCTACGCTTTATATAAGCTTACCCAGGAACAATTAGAACACACCTTGATGCCTGTAGGAGATTATGCCAAGGAAGAAGTAAGAAAAATTGCCAAGGAGATTGGATTAACAGTTGCCGACAAACCGGATAGTATGGAGATTTGTTTTGTAACTGATGATGACTACGCAGGATTCATTGAAAGAAATGCCGGTAAGAAAATTGAAACCGGTAATTTTGTTGATATTCATGGGAATGTATTAGGTACACATAAGGGAATTACTTGTTATACTGTTGGGCAACGAAAAGGTTTGGGATTATCATTAGGACATCCTGTATTTGTAACTGAAATCAGACCAGAGACCAATGAGGTTGTAATTGGTGAAAATGATGATATCTTTGTTGATACTGTTATTGCTAACAAGGTAAATTTTATGGGCGAAGCTGCAATTAATGAGGATAAAACTTATATTGCAAAAATTCGTTATAATCACAAGGGTAGTCCGTGTCATGCGAGATTAGTAGATGATAAACTGGTGGTGACATTTGATGCTCCGGTTAGAGCAGTTACACCGGGACAGGCATTAGTAGTATATTCAAATGATTACGTTGCATTTGGAGGAACTATTTTGAAAGGAGCAAATTTCAATGTCTAATAAGATAAGTAATCTTAAAAATATAGTTGTAAATGCAACAGCTGTAATATGGTCTCAGCTGGCTTATAAGATTATTGTATTTATTATATTAGCTTTATACATAAGTAACACCTTAGGTGATTTCAATAAAGATACTAAAAAAAGATTAAATACTTATACAAGAACATATATAAACTCTATAGTTGATGATTCTGTAGATAAAGTTCAACTTAGTGTAAATGATGAGTATAAGATGCTTAGTAATCTGGCTCTTTCCTATGATTTTTCAGATGAGGGTAACATTGAAAGTACAAAGCAGTTTTTGGAAAAATCTTTAACTATTAATAATTTTATAGGACTTGTATTGATTAACGATGATGGAGAGGTTATAGAGGCTGTAGGAGAGAATCAGGAGTGGGATTATACAACATTATTGTCAACTACAAGTAAAGGCGGTTATTTTACGTCTTCAAGTTATAAATCGGATGATAATAATTCATATATTTGTTTTGCAGTGCCTATGTACAATGAAGAAAAAACAGAGGGTGCATTGGTAGCAACATATGATTTGGAGAAATTCACAGAGATTCTTGATACATCATCATTTGGTAAAATGGGAACCATTTTTATAACCCAAACGAATGGAAATATAATTGCAGGTAATTTATCGGCAAAGGGAACTAATATATTCGATGTAATGAGCTCCGTAGATTCTGCCACAGCTAAAAAGCTTAAAAAGGCATTGAAAAATAATCAGTCTGGTACTATTAAGTATGAAACAAAAAGTGGAAGTATAAGATATGTATCATATTCTACAATTCCTGCAACAGGCTGGTATTGTGTGTCCATGGTTTCAGAAAAGACGATTTCTAAACTTCCAAATAATATTCGTAATAATGCTGTAAAGACATTTAAAAAGATTAATACATGTATTGCAATAGTGATAGTATTAGTTCTTGTAATGGATTTAAGAATCATTTATCTTAATTATAAAGATAAGCATAAAAAAATAGACTCTGACAAATAATCAGAGTCTGATAAATAGCATTTATATTGATTATAGTTTTATAAATTCAGGTTTACGATTTTTAAAAACTGTAATGTATTTGAAGCCACAGTCTGCTAAGCACTCTGTGGTTTCTTTGATTCTATATCCAACATCTGTAGCTTTGTGGGCATCGGAACCTACAGTAATAATTTCTCCACCTAATTCTCTGTACATTTTTATAATATCAAAATTAGGATTAGGCTGTGGTAAACCGCTTCGATAACCGCTGGTATTTACTTCGATTCCTTTGCCGTTATCAATAAGGGTTTTTAAAATGTCCTTTAAAATATCATAAAATTCCATATAGTCATAGTAATCTTCTTTATCAGGAGAATATCTTATACAGTAATCAATGTGACCATACACATCAAAATTTTTACAGATTTTAAGATTATTTACAATAGATTCAAAGTATTCCATAAGGGCTTCTGTTTTGGATTTTCCCTGGAAGTATTCCGGATAATAAGGGTCTTTACCGTTAACTAAATGAGAAGAGCCAATGATAAAATCATAAGGGTGTCTGTTTATAAAGTCATCTAATCTAAAAGCTTTGTCAGGCTCAAGTCCTGTTTCAACTCCAAGGTAAATAGCCAATTCATTTGTAGTTTGTTCTTTATACTTTGACATACTGTTAAAGTAATCATCCTTGTCCAATTCATAAAGAACACCTTCAGCTACATAATCAAAATCTAAGTGGTCCGTGAAGCATATACTGTTCAAACCACATTTCTTAGCAGCAGCAATAACATTTTCAGGCTTTTCAAAACTGTCACCAGAAAATTCAGTGTGAAGGTGGTGATCCATTAAATATACACTCATTTTAAATCCTCCATAATGTTTAGATGTATTAAATAGAGAAATATGTATAAACCTACAGCTAATAATATAGCACAAAAGCCCTATTTATCAAAACCATGTCAAAATAATACTTGATATTTTAGGGTAAATTGAGTAGAATAACATTTAGGTTAAGTTTAGACGTGTTAAGGACAACGTCAAAATTTTAACAAAGATAATCTATTTTACTATTAGGAGGATTTATTTAAAATGGCAGATGTAAGAGTTGCAATTAACGGTTTTGGTCGTATCGGTCGTCTTGCTTTCAGACAGATGTTCGGAGCAGAGGGATACGAAGTAGTAGCTATCAACGATTTAACAAGTCCTAAGATGTTAGCTCATTTATTAAAGTATGATTCATCACAGGGTACTTATGATAAGAAAGATACAGTAAGCGCTGGTGAAGATTCTATCACAGTTGATGGAAAAACAATTAAGATTTACAAAGAAGCAGATGCTAATAACCTTCCATGGGGAGAGTTAAAAGTAGACGTTGTTCTTGAGTGTACAGGTTTCTATACATCAAAAGATAAAGCACAGGCTCATATCAATGCAGGTGCAAGAAAGGTTGTTATCTCAGCTCCAGCTGGAAACGATCTTCCTACAATCGTTTACAATGTTAACCATGAAACACTTAAAGCTGATGATACAATCATCTCAGCTGCTTCATGTACAACAAACTGCTTAGCTCCTATGGCTAAGGCTTTAAATGATCTTGCTCCAATCCAGAGTGGTATCATGTCAACAATTCATGCTTACACAGGAGATCAGATGATCCTTGACGGACCACAGAGAAAAGGTGATTTAAGAAGATCACGTGCTGGTGCTTGCAACATCGTTCCTAACTCAACAGGTGCTGCTAAAGCTATCGGATTAGTTATTCCAGAGTTAAATGGAAAACTTATCGGATCTGCACAGAGAGTTCCAACTCCATCAGGATCTACAACAATTCTTGTTGCAGTTGTTAAAGGTGCAGTAACAGTTGATCAGATTAACGATGCTATGAAAGCTGCTCAGACAGAGTCTTATGGCTACAATGAAGACCCAATCGTTTCAAGTGATATCATCGGTATGAGATATGGTTCATTATTCGATGCTACTCAGACAATGGTTTCACCTATGGAAGATGGCAATACACAGGTACAGGTTGTTTCTTGGTATGATAACGAGAACAGCTACACAAGCCAGATGGTTAGAACAATCAAATATTTCTCTAACCTTTCATAATTTATAAGATCGAATTAATTTAGATCCTCATGGGTCCGGTTCATTATTGGGCCGGGCCTCTTTTTAGTAAAAATTCAATTAAGAAAGGAGCATATTAATGCTTAATAAGAAATCAGTTGATGATATCAACGTAAAAGGAAAAAGAGTTTTAGTAAGATGCGATTTCAACGTTCCATTGGACGCTGATTTAAATATCACAGATGAGAACAGATTAGTTGCAGCACTTCCTACAATTAAAAAATTAATTGCAGATGGTGGAAAGGTTATCCTTTGCTCACATCTTGGTAAACCAAAGGGAGAGCCAAAGCCAGAGCTTTCATTAGCTCCAGTAGCTAAGAGATTATCAGAGCTCTTAGGACAGGAAGTTAAATTTGCTGCAGATGCTGAAGTAGTTGGCGCAAATGCTAAGGCTGCTGTAGAAGCAATGAACGACGGAGACGTTATTTTATTAGAGAACACACGTTATAGAGCTGAAGAGACAAAGAACGAAGAAGCATTCAGCAAAGATCTTGCAAGTCTTGCAGACGTATTTGTAAATGATGCGTTTGGTACAGCTCATAGAGCTCATTGCTCAAACGTAGGTGTAACAAAATTCGTAGATACATGTGTAGTTGGATATTTGATGCAGAAGGAAATTGATTTCCTTGGAAATGCAGTTAATAATCCAGAGAGACCTTTTGTAGCAATCCTTGGTGGTTCAAAGGTTTCTTCAAAGATTTCTGTAATTGACAACCTTCTTAACAAGGTTGATGTTCTTATCATTGGTGGTGGAATGGCTTACACATTCATGGCTGCTCATGGTGAGGAAGTTGGTAAATCTCTTCTTGAAGAGGATTATAAGCAGTACGCACTCGATATGGAAAAGAAAGCTGAAGAAAAGGGCGTTAAATTACTCATTCCTATCGATACAGTAGTAGCTGATGATTTTAGCAACGATGCAAATTCAAAGATTGTTAACAGAGGTGAGATTCCAGCTGATATGGAAGGTCTTGATATTGGACCAAAGACAAGAGAATTATTTGCAGATGCACTTAAGGGAGCTAAGACAGTTGTTTGGAACGGACCTATGGGATGTTTCGAAATGCCTAACTTTGCTGCTGGTACAGTTGCAATTGCAGAGGCACTTGCAAATCTTGAAGGCGCTACAACAATCATCGGTGGTGGTGATTCTGCAGCCGCTGTTAATAACCTTGGATATGGCGATAAGATGACACACATCTCAACAGGTGGTGGAGCTTCTCTTGAATTCCTTGAGGGTAAAGAGCTTCCAGGTGTTGTTGCAGCAGATGATAAATAATATTTTTAATATAAAAGGAGATTTGTTATGCGTAAGAAAATAGTAGCAGGTAACTGGAAAATGAATAAGACTCCAAGTGAAGCCGTAGCTCTTATTGATGAATTAAAACCATTAGTAGCTAATGATGATGTAGATGTTGTATTTTGTGTACCAGCAATCGATATTATTCCAGCAGTTGAGGCTACAAAAGGAACTAACATTGAAATTGGTGCTGAGAATATGTATTTTGAAGAAAGCGGTGCTTATACAGGAGAAATCGCTCCTAACATGTTAGTAGATGCTGGTGTTAAATATGTTATTATTGGACATTCAGAGAGAAGAGAATATTTTGCTGAAACAGATGAGACAGTTAATAAAAAAGTATTAAAGGCATTTGAGCATGGTCTTACACCAATCATTTGCTGTGGTGAGTCTTTAACTCAGAGAGAACAGGGAATCACTATTGACTGGATTCGTCAGCAGATTAAGATTGCATTCTTAAATGTAACAGCAGATCAGGCTAAGACAGCAGTTATCGCTTATGAGCCAATCTGGGCTATTGGTACAGGTAAAACAGCTACATCTGATCAGGCAGAGGAAGTATGTGGAGCTATTAGAGCTTGCATCGCTGAAGTATATGATGAAGCTACAGCACAGGCAATTAGAATTCAGTATGGTGGATCTGTAAACGCAGGAAACGCAGCTGAATTATTTGCTAAAGAAGATATCGATGGAGGTCTTGTAGGAGGAGCTTCTCTTAAGGCTGATTTCGGTAAGATTGTTAATTACAATAAATAATATTTTAAATGTAATATAACCAGGGGAAGTCAGCGCCATAACTGACTTTCCCTTTTCTAAGGTAATCATATTATTGGATTACTATATTTTAAACATGAAAGGAAGTAAATAAAATGGGATACAGACCAGCGGTTTTAATGGTTCTTGATGGATACGGAATTAATAAGAAAACAGAAGGTAATGCAATTGCCCAGGGTAACACACCTGTAATGGATAGACTTATGAAAGAGTGCCCATTTCAGGAGGGATTAGCAAGTGGATTGGCAGTAGGTCTTCCAGATGGACAGATGGGTAACTCAGAAGTTGGACATATGAATATTGGTGCGGGACGCATTATTTATCAGGACCTTACCAAAATCACAAAAATGATCGAAGATGGAGATTTCTTTACAAATGAAGGTCTTCTTAAAGCAGTTAACAATGCTAAAGAGAATAATTCAGATATTCATTTGTTTGGTCTTTTATCAGACGGTGGCGTTCATAGTCACAATACACATCTTTACGCACTCCTTGAGCTTTGCAAGAGAAATAATTTAGAAAATGTTTATGTTCATGCTTTTCTTGATGGACGTGATACAGATCCAAAGTCTGGTAAAGGTTTCTTAAAGGAGCTTGAAGATAAAATGGCAGAAATTGGTGTAGGAAAGGTCGCTACAATTAACGGACGTTACTACGCTATGGATAGAGATAATAACTGGGATAGAGTTCAGAAAGCTTATGATGCTATGGTTTATGGTGAGGGAAATAAAGCTAATTCTGTAGAAGAAGCAATTACAACATCATATAACAATGATAAGACAGATGAGTTTGTTATTCCAACAGTTATTATGCAGGATGGTAAGCCAACAGCAACAATTAAAGAAGGAGATTCAGTTATCTTCTTTAACTTCAGACCAGATAGAGCCAGAGAGATTACAAGAGCTTTATGTGATCCTGATAATGATAAGATTGCAAAAAAGAATGGTTTCTTTAATACTACATTTGTATGTTTTAAAGATTACGATGAAACAATTCCTAACAAATTAATTGCATTCCCTAAAGAGGAAATTATTAATACATTTGGAGAGTGGCTTGCATCTCATGGAAAGAATCAGTTAAGACTCGCAGAGACTGAGAAATATGCTCATGTAACATTCTTCTTCAATGGTGGAAAAGAAGAACCTAATAAGGACGAAGATAGAATTCTTGTAAAATCACCAAAGGTTGCTACATATGATCTTCAACCAGAGATGAGTGCTCCAGAAGTTAGTGCTAAGCTTAATGAGGCAATTCTTTCTGAAAAATATGATGCAATTATTATTAACTTTGCTAACCCTGATATGGTTGGACACACAGGTGTTATGGAAGCTGCAATGAATGCAGTTGAAAGAGTTGATGAATTCGTAGGTATTGCAGCTGAGGCTGTTAAAAAGGTAGGAGGAGCGTTATTTATCTGTGCAGACCATGGAAATGCTGAGCAGATGATTAATTATGAAACAGGTGCTCCACATACAGCTCATACAACTAATCCGGTACCATTTATTCTTTATAATTATGACCCAGAGTATACATTAAGAGAGGGTGGAAAGCTTTGTGATATAGCACCTACAATGTTAGAGATAATGGGTATGGAAATTCCAAAAGAAATGACAGGTAAGTCATTACTTATCAAGAAGTAATATTAATAAATAGTAAATAGAATAGTCATTAAGTTAAGCTGTTGACAGTAAAAATTAAGAACCATCCTAATCTCATCTTTGAGAAAAGGGTGGTTCTTTTTTGCATGTTTTATTGAATATATATCTAGATTGCAATTCGGAAAAATAATATTTATATTCCCCTTGCTTTTTTGGTGTGGGGGAATTATAAAATTAGTTAATGTTTCTAAAAGGGGGAATGAGACATGTTTTATGATTTTTATAGAGATTTTTATTTTTTGGTGGCTGATTCGATAAAAAATAATTCTGTAACGTTTTTGCTTGGTACGAGAAAATGCGGAAAGACGGTTTGTTTGCATCAGCTGAACAAAAATGGTGAACATACAAAATATATTGATTTCAAGACTGTTCCTAATGCAGATGACCAAATAGATATATTTAGGGCAATCTTAGATTCTATAAATAAAAACGAGGATATAATTTATTTATTAGATGAAATAACATATGTCGAAAACGCAGAAGCAAAAATATGTGAAATCGCAAACGCATTTACGGAAATCAACAATACTAAAACTAAACTTGTATTCACAGGAAGTCAGTCTGTTGCACTTAATGCCTGGGCCGACCGTGCATTTGCAGGAAATGCAAGTAAAATATCAGTAGATTTTTTGACATATTCTGAATTTTTGAGATATAAAGGTTTGGTGGAACATACTCCCGAAACGTACAATCAATTTCTTTATGAAGTTGCAGATTTTTATAAATTTATTTCTCTTGAAAATTATTTACAAGGATGTATAGAGGAAACGATTGTTTCTAATAATAAAGCTTCTAATTATATTTTTGATAACGAATGTGATCTTATACAAGATAAAGTGGATTTGTTAATCAATATCTGCTATCAGACAATGTTTACGCTCCATAATAATGTAACGTCAGAAACTTTTTTTAGAAATGATAAATCGAAAGATACGATAATTGGGACTTTTCATGAAACTTGTAAAAAACTTGGAAATGACGCAATTGCAAAAAGAATAGAAAATTCTTTTATCGGAAGATATAATAACATCAAAAGTCAAGATTTAAATACTTTGAAACAGGCTTTTGTGTTTTTAAAAAAATGTGGCCTTATTTCAATTACGCCTATTGTAAGGGAATTAGATTCTATTCCAGATGTGTATCGAAGCTTAAAATTAGATAAAAGCGACATAGATTGTAAAAAAGACCTATTCAAAAAATTCTATATTACGCTTAATCACCCAATGTTTTATGTACAAATATTAAAAGATATTCTAAAAGAAGAAATGCCACAACAATTGCCAGAAACTATCTTAGGTAGCATTGTCGAATGTCATGCTAGAGGTTTGTTGCCAAATGGTTTCGAATATAGAACAACTATCGAAAGAAATGGAATTGAGACGGAATGTGAAATAGATTATCTAAATCTAACAAATAATCTTGCTATTGAGTTAACAATAAGTGAAAAACATAACAAATATTTCGAATTATTGCCAGATTATATGCAAAATATATGTCTAACCAAAGGTACGAACAGAAGTACTGATAGAATACAATTTATAGATTATTGTTCATATTTATTTAATTTGTCAAATGATCGATATTTATTGCATAATATAGACATAAAAAGCAAAATATCTCCTACAGTTAAAAGAATTGCAGACAATACAAAATAAAAAGAAAGTGGCTTTGAGTTGGATTTTAAAAAAAATACCCTTATTATCTATTGGATAATGATATGTACCCCTTTCACTGGATGTCCAGTAAAAGGGGTACATATCACTGTTCAACCTGTGTATTTTCTTCTTTTCTTTTTTTGTTCTGTAATTTCTTTTCTCGTCTACGTTGACGTTTTTCTCTAGCCTTAGTTCGTATTTTTTCAATGAATGCCTGAAAGAAAGAATTAATTTCGGCTCCAATAAACATAAAATACATTCCAAAATACAACCATAACATTAAAAGAACTATTGTTGCTAAACTGCCATAGGTATAAGCGAAATTACTGAATTTATTGATATATATAGAGTATAAAATTGAAAATCCAATCCATGTGGCTGATGATATAAAAGCTCCTGGAATCAAAGTCAGGAAAGATGAATAATTACGTTTAACTAACTTGTAAACCAATACAAAAAATAAGGTTAGTATAACAAAAGAAATCAGGAATTTTTGTTTTAGAAAAACTCCAATAAAGCCACCTAGCCAAGGGGAATGTTTCTCAATTTGCATTTTGATTTTTCCACCGAATACCAATAAAAGCAAAGTTGCTATAATTACAAAAACAAAGAGTAAAGTATAAAGAATCGATACTAGAATTAAATTAATGAAATTAACTTTATTATCTTCGTTATATATCTTGTCTAGTCCTTTAACTATTGCATAGGTACCCTTAGCAGAAGGCCATATTAAAATTATAAAAGAAAAAGATACATATGTCTTACTGCTTCTTGTGAATAATTCGGTGAAGATGGAATTTACAAGTGGGTCCAAAGGTGCTGGTACAAAACTCTGTATGGCATATACAATAGTTTCTTGATCTATAGGCAAGAATTTAACCATAGCAAGTAGTATTGACAGAAAAGGAACCATGGACATTATTATGAAGAAGGCTGACTGTGCGGCATATGCACCTATGTTGTCAGAACCAACTTTTTTTCCAAATCCATATATTAATTTGAATAGTTTATTATCCACTGAACTCTCCTAGTTACCACAGAATTATAGAAAAATGTGGTGGTTTATTTTTCAAAAAATAGTATACAATAAATTTATTCTAAAGTCACGGATACATTGAAAAATCGCCTTATTCTAGTTATAATATAAGTGTATTTTTATGCAAGGAGAATTAATATTTTAATTAAATCATATACTCGTAGAGAGATGGTTTGGAATTGGAGGAAAGCATGTTCGAAGAATTATATGAGATTATGGATTGGCCATTTATTGAGGGGATTGAGTATTCAGATATTGATAATCCTCATGATATCCTAGGACCGCATGACACTGCAGATGGTATGCTTATTCAGACATATCAGCCGGGAGCTGATAGTGTAAAAATTAAAATTGGTACAAAATTATACGATATGTGCAGAATGGATGAGGCAGGGTTTTTTGCTTATATAACAAAGAATCATAAAAAACCTGCATATAGACTTGTAGTAAACAGAGATGGAAATGAAAGTGATTTCTTTGATCCATATTCATTTGATTTGGGAACAAGTTATCAAGATATAAGGAAATTAAATGCTGGAGTTTTTTACGATGCATACAAATATATGGGTGCTCATGTCGAAACTATAAACAGAGTAAAAGGTGTAATGTTTAGAGTGTGGGCTCCTGAAGCAATGAGAGTAAGTGTTGTAGGAGAATTTAATAATTGGGATGGTAGAGTTCATCAGATGTCTCGTCTCGGAGAAACTGGTGTATTTGAGATATTTATTCCAGGTGTTAAGGCTAATGCTTTATATAAGTATGAGATTAAGAAAAAAGGTGGAGAAAACATTTTAAAAGCAGATCCATATGCATTTAGAATGGAGTCCGTAGCAGATGGAGCTTCTATTGTTGTAAATGATGATGAGTTTAAATGGACTGATGAAAAATGGATAGCAGATAGAGAGAAATTAGATGCTTCAAAAAATCCTATTTCTATTTATCAGGTTAATATCTCCAATTATGTGGAAGATGATAAAGTAGATTATGTTAAAGCTGCAAAAGTGGTTGCAGAACATGCAGTTAATAACGGATACACACATGTAGACGTTATGCCTGTAACTGAATATCCGGAAAATGAAAATGGATATAAAACATCATTTTTTTACGCACCAACTTCAGCATACGGCGATAGAGATGGGCTAAAAAAATTCGTAGATATTCTTCATGAAAAAGGTGTTGGAGTTATTATTGATTGGACTCCTGATGGATTTAATCCTGATGATAACGGCCTTACATCTTATGATGGAACTTGCCTATATGAGCATAGTAATCCAAAGAGAGGATTTAATTATAAAAATAACAAAAAGCTTTTTAATTATGGAAGAGCTGAGGTTACAAGCTATCTTTTAGGAAGTGCTTTTATGTGGATTGATGACTTCCATTTTGATGGAGTTAAAATTGCAAACACAGCAGCTATGTTATATCTTGATTATGACAAGAAGCTTGGTGAGTGGGAACCAAACATTTATGGTGGAAATGAGAATCTTGAAGCAATTGAATTTATTAAACATTTCAATTCAATTCTTCACAAAGATTATCAGGGAATTATTACTATTGCTGATGACAATTCCGGTTTCCCTGAACTTACAGGAGAAGTTAGTGAAAGTTGCTTAGGATTTGATTTTGTTCTTAATTATAACTGGAGAGAAGATTTTATTGGTTATATGAAGAATCCTCCATATCTTAGAGGTAAACATTATAATGACCTTTCCCTTAGTATGGTATATCAGTATAGTGAGAACTATATTGTTGGATATCCAAATAATGATTTTATGGGACAGCCATCATTATTTACAATTTTACCGGGTGATACAGAGGATAAGAAATATGCAAATACGAAGCTTGCTTTAGCATATAGTTACGTACATCCAGGTAAAAAAATTATTTTCCAGGGACAGGATGCTGCCACAGCAGATGTATGGACTTTAAATGCAGCAATAAACAAGAGTGTGTCAGATAATGAGAAAAAAGTTTTAGCTATGGTGGAAGCTCTTAATAAACTTTACAAGGAAAGTCCTGCATTATATGAATTGGATAATGATGTAGATGGTTTTGAGTGGATTAATAATATTTCTGCTCAGGAAAGTATTCTTACATTTATTAGAAAAGGTACAAAGAAGGAAGATACATTAATTGTAGTTTGTAACTTTGAAGATATTGATCAGACTAAATATAAGATTGGTGTGCCATTTGTTGGAAAATATAAGGAAATATTTAGTACAGATGACGTTAAATTCGGTGGAAATGGTAATAACAATCCTCGACTTAAACAGTCTAAGACAGATGAATGCGACGGAAGAGAAGAATCAATTAGAATTAATGTTCCGGCTTTATCTGTAAATATTTTCAGTTTTACAGAAGTTAAAGTAGTTAAAAAAGTAGTTGATAATAAAACAGCTAAGGAAAATGCAAAAAAAGAAGAAACTGCTAAAAATGCAGAGCCAGTAAAAGCTATAGCTACAAAGAAGACAGAGACAAAGGCTATAGCTACAAAGAAGGCAGAGACAAAGGCTATAGCTACAAAAAAGGCAGAGACAAAGGCTATAGCTACAAAGAAGGCAGATACAAAGGCTATAGCTACAAAGAAGACAGAAACAAAGGCTATAGAAGAGAAGAAAGCAAAACCGGCAAAGAAAACAGCTGCAAAGAAAACAACTACAAAGAAAACAGCTGCAAAAAAAGATACAAAAAAATAATAGTATGAATTACAGGAGATTATATGTTTGCATTTACAAATACTATTATCTCTACCAGATTAAATGATATTGAAGTGGCTACTGCAGGGGAAATGCATGAGGAAGCCACTAAACAAGCAAATATTCTTGTTGAAGATTTAAAAGCCTTTATTCCAAAGCTTATTGAGTTTGGAATAAAGGTTATTATAGCTTTAATCATTTTTTTTGTAGGTAGAATAATAATCAGAACTATTCATAGATTTATAAAAAAACTTTTTGATAAATCAAAACTAGACAGAGCAGTTAGTAATTTTCTTTTGTCAATAATTAAAGTTATTTGTTATGCTTTACTGTTAGTTATTATGTTAGATATGGTAGGCATACAGACAACTTCTTTTGTAGCCATTATAGGAACTGCCAGTCTTACAATTGGTTTATCCCTACAAGGAAGTTTAGCTAACTTTGCAGGTGGCGTTTTAATTTTAGTTTTAAAACCATTTATTTTAAATGATTATGTAATATTTGAAAATGGTGTTGAGGGAAATGTTTCAAAAATAGATATTTTCTACACAACTATAATTACACCGGATAATAAAAAGGTTGTTATACCAAATGGTAATTTGTCTAATTCAAATATTACAAATTGTTCTGCAATGGAAGAAAGACGAATTGATATAAATGTAGGAATAAGTTACGGAAGCGATATTGAAAAAGCAAAAAAAGTTATAGTTGAAGCAATAAAAGAAGTAGATTTAGTACTGCAGGAAAAAGAGACTTTTGTGTACGTAGATCACTTAGATAGCAGTCAGGTTACACTTGGTATATGGGTATATACAAAGAGTAAGGATTATTTAAGCTGTAAGTTTAGATGCGTTGAGGCCGTAAAGCTTGCGTTAGATAAAAATGGAATTGAGATACCATTTGATCAGGTGGTTGTCCATATGAAAGATAAGTAAAAAAGAGTCGATACAACGTGAACAGCCCTCTGTCAAGTAGACAGGGGGCTGTTCATAATGTATCGACTCTTTAAATTATTTATTTAAATATTCTCTGTAAGTTTCAAGAACTTTTTTCATTGCATCTGGTCCTGGGGCACCAATGGTAAGACGCTTTTCAACACAAGTTTTAAGACTTATTGCATCATAGATATCATCTTCAAATACAGGAGATATTGCTTTGAATTCATCTAATGTAAAATCATCTAATGCCTTATTGTTATCTATTCCGTATAACACCAGTTGTCCGACTATTCCATGGGCATCTCTAAAAGGAACTCCTTTATTTACAAGATAGTCAGCAGCATCAGTAGCATTTGTAAAGCCATGCTTGCAGCTGTCTGCCATTCTTTCTTTGTTGAACTTCATAGTATCAATCATTCCTGTGAATAAAGCGATGCAACCTTTAGCTGTATCCATTGCATCGAAGGCAAGTTCTTTATCTTCCTGCATATCTTTGTTATATGCAAGAGGAATTCCCTTCATTGTTGTAAGTAATGACATGAGAGCACCGTATACTCGTCCTGTTTTTCCTCTAACAAGTTCTGCAATATCAGGATTTTTTTTCTGTGGCATTATAGAACTTCCAGTTGAGTATGAATCATCAATATCAACAAATCTATACTCGTTGGAATTCCATATTATTATCTCTTCACAGAATCTACTTAAATGCATCATAATAAGTGATAAAGCATTTAAAAATTCTATAAGATAATCTCTATCTGAAACAGAGTCCATACTATTAAGTGTTGGACCATAGAAACCTAACTCTTTAGCTGTAAAATCTCTATCTAAAGGATATGTGGTTCCAGCAAGGGCACCAGATCCTAACGGACAATAATTCATTCTTTCGTATATGTCGAAAAGACGAGATCTGTCACGTTTAAACATTTCGAAATATGCTCCGAAGTGGTGTGCAAGAGTAATAGGCTGAGCTTTCTGTAGGTGTGTAAAACCAGGCATATATGTCTCAAGACTGGCTTCCATGACTTTATAAAGAGTCTCCAATAATTCCTTTAAAAGTCCGTTTACCTCTTGAACCTGTTCTCTTGTGTAAAGTCGCATATCTAAAGCAACCTGATCATTACGGCTTCTACCTGTATGAAGACGTTTTCCGGCATCTCCAATTCTTTCAATAAGAGTCTGTTCTACAAATGTGTGAATATCCTCTGAAGACTGGGATATCTCAAGTTTTCCTGATTCAATATCATTTAAAATTCCTGTAAGACCAGAAACAATCTTATCTTTGTCTTCATTGCTTATTATACCCTGTTTAGCAAGCATTTTAACATGTGCCAAACTTCCTTGAATATCCTGTTTGTAAAACTTCTGATCAAAAGAAATAGAAGCATTAAAATTAAAAACTAATTGATTTGTTTCTTTGGTAAAGCGACCGCCCCATAATTTCATGGCTAATCCTGCCTTTCTTATTTTTTGAGTTTAAGATTCTTTAGTAAGAAGAAGCATTATGTCATTACTTCTTTTAATAAAATTAGTCATTTCATCAGCGCTTAACTGTTTGTGACTGATTAAAGCAAGGTCGTATAATTGTTTGCAAATCATTTCTGTATTTGCGTCATCTTTGTGATTAAGTACATATTTAACAAGGTCGTTGTTGGCATTAAGTGTAAGTGTAATTCCCGATTCAAACATCGCCGGGTTCATATCAGTCATGCCATATACCTTCATCATCTGTTGCATACGTTTGCTTTCTTCGTTTAAGGTAATAACCGATGAAATACTTTCATCTTTTAACTTTTCAACTTTAACATTCAAAGTGTCTTTATTCAAGGTCTTTTTGAAGATATCTGAAAGTTCATCGCTGGTTTTTTTAAATTCCTCGTCATCATCATTAACTTCTTCCTTGAAAGCATCTGTAATGTCAGAATCAATAGAAAGGAATTTAACACCTTCATTTTTTGACTCAAGGTGATTGATGAAAGGTTCGTCAATAGTAGAATTCATAACTAACACATCGATACCTTGTTCTTTAAACATATTGATATACTGACTTTGTAAAACAACGTCTGTAGCATAAAAAATAGTGTTTTCGTGTTTTTCTTTGTTCTCTTCAAGAGCTTCAGGAAGAGTAATGTATTTGTTATCAATATTCTTGAAAATGATGTAGTCATTCATCTTCTCGGCAAACTTTTCGTCTCTTAAGCAACCGTATTTAATAAATGGGTTGATATCATCCCAGTATTTCTCATAAGACTCTTTATCTGTTTTGCACATTCCTGAAAGTTTATCAGCAACTTTTTTAGAAATGTAATCAGATATTTTCTTAACGAATCCGTCATTTTGAAGAGCACTTCTAGATACATTAAGTGGAAGATCCGGACAGTCAATTACACCTTTAAGTAAAAGCAAATATTCTGGTATAACTTCTTTAATGTTATCAGCGATAAATACCTGATTATTGTATAACTTTATAGTTCCTTCCATTGTGTCGTATTTGTTAGTGTAGTGAGGGAAGTATAATATACCCTTTAAGTTAAATGGATAATCCATATTTAAGTGAATCCAGAAAAGAGGATCGGTATAGTCGTTAAATACTTTTCTATAGAATTCTTTGTATTCATCATCTGTACATTCGTTTGGATGTTTTGCCCAAAGAGGAGTAGTATCATTAATTGGTACAGGTCTTTTAAGGATTTTTGTTTTATCAGAAGCAGGAGTAACTACCTTAGTTTCTTTAGTGCCGTCTTCATTTTCAACTTCTTCAGTTTTCTCATCAGTATGAATATGCTCAATAACTGTATCGGTATCTTTGATTTCATCTTCATTAATGGTCTCGTATTCCGGTTCAGCCCCAGCATTCTCAAAGAATATCTCTACCGGCATAAATGAACAGTATTTGTTTAGAATCTCTTTTACTTTATATTCATTGGAGAATTCAAGACAATCTTCATTTAAGTATAATGTGATTGTTGTACCACGACTTTCTTTTGTACCATCTTCTATATCGAATTCAAGACCGCCTTCACTTTCCCAGTGAACTGCAGTAGAACCCTCTTTATATGAAAGAGAATCAATGGTAACTTTATCAGCTACCATAAATGCTGAATAAAATCCCAATCCGAAATGTCCAATAATCTGGTCTTCGTTTGTTTTATCCTTATACATTTCTACGAATTTCTGTGCGCCGGAAAAAGCAATCTGATTAATATACTCATTTACCTCGTCATAAGTCATACCTATACCATTATCAGTAAAAGTAAGGGTTTTTGCCTTGGAATCAGCAGTAACTGTGATTTTGAATTTATTATCGTCTGGGAGTTCATATTCGCCCATAATATCTAATTTTTTTAATTTGGTGATAGCATCACATCCATTAGAAACAAGCTCTCTAATGAATATGTCGTGGTCAGAATATAGCCACTTCTTTATGATAGGGAAAATGTTATCGCTGTTTATTGAAAGATTTCCATGTTGATTTGCCATTATTAATTCCTCCATTTCAATGCAAATTTTAATCTGGAAAATATTTTAATACCCCTATATTAAAAAGTCAATAAAAAATTAGCACTCAAACAAAGAGAGTGCTAATAATCTGTTTTATATTAAGTTAAAGTAGTAATTAAGTTTTGAATATAGTTATCAAATGCCTTTTCTAAGGACTTATCCATTGTAAATACTTTAAGGCTAACACCGGTTATCACGGTTAGTTTATCTTTTTCGAATTTAATATTCATGAATAAATCGTTTACGTCCTCCGGTTGGATATCTATATTATTGTCTTCAATTAAATGTTTGATAAAACTTCGTTTCATAGCTAATATAAAACTCATTTTAAGGGGAAGTCGATTACCTTTAATTAATTCATAACAAATTGGTTTTATAGTTTTCCAACTAGAGTATGGTTCTGTTAAATAATCATTTGGCTGAGTATTGGTTGTGTCTTTATAATAATTTGAATTTATATGACCGTCTATGACGAAGTTGTTAAAGGTGCTTATTATAACTTCATTTACCAGGCAGTTATCGAAAGTTGCCTTGGTTAAAAGGTGGTCCATAAATATTTTTATATTACTTATTTCTTCTGCAATCATAAGTACTCCTTGAAAATAAAGGTTTATCCTTTGTAAAAAAGAACACAAGAATTATAACACAAAACATAGCATTATGCACAAAAAAATAATGAAGATTTGTGAAAAAGTATGATTGAAAATGACTGTTTTTGGATGTATAATTTGATTATATTAAGAATTGTTGAAAGGACGGTCAAAATATGATTTATACAATAACTTTTAATCCATCCTTGGACTATATAGTAACGGTGGAAGATTTCAAGATGAATTTAACCAACCGAACATCATCAGAATTAGTGTTACCAGGTGGAAAAGGTATAAACGTTTCTTTCGTATTGAACAATTTAGGTATAGAGAATACGGCATTATATTATTCAGCAGGATTTGTTGGTGAAGAAATTACTAAAAGAATTGAAGAGGCAGGAATCCATGCAGAAAAAATTGTAATACCTAATGGCAACTCAAGAATTAATATGAAGCTTAAAAACTATGATGGTACGGAAATCAATGGAATGGGACCTGATATTTCTAAAGAAAAGGTAGAAGAATTGTTCGAAAAATTAGATATGGTCAAGGATTACGATATTGTAGTCCTTGCTGGAAGTATCCCAAAGACAATGCCGGATAGTATTTATAAAGATATCATGGAAAAATTGAGTTGTAAAAATGTGAAAGTTGTTGTGGATGCAACAAAAAATCTTTTACTGAATGTATTAGAGTATAAGCCTTTTTTAATTAAGCCTAACAATCATGAATTAGGGGATTTGTTTGGAGTTCAATTAAAAACAAAGGAAGAAGTAATACCGTACGCAAAGAAACTCAAAGATATGGGAGCGGTAAATGTTCTTATATCTATGTCAAAGGAAGGAGCAGTATTAATAGATGAGTTTGGACAAGCTCATGTAAGTGAAGCACCGAAGGGAATTTTGGTGAATGCAGTTGGATCGGGGGATTCAATGGTAGCAGGGTTTATAGCAGGTTATCTTGAAAAAAATGATTATGAGTACGCTTTTAAGATGGGATTATCTGCTGGATCGGCCAGTGCATTTTCAGAATATCTGGCCACAAAAGAAGAAGTAGTGAAACTATATAACACTATAAAGTAGAATGGAGGTTTAATATGAAAATAACCGATCTTTTAGATAAGAGAAGTATTGATCTCAAGGCCAATCCAAAAGATAAGTCAGCAACATTAGAGGCGGCAGTGGATTTGATGGCAAAAAGTGGTAAAATCAATGACATAGAAGCTTATAGAAAGCTTGTTTTTGATCGTGAAGAAGAAAGTACTACTGGAGTTGGAGAAGGAATAGCTATTCCTCATGGAAAAGGTGTATGTGTAAATAAACCAGGTCTTGCAGCTATGGTTATAAAAAATGGAGTGGATTTTGAATCATTAGATGATGAGCCTGTTAATATACTATTTTTAATAGCAGCACCAGATACTAAAGATAATGTGCATCTTGACGTGTTAAGTAAACTTTCTATGATGCTGATGGATGAGGATTTTAGAAATAACCTTATAAATGCTAAAAATGTAGATGAGTTTATTAAGTTAATTGACGATGCAGATGAGGAGACTGAAAGTGTTGATGACAAGCTTAGCGATATCAAAGGAGCAAAGATTTTAGCGGTTACATCTTGTCCTACAGGTATTGCACATACATATATGGCTGCAGAAGGTCTTGAAAAAGCTGCCCAAAAAGCAGGTGTCAGCATTAAGGTTGAAACTAGAGGTTCTAGCGGAGCAAAGAATCCATTAACAGATGAGGATATAAAGAATGCAGAATGTATCATTGTGGCGGCTGACGCAAAGGTTCCAATGGATAGATTTGCAGGGAAGAAGGTAATTCAAACTAAGGTTGCAGATGGTATAAATAAAGCAGATCAACTTATTGCCAAGGCAATTAAAGGAGAGGCTAAGGTATATGAAGGCGGTTCAGGTGATTCTGATGAAAAGGCTGAATCTAGTGATGGTGCAGGTCACAAAATATATACCTGGTTAATGGCTGGTGTATCGCATATGCTTCCATTTGTTATAGGTGGAGGTATTTTAACGGCTTTAGCATTTCTTATAGATAGTATTGCCGGTTATGGAGCAACAGGTGGAGGTTCATTTGGTAGTATGACACCACTTGCAGCATTATTTAAATATGTTGGTGGATTGGCAATGGGACTTATGGTTCCTGTGCTATCAGGATATATAGCATATGCTATAGCGGACAGACCTGGTCTTGCAGTAGGTTTTACAGGTGGTCTTTTAGCTTCTAGCGGTAATGCTGTTTTAGCAAATCAGGTGTTTGCAGACAAGGAAGGATTAGGAGCTTTTTCTAAATTCCTTGCAAGTTATGCTTTCCAGGGAAAGGGTAATACTGTATCAGGATTCTTAGGAGGTATAGCTGCTGGTTTCCTGGCAGGATTTATTGTTTTATTCCTGCAAAAAATAACAAAAAAATTGCCACAGGCTTTAGATGGTGTGAAACCAACACTTATTTATCCTTTAGTAGGTATTTTCCTTGAAGGTATAGCAATGATTTTCATTCTTAATCCTATTATCGGATATATAAATACGGCATTGGGAAATGGACTTTCTGCACTAGGAGATGCAAATATGCTTCCTGTACTTGGTTTAGTATTAGGAGCTATGATGGCAATTGATATGGGTGGCCCAATCAATAAAGCAGCTTATGTATTTGGTACAGGTATGTTAACTACAGCAGCAGGATATCTAGATGCAGGTATGACAACATCAGATCCTAAGGTTCAAGCTTGTTATATAGCAATGGCTGCAGTTATGGTTGGCGGTATGGTGCCTCCTATTGGAATTGCTCTTGCCTGCTTAATATTCCCTAAGAAGTTTACAAAAGCAGAAAGAGGGTCAACAGTATCTAACTTCTTAATGGGAGCTTCATTTATTACAGAAGGTGCAATACCATTTGCTGCATCAGATCCATTACATGTAATTCCGGCTACATTAGTAGGTGCAGGAGTTGCAGGATGCTTATCAGCAGTATTTAAATGTACTCTAATGGCACCACATGGAGGATTGTTCGTATTTGCCACTGTGGGAAATCCGGGATTATATATTTTAGCTTGGTTAATTGGTTCTGCTGTAACTTGTGGTTTGTTAGGAATTCTTAAGAAACCTGTAGATGAAAAATAATTTAAAATGGAGGATTATATAAATGAAAAGTTTTGAATATGTAATTAAAGATGTGCATGGAATTCATGCCAGACCAGCAACAGATTTGTTTAAAATGGTTAAAGGATATGATTGTGTTGTAAAAGTAGCAAAGGGAGATGTAGAAAAACCATTTAAAGGTTTGCTAGCTATAATGTCTTTGGGAGCTAAACAGGGAGATACAGTTAAATTTACATTTGAAGGTGCTGACGAAGAAAAGGCAGCAGCTGAAGTAGAAGAATTTATGAAGGCAAATCTCTAATATAGATTAGGGTGTAACATGTCGCCACCCTTTTAGGTGGCGGCATAAAAACAGGAGGTGATTTTTCTTGGAGATATATAGTGGTAAGAGTGTCTTTGGTGGAATTGCTATAGGTAAAATATGCATTTACAAAAAAGGACAACAAACCGTTAGGAGAACTAAGATTGAAGATGTAGAAGCAGAGAAAAAACGATACCATGATGCTAAAGCAGAAGCGTCTTCTCAGTTACAGGATTTATATGATAAAGCGTTAAAAGAGGTTGGAGAGTCTGGAGCTGAGATTTTTGAAGCACATCAAATGATGCTGGAAGACGGGGACTACATAGAATCTGTCGAAAATATTATTGAAAGTGAAAATGTAAATGCTGAATATGCAGTAGCTATGACAGGGGATAATTTTGCTGAAATGTTTGCAAATATGGAAGATGAATATTTTAGAGCCAGATCTGCAGATATTAAGGATATTTCTGAAAGAGTTATATCGATTCTTTTAGGAAATGGAAGCGAAGGAATCAATTCTTCTGAGCCTGTAATAGTACTGGCAGATGATCTCGCACCTTCTGAAACTGTTCAGATGGATAAGGAATTAGTCCTTTCTTTTGTTACTGTACATGGTTCTGCAAATTCTCACACAGCAATTCTTGCAAAAACTATGAGTATTCCAGCTTTAATAGGATGTGAGATTCCTTTGGATGACAGCGTTGATGGAAAAATGGCAATAGTTGATGGTTTTGAAGGAAAAGTATATGTGGAGCCGGATGAAGAAACTTTAGCTAAAAAGAAAGTCAGACTTCAAGAGGAAAATGAGAAAAAAGACTTACTTAACAAACTTAAAGGAAAGGATAATGTTACCTTAGATGGACAGCATATTAATCTTTATGCAAATATAGGTAATATTAAAGATCTTGCTTTAGTTCTCAAAAATGATGCCGGAGGAATAGGACTTTTTAGAAGTGAATTTATTTATCTGGAATCAGAGGATTATCCAACTGAAGATAAACAATTTGAAATTTATAAAACAGTAGCCCAGACCCTGGCAGGTAAAAAAGTTATAATCAGAACCCTAGACATTGGTGCTGATAAGCAGGCTGATTATTTTGAGTTACCAAAAGAAGAAAATCCTGCATTAGGAATGAGAGCCATAAGAATATGTTTAACAAAACCTTGGATATTTAAGACACAACTTAGGGCATTGTTTAGAGCTTCTGCTTTTGGAAATATTTCTATAATGTATCCTATGATAACTTCGGTAGAAGAAGTAAGAGAAATTAAAAAGATAGTAAATGAGGTTAAGGAAGAACTAACTAATGAAGGAATTGCCTTTAAAGATGTTGAACAGGGCATAATGATTGAGACACCTGCATCAGTTATGGTGGCAGATGAATTAGCTAAAGAAGTTGACTTCTTTAGTATTGGAACTAATGATTTGACTCAATATACGTTGGCTATTGATAGACAGAATCAAACTTTGGATAAATTCTATGACTCTCATTCACCGGCTATTATGAAAATGCTTAAAATGGTTGTTGATAGCGCACATGCCAACGGAATATGGGCTGGAATATGCGGGGAATTAGGTGCTGATTTAACTCTTACACAAGAATTTTTGAAGATGGGATTTGATGAATTATCTGTCTCACCAGGAAGAATTCTTCCAATTAGGGATATTGTTTTAAAAACGGATGTATCCAAATTATAGATATTTATGGATTTATTTGAAGGAGACATTTAAATGATACCAGAAAAAAGACGAGAAGAAATAGTAGCAATTGTTAACGAAAGGAAAAGTATAACCAGTCAGGAATTGATAGATATTTTTAATTCGTCGGAATCCACAATAAGAAGAGATATTACTGAACTTGCAAAGGAAGGTAAAATTCTTAAAGTATTTGGTGGTGCTATGGCTCTAGATGATGATTTTTCTACTGAAGAGATGACTATAATTCAGAAAGAGAAACTTAATAGAGAGGAAAAAATAAAAATAGCCATATACGCGGCAAGTTTAATAGAACCGGGAGATTATATTTATATAGATTCAGGTTCAACAACGGGATTGATGGTAAATTACATAGTTGAAAAAAATGCAACTTATATAACGAATGCATTTTCTCATGCTAAAGTCCTGATAAAAAAAGGATTAAAAACAATACTTATTGGCGGTGAATTAAAAGGTAATACTGAGGCTATAGTAGGCGAAGACGCCATACTTCAGGTGAAGAAATATAATTTTACCAAGGGCTTCTTTGGAACAAATGGTATTACTTTAAAGAATGGACTCACCACTCCGGATGTAAGAGAGGCTTTGTTAAAAAAAGTAGCCATGGATAAAACTAAGCGTGGTGAAAGGTATATATTAGCCGATTCTTCAAAGTTTGGACAAATAAGTGCGGTGACATTTGGAAATTTTGAAGGAATTAAAGTTATAACGAATGAAATGCCTGAAGAAAAATATGCCAAAAAAATCTTTACAAAAGTAGTCTAAATGTAAAAAATGGGGCTGTCGCTTTAGATGATTAAATCATCTGGGCGAAGCCCCTTTTTGGGTTGTGTGAAGGTGATATTGTGATGTGTACAGCATATTGGCTGAAACCTTTAATTATGCTGTATTGCTCTAGCAAGAGTACAGTATATTAGCCAGAACTTCTTTATATGCTGTATATTGAGATAATTTAATTTTCACCATTACAGCATATTCTTGAGAAAATCATGCTATGCTGTAATATCTCAATACATTGAGATATTTTGAATTCAACT
>JAEIGA010000416.1_pt1 | contig 62354 bp, 103 predicted proteins | sample 9270691 | NCBI WGS metagenome assembly JAEIGA01 (sample SAMN17057246, study PRJNA624740) | gut metagenome | biome: biome; isolation source: fecal sample | host: Bos grunniens | place: China: Xizang | collected 2019 | reverse complement strand
GGTGGTACATGTAATTTTGATTCACCTATAATTAATATTAAGCTAACTCGCAAAGAGAGAGAGTCATTAAAAGACTTTTTGATGCCTGTAGGTTTGAAAGGCTATAAAGATTGGTACTTTGTTATGATAGTCATTTGGGGGCAGGGTAACAGAAGAACAGCAATGGCAGAGGCTGCGGCTAAGTACATGAAAGAGGCTGGCTATAATGCAAGCGTATACTATGAAATGGACTAATTGAATAAGTGCAAATAAATAATCAATAATTAACCATTTAACCCTTACAATCATGAGACCTTGCACAATTGAAGATATTATAGCTGATGAGATTATGAGCAAATTTAACGCCTGCAATCTAGAGCTATCTGGCTTTAACTTAGACATAGAGCTAAGCGATTACACTATTGAGGTAAGCGGTTCTATAGATATTCAGGGCCATGATGATGGCGATTATTATAGCAGTGTAGGTGGCTTTGTGGTTACCAGCGTAAGGGCTGATATAAGCAGATGCGTTGTGTATGATGATGAAGGTAGGGTAGATATGCGTATTGATCTTGCTAAAATTGAAAGAGATATTGAACAAATGATAAACTAATACTACTATGAGAACAAAAGAGTTTTTAAGAAAGGTTATGAGACTTGCATGGCGTATTTGTAAGGTTACAGGTGCAACACTATCAGAAGCATTAAAAAAGGCTTGGATGGCCGCAAAATTGGGCCTAGAAATGAAAAAGAGAATAGTTCAATTTTTCTATATCAAGGCCTCTACCGGTGAGCTTAGGCAGTGTTTTGGCACTTTGCAAGGTAAGGTGATTGATGGTAAAATCCAGGGTAGTAGTAGCCGTAAACAGAATGATGATGTTATGGTATATTGGGATTGCGAGAAAGAGGCGTTTAGGTCTTTTAAGAAGTTCAATTTGGTTAAAGTGGTGTTCTGTTAATTCAATAGTGCAACAAACTGAAAATTATTGCAATATAGGGTCTTAGCTCCTATACAATAAAGGGTTTTTAATGTTATATTTGAAGTATCTAACTAACTAAATTAATATATTATGAAAGTAATTTACAAGGGTGAAGAGTTTGAGGCGTATGATTTGATCATGCGTAAGGACAATGCAAAAGCAATCTTAGACGGATCAAAGACTATTGAGATAAGGTCTTTCAGTGATAAGTATTGCAGAATGTTTGTAGATCAGAAGTTGATTGACAAGAATGAAGAGCTGAGAAATGCGGGTAAAGAGGATGAATGCATCCCATTTGCTGAATGTATCAGAGCGGATATTGAAGTTGTGCATTTCAGACCGTACAATAACAATTGGTATTTGGATGCGGCTATAGATGAGATAGGCGTATGTTCAATGACAAAAGAGGACATTGAATGGTTGGCGCAAGAGTTCAATTATCATGAAATGGATAATGAATATCAACAGTATGAACATCTACCCGAAGATGAGAGGCCTATTTTCTTTTATTTACATATAAAGAAAGTACTAGACCATCAAGGGTTTAATTAGTAATAACCATTAAATTTTAAAGTTATGCCAGAGCCTTATGCAACAAGAATGAATGCGGATGGTACAAGAACTTACTACCGCAACAGAAGGGATTACCAGGCAGGCCGTGGTCAAGCAAGAGCAACAGCGGCTGCAACAAGAGCGAGGATTAATAGAAGTGTAGGCGGTAGAGTAGTATAATGCGAAAAGCTGAATACATCATAAAATCCATTGCAGAACAGTCTGATAGGGCGATACTGTTTCACTCGGCATCGGGTAAAGACAGTATTGCCTTATTGGATTTGTTAAGCCCCCATTTTAAAGAGGTGGTATGTGTGTTTATGTATGTGGTTAAAGACTTAGAACATATAAACAGATATATCAACTATGCACGCTCAAAGTATCGCAATGTGACATTTATACAAATCCCTCATTTTGCGGTATTCTCATACAAGAAGAACGGGTATCTAGGGTGTGAGCAGACGGAGGTGAAGAAGATGTATAATCTGGCAGATCTTACTGACTTGGTTAGGCAACAGTATAAGATAGATTGGGCTTTCTATGGCTTCAAACAATCGGACTCAATGAATAGGCGTTTAATGCTGAAAACCTATAAGGATGAGGCGATCAATGAAGAGCAGAAGAAATGCTACCCTCTATCTTACTATAAAAACTCTGACATCCTAGCATACATAGAAAATAGGGGATTGGTAAAGCCCGAGAGTTATGGTAAGGCTCAAAGCTCCGGAACAAATATATCCGATGTAAACTATCTGCTTTGGCTAAGAAAGAACTTCCCTAATGACTTAAGAAAGGTTATATCAGAGTATCCATTGACTGAAAGAATATTATTTGAATACGACTATGAGCAGAATAATAAAGCAGAGTGAAACCCGGGAGATATGCCGCCATCAGATAAACCTCAATCCTATAAACCCCAAAAGGCATTCAGATGAGAAGGTAAAGCTACAAAAGAAAAACCTTCAAAAAGTGGGTTTTTGTGGGGGAATTGTATGGAATGAGAGATCTGGCAACCTTATAGATGGGCATCGTAGAGTTAAAGCAATGGATATGCTCTATGGCTATGACGGCACACTGGAGACCGATTATAAGATAAAGGTAGAGGTTGTAGACTTTGATGACAAAACAGAAAAGGAACAGCTGACATACATGGCCGTAGGTAATACAAAATATGACCTAGACCTAATATCCGCATATGTATCAGAGATTGATGTTGATAGTGTAGGATTAAGCCAAACGGAATTGAATGATATACTATCAATGACCAGCTCAGTAGAGGTGGAGGTGGAATCTCCTCTTGATAATCTACTAGAGCCAAAAGAAAGCAAGGCTGCTGAAAAATCATACGAGGATAAAAAGCAGCATATGAAAGATGTGAAGCAACAAGTAAGGGAAATGGCAGAAACGAGAGCCTTGAATGAGAATGCTTATATAACCCTCTCATTCTCCTCTTTTTCAGCATTCCAGGACTTTTGCGATTTGATGAACATAAGAACAAGTGAAAGATACGCTAAAGGAGAAGATGTATTATCTCTAATCCAATAGCATAATATAAAACCAACAACACTATTTAAATTGTAAATCCGAATAGGCTTTCAAGTAAATAGTACCAGTTGCAAATTAGTGATAAGGTGCAAAAGGGAGTATTAACTAAAATGGAGCTACGATGGGACGGAAAGCTAAATATGACTTTGAAAACGATAAGGTAGTTCTCGCTAAAATAGAAGAATTAGCGAGGGATGGAGCACAAGATAAAGATATTGCAGCATATTTAGGTTATAATGAAACACACTTTTGCGAGATAAAAGGTAGATATCCCAAATTGACCGAAGCACTTAAAAAGGGTCGTTCCCCTCTAGATTTCAATGTAGAGAATAGCCTGTTCAAAAAGTGTATCGGGTATAAAGAGAAAGTTCAAAAACCCATCAAAGTAAAGGAGAAATACTACGATGATCAAGGTAGGATGTGCGAGAGAGAAAGGGTGGAGGTTGTAGAGTATGAAGAGACCGTTTACCCAGAGGTGACCGCACAGATATTTTGGTTAAAGAATAGAAAGCCTAAGATGTGGAACAGACAGCCGGTAGAGGAAGATGCCAACAATCCAACAATTAAAGCAAATAAGGGTATCGCAATAGCCAACTGGCTGAAGAAGGAGATGGAGACGGAGAATGATAAAGACGCATAAGGTATATTATCCATTGTATAATAATGAGGATAAATTTATAATCCTCGTAACGGGTGGCCGTGGCTCTGGAAAGTCATACGGCACATCTACATACATAGAGCGTCTTACATTTGATTATAACCCTTCCTATAATTCAAAAAAGGTGGTTCATAATGTGCTGTATACTCGTTATACTATGACATCCGCTCATATATCTGTTATTCCCGAGTTTCTTGATAAGATAGAGCAAGATGGCACATCCGGATACTTTAACTCTACTAAAACAGATGTGACCAATACTGTTACAGGTAGCAGGATAATGTTCCGAGGTATAAAGACTTCATCCGGCAATCAAACCGCTAAACTTAAATCTATACACGGTGTTACAGTCTTTGTATGTGATGAAGCTGAGGAGTGGACTTCTGAGAAAGAGTTTGAAACCATTATGCTATCCATCCGTCAAAAAGGATTAAAGAATGCCGTTATCATTATAATGAACCCAACGGACTCTAATCACTTCATCTATCAGAGATATATCAAAGATACTCATAAGCTGGTAGAATTTGATGGTGTTCCCGTACAAATAAGCACCCATCCAAATGTTTTGCATATTCATACTACTTACTTGGATAATAAGGAGAATCTATCAGCGGAATTCTTGAAAGAAGCTGAAGATATGAAGCTCAATAATCCGGAGAAATATGCCAGAGTATTTATGGGCCGGTGGTCAGATGTTGCAGAGGGTGCTGTATTCAAGAATTGGGGTATTGTAAATGAGTTCCCTGCTCATGCCAAGAAGGTGGCACTTGCTATTGATTTTGGGTATTCGCATGACCCTACAGCTATAGTCAAGTGTGGTATAGTGGATAATGCTCTTTATGTGGATGAGGTATGCTATAAGACAGGTATGCTGTCTTCTGATATAATAAAGGAACTGAGAAAACATGAGGGATTGCACGTGTATGCAGATAGTGCAGATCCTCGTTTAATTGATGAGATAGGCTTAGGCGGTATAATTATTTACCCGACTCAGAAAGGCCCAGGCTCTATCATTGCCGGTATAGATAAGATGAAGGATATGGAATTATATGTAACCAAAAATTCATATAATCTGCAGAATGAGTTGAGAAACTATGTATGGGCAAAGGATAAGGATGGGAATTATATAAATGAGCCGGAGGATGCTAATAACCATGTAATTGATGCGATACGTTATTTTACATTATCGGTCCTATTGGGAAAGGTTATGCAGCCTAAAAAAGTTAATAAATCAGATTTGGGAATATTTTAGAAGAGATGGAAAAGAATGTAATTTTAGACATTGTTACTTATTTCAAGAATATGGTCTTGAATTCAATGGGAGTTGAAAGAAATTTGTATAAGCTGATTGAAGATAGAGATATCTCTGCTGCTATTGAGCTTATGCAGAATAGGGATAATGAAGTAGATAAGGCTATACAAGAATATAATCCGGAGACTCACGCTGTAATGAGTAGACCTAATAAATTCAGGCAAGGTGATGATCCTTATATTACTGAGAAACTCCCTCGTAGCAGACAGAGGTATATCAATGAGGTGGAGTTGTTTTTCCTTTTGGGTAATCCTATCCTTTGGAAAAAGGAGGATGGAGATGATGATGCTTATAGGATGTTTAAACAATATCTTAATGAGCAGAGATTTGACTCTGTGATTAGAAAGGCGAAAAGGCTTGCAGGTTCAGAGACAGAATCCGCTATTCTTACTCATATCTATAGAGATGATAACGCAAATGACAGAAGAGTTAAAACGCTTGTTTTGGCTCGTTCTTTGGGTTACTCTCTTCGTACTCTAATTGACCAATATGGAGATATGAAAGCCTTTGCGTACGGATATAAGCTTAGAGAAAATGGCAAGTCTGTACAGCATTGGGATATACAAACTCCTGAATTTTTATTCTATTGTAGAAAGGGTAATTTAGGATGGGAGGTTGAAACTTATCCTAATCCTACTGGCAAGATTAATATCATCTATTTCCCTCAGCCAAAGGCTTGGGCTGGAGCAGAGCCACGCTTGAATAGAGAGGAAATGCTAGATTCTAAAGTAGGAGACACCAATAACTATTTTGCAGATCCTATTGCAGCTGCCACTGCTGATGTTGTTACTTCAATGATAGATGCTGAGAAACCTGGCAAACTAATACAGCTTTCAAATGGTAATTCAAGATTTGAGTATGTTAATCCTCCTCAGAATTCAGAGACCAGAGAGAGCGAGAAAAAGGATCTTAATGATTCAATCTTGTTTGACACCTTTACTCCCGACTTCTCATATAATAATCTCAAAGGCTTGGGCTCACTATCTGGTGAGGCTTTGGAAAATGCACTGATTTTGGGTTATATCAAGAGGGATAACAGAAAGGAGATATATGGTGAGCTAGTTGATAGATATAAGAATGTGGTATTAGCTGTATTGGCATATATGCATCCCGAAATGGCTAATAAGTTTAAGAACCTTGTAATAACCTTTGAGTTTGCCAAACCATTTGCTAAAGATACCCAAAAACAATGGAGCTCTATCGGTCAGCTTTATAATGATGGCCTTTGCTCATTGGAAACTGCAGTACAGATGCTGGCACTGACAGACGCTCCAGAGGATGAGATAGAGAAGATTTTATCTGAGCAGAAGGATATACAAATTGAGAAAGTTAAAGGCTTCCAAAAGTATCAAGATGAGCAACAAGCTGAAGGAGAAGAGTAAAATATTTACCATCTTTGGACACAAATACTTATCGTACATTTGTCATAGTACACTTTTAAACCAAAAAACCCTTGTAAGTGCATTATTTACAAGGGGTTTCTTATTTGGTAAGTACCCAGTATGGGTATTGAACCGGCTCCCTATTCTTCCGCTTCAACCAATTTAAGCTTTGCTCCGCATTTGGGACAAGCCAAGTTTTGTATAATCTGATCCTCTCCTGGTTCTTTATACAGCTCCTCCAGTTTGCATCCTATTTCTTTGGCTATTTTCTCTAGTTGTGAAATAGGATTTTTATCACCCTGTTCACAATAATAATAAACAGTCTGCCGACTGACGTTCAATCTTTCTGCCAGCTCGCTTAAAGATACACCGTATCTCTTTGCAACTTCTTTTATATAGATGTTCATTGTAATATATGTGTTTGACAATGCAAATATATGGCTTTTTTACATACTTGCAATAAGTACGTATTACATAATATTACATATTGCCAAAAAGTGTTAAAGAAAAATTTTACAAAAAATGTGTAAAAAAATTTGCATTGTAAAATAATTGTGCTACATTTGCAGTACAAAATGACAGATAAACATATTACACACAACTAACACTAAATATTATGAGAACACAAAATTTAACACTATCACAAGAGGTTGAGCTAATTAAAAATGGTAAAGGTAGCAAAGCAACTAAGAGAGAGGCTTTAATTAAATTAGGTCTAAGAGCAAATGAGGTAGCATATGTACTTGCAACTATCCCTACAGCTACAAGAGCTAAAAGAAGCGAGCTATTTACGTTTGGTGTAGAGATTGAGTGCTTTGTAGCTCAGTCAAGCATTCAAGCTACTGCTACTAATAATAATCTACCTTACCACTATGAGAGCTACAACCATAGAGATAATGAGGTTTATTACAAATTTGTATCTGATTCATCTGTGCAAGGTATGCCAGATCCTATTGAGTGCGTTAGCCCAGTTCTTAAAGGTAAAAAAGGCCTAGAGTCTCTAGAGGTATGTTGCAAGTCTCTTAATGAGGCAAATGCAAGAGTGAATAAATCTTGTGGTCTTCATGTTCATATTGGTGCAGCTGATTTGACAGGTGAGCAATACGCTAATGTATTTGTAAACTATAAAATGTTAGAGTCAGTGATTGATACTTTCATGGCTCAATCAAGAAGAGGTAATAACTCAAGATGGGCTAAATCTCTAAGAAGTTATGATCTTGAGAATTGCCATACAGCTCAAGATGTAAGAATGACACTAAGAGCAGACAGATATCATAAAGTAAACTGTGAGTCATTTGCAAGGCATCAAACTATTGAGTTCAGACAGCACCAGGGCTCTACTGATTACAAAAAATCTCTATGTGGGTTAGCTTCTGTGCCAAATTGGTAGCATTCTCAAAGACTACAAGACTATCACAAGAGATTGACTCAGTAGATGAGATACCATTCTTGAATGCAACTGAAAAAAGATTCTTCAACTCAAGAGTAGAGGCTCTATCATAGGGCCTCTTATATAAACAAGATTAACCTATAAAATCATTTATTATGTGCGTTATTATATACAAGCCTGCAGGCGCAAAAATGCCCTCAAAATCAACTTTAGATGCCTGTTATAAGGCAAATCCTCATGGCTGTGGTTTCGTTAGTTCTACAGGCCAATTCTTTAAATCTTTAAACTATGAGCAATTCAAAGAGAGGCTAATGAAAGTAGCAGATGAAGAAGAGTGTATCATTCATTTTAGATTGGTAACCCATGGATCTATAAAAAAGGCTAATTGCCACCCTTTCAAGAATGGCAATGTGTACTTTGCCCATAATGGTATATTGCCAATTAAGCCTATTGGCGATATGACAGATAGTGAGACAGCATTTAGGACGATTCTAGTACCTAAAATAGCTCAATATGGTGTAGATTCTCTGGTTGTAAAATGTGCTGTGAATACGATTATAGGCAGTTCAAAATTTGCCATAATGCAGAATGGTAAAACAACCTTATTTGGCAATTTTATAGAGCAAAATGGTCTCTATTATTCAAATTTAAGATTTCAGTACTATATGGCCTATAAGTCTGTAATTTGATATAATCATATAATATTTAGTGTGCGTGAGGGGGTAGCCTTAATGGGCTATCCCTTATTTTTTTGGCTTTTTAGCAACAAAATATAATAGGTTGCACTATGCTCTCTAAAACAATTACAAAGGTCTTTATTATGCGTTAATTTAGTGATAAATAATAATTTAATCGCAATGAGAGACAGAATTTTTCAAACACTAAAACAAGAGTATGCACATCTTGGGTTAGGTAATGATATTCTCTTGGCACAAGCTGATACCCTTGCAGGGTTAGGCATTGTTACAGATGAGAATATTGCAACTGTAATTGCTTCGGTTAAGCCTTTTCTAGAGAAGGTTCAAAAAGAGAATGACAAACGTGTTAGCGATGCATCTGCAAAAGCTAGGGCTGCTGTCAGAAAAGAGTTAGAGGATGAAACCTTGAAAAAAGAAAAAGAAGCTAAAGACCAGGAGCGAAATAAGAATGAAGTGCCAGATTGGTACAAGCAGCAGTCTGCTGAGTGGGATAAAAAGATTGCAGAGTTGTCAAAAGGCAGCAAAGAGCTTTCAGAGAGCTTGTCTGCAATGAAGGCGGAGAATGACCGTCTTAAGGCTGAGAAAGCAGATGCTGATCGTAAAAATCTAATCACATCAAAGGCAAAGGAATTGGGCATTCCACAGTACAGAATTGATGAGGGCTTCGTAATAGCTCCGGACGCGGATGAGGCCGCTATATCATCATATCTGACAAGTGTAGCGAACAATATCAAGAGCCAGCAGTTACCAGGAAATAAAAATGTATTTCCACAATCTGATACAAAGCCTGAGAAGGCGGAGGTAGACTCCATTGCTAAATCATTAGTTCGTTAAAAAATTGGTTAGAAATGAAACAGGATTTGTCAAGTAAAAAAACACAGATTGTTTTTGGTAATGATTCAGTTGTTATCCAAAAATACATCAGCGGTATCAAGGGTGGTAGAACTCTTGATGTAACCGGATTTACTCCTTCAGTAATCAATGCAGGACATGTAATCATTACTGACGGAAAAGGTTTGTATAAACCTATGCCTGTAACCGGTTCAGAGGGCGCATATACTTATGCTTCTCTTCCTGGTGGTTACAGTTATGCCGGTGTTCTATACAGAAGCATTGCAACCAACAAGCCAGCTGCATCTATTATGACTTGGGGAGAGGTTTGCGTTGATGCACTACCTGTAAATATGGGCACTATCATGGAGGATTTTAAAGCGGCTTGCCCGCATATTGATTTCATTAAAGATGAGGAGGCGTAGTAAATGGAAAAATCACTTTATTTAGAGTATGTACAGAGGTATTTTCCAATGTTGGTAACCTCTATTGTAGAGAGAATCAATGAGAAGAGAGCTAATCAACTTCCATATCTTTACAAAACTTTGTTGAACCCTACATTCTCAGCTGATGGCCGTTGGGCTAGTGTATTGGCTGAGTATAACAGAGTAGCAGCCGATGTTGTTGCTTTGGATAGCGAGCTTCCTTTGAAGTCACGCGATGCAGTTGAGACAGCTTCTGGTGATATTCCTAAATTGGGTATGAAGTTGTATTTGACTGAGAAGCAGATGAAGGATATTGATGCTATGATTGCACAAGGTCTTTCTATCAATCAAATCGTAAACAAAATCTTCAGCGATCTTCCTCGTTGTATTGAGGGTGTCTATGAGAGAATTGAGGATATCTTCCTTTCAATGCTCTCTACAGGCGTTGGCTTGAGCACTCGCAATAATGGTACAGGTATCCGTATCAATGTGGGTTATTTTGATGCTAACAAATTTGGCGTAGCTACTGAGTGGGCTAACTCAGATACAGCAACTCCTATTGATGATATCCAAAAAGCTTTTGATAAAGCATTGGAAGATCAAAACACTATCACTGATGTTTGGATGGATGATTTCGCATTAAGAAACTTCTACAAGAGCAAACAAGTTCGTGAGCAGTATGCTTTTGACAATAAAGTAACTGTAGCCGGTGGTACTGTTCCTTCTCTTGATTTTGAGAAAGCTGGTCAAGTATTCCAGACAAAATGGGGTGTAACTCTTCACAGAGTAGCAAGAAAAATCAAAACTGAGCTTAACGGTGTAAAACAATCTCACTCACCTTGGCAAGAGGGTATGGTTGTATTCACATGTAATGAGGTTCTAGGTGATTTGGTTTGGACTAATACTGCTGAGATGACTCGCCCTGTAGGTGGTGTAGAGTATCAGACTTCAGATGAGTTCATCTTGTTGTCTAAGTACTCTAAGAATGATCCATTGAGAGAGTTTACAAGCTCACAAGCAATGGTTATTCCTATCATCAATAATGTGGATGCTATCTACACATTGGACTCTAAAACTGTACAAGGCTAATGAAAGTTAAGGTACTCCAATCGTTTAGAGATAAAGATAACTTCGCCAAAGCCTACTCGGCTGGCGAGGTTATTGAAATTGATGAGAATAGAGCGGAGCATCTAATTTCATTCAATATTGTAGAGAAGATAGTGATAAAATCTAAGAAACAAAATAATGACAATTAGGGAATATATACAGACGGAGTTTTCGGCTTTTGGCATAACAGAAGCCCAAATTCTTGATGTGTTATCCTCTTCGTCTTTTTCTGCTGATGATGAATGTTCTTATGTAGATTTAACTGACCGGCAGAATCTATGCTTGGATATTCTTGAGGTATTATTATTCCGTCCACGCTTACAATCAATTAGCGAAAGTGGAATCTCAATGTCTTATGACTATGATGGTATAGGTAAATGGTATTTATATCTGTGTAAGAAGTTAGGTCGCAGACCTAATGATGAAGTCGTTAGCATGCTGGGTGTATCTACTATCACTGATAAAACTGATTTATGGTAATGAAAACAGCTATACACACATTACAGATTGAGATTATGAGTCAGCCTACCAATGATAAATTTGGAAGGCCAGTGAAGGAGGGTTGTAGCGAGTGGAAGACTTTGTGCAGATGTCGTTGTGATGACAACTCAACAACGGAATTCAGATCTGATAATGGTTCGGTGTATAGGCCAGATTATCATATCGTATGTGAAGGTAATGTGAAGATTGAACCAGGGGCGCACATACGTTGTTTAAATAGTGATGGAAGTGTGAGGGGAGAAGGGTATGTCTACAAACCAAAACAATTGAACTTTTTACCTTATACAGAGCTATGGGCGTAGAATATGACTTTTCAGATGTAGACGAGTTCTTTCAAAAAGGAATGAGAGAGGTTGAGCAAGTTGAGAGAAGGCGAGCTCAAGAGGCTGTGGATTATGCAAAGCGGACAGGTACTTATCAGGATAAAACGGGGACTCTCCGTAATTCCAATAAGTTTGAAGTGGATGAGAGTGGCGTTGCTTTGTATAATGATGCACAGTCTCCAGAGGGGTATAATTATGCATCCAATGTAGAGTCAAAGGGATATGAGGTATTGAGCGGTGCTGCTTTGTACCTTGAAAAAAAATTAAGGGAGGATTTTGAATAATGATAGTTCAGAGTGATATAGTGGATATTCTCTATTTGGACTGTGCTCAATTTGGCATAGATACGTATAGAAAAGGGAACATTCCAAGCGGGGAGGTAAAGAAGGAAAGAATTGTTATTATCCCTAAAAAACCATCCTCTGAGACCTATTGGAAAAAGAGTTTTATTGAAGTTAATTTCTGTGTTCCTAATCTCAAAAATGGCAAAGCCGATCTGATAAGATTAGCAGAGTTGGAGAAGATAGGAAATAGAGCTTTAGATAAAACATCGCTATATGATGGCACAAGATATAGTTATTCCATAGAATCATCTAGCATAGAAGAGGATAGAGACTTAAAATGTCATTATGTAAATTTTAGAGTGTTATTCAAAGTATTAAATGTTAAAAATTAAAAGATATGGCAGGAGTAAATGTAAATGCTGTAGGTATACAGAAATTATGGTATGCGGAGACTTCGGTTGTTACCGGAGATTTGACAGGTAGCCTATTGAAGACTATCCTTCAGACAGCCAAACAAGTAACAAATATTCACCAGGATACATGGACTATTGAGGAGGGTGAGCCTTCGCAAGATTCATACAAGAATCAGCTTACAGGTGCTACATATCGCATGGGATCTAAAACCATGGGAGATGTTACTTTCAATTGGACTATCGGCCAATATGATTATGCATTGAAAGCTGAGTTTATGGGTGGTACTGCAACCGATGGTACTTGGAAAAGACAACGAGGTGCGGTTACTATTCACAAGACATTGATTGCTCTTACAGAGGATAATCAGTATTGTGTACTTCCTAAAGCTAATATTATGGCTCGTGAGGCTCAGACTGACGGAGCTATCGCTATTGGTGTAGTAGGCACTATGATGGAGCCGGATAATACAGAGGTTAGTGCTGAGTATTGGTTTGACAAAGCTGAAGTAGATGGACAGTAATTGAGTCTTAATCAATTATTTAATTTAGTTAGTAGGGAGGGGGTGAGAGAAATCTTACCCCTTTTTTAATATATCGCATATGAGTAAAGGTGCAAATATGATAAGCAGTGCAATTGTAGGGTATGATTGCAAGACCTGCGTAATTAATAATAAGTATTATGTAATCCAGCCTCCTACAATAGCAAGAATAGCCGGAGCAGGACATTACTTAACAAGCATACAGGACGGAGATAGCGTAAGGGATTTGTTACTTTCTATGCAGCAGATAGAAAATGCAGCCTATGCTTTGTCTTGGTTTATAAAAGGGGATGAATCGTTAGCAGAAGACTTAAAAAATGCTGATATCAATGAGGTTATTGATGGTCTAGAGATAGCCTTTTCTCTAATCAGTGTTGAAAATTTTTTAAAGCTATCAGCTTTGACGAGGAGCGTGTCGCAGCTGATAGCAAGGCAGAAGTAGTTGGAAATATTACATTATTAGGTCAGATCGCAACGTTCATTGATGCTCTGCATTTGACTTATGATGAGGTGGTGAATAAGATTCCTTATAGGAACTTGGTAATTATGCAAAAAGATAAGCAGCATATATGCTATGGAACAAAAGTGAATAAGGTATCTGGCAAGGATATGGCTGCAAGAAGGAGAAAGAATAAAAAGAAATAGATATGGCAACATTATATTTTAAGGTAGAGAGCGATTTGCAGAAAGTTAAAGACTTAAGGGCTGAAATTAGCCGTTTAGAAGCTCAAATGAAGTCTTTTGGAAGAAATACATCAGCTGAAGAAATAAAACATACAGAAGATAAATTAACATCTGCTAAATCAAAGTTTACAGAGTTAGCTAATGAAGCAGCTAAGGCCGGTGCTGTAATGGAGAGCGGCTTCAAAAAGAAAGTATATGAAGCATCCCAGGTGATTAACGGTTACACAGAAAAAATAATTGAACAGAAATCAGTCATTAAGGGAGTAGAGGGTGATGTTAGAAAACTCAGTGAGGCTTACGGCAAAGCTGTTAAAAACAAGTCGCCTAAAGCTAATAGTATATTACAAGAATTGAACGCATCAAAGGCTGCATTACAGGAAGAGAAAGCTGCATTGTTTGGCCTCACTCAAGAGCAGGCCAAAGCTCGTTTGTCTGTGAAAAAATTACGGGATGAATATGCCGCTTTTAAAGGCAGTTCTGAAGGTATGACAGATACTATGGATGGTATAAGCACGCAAATAAAAAAATGGGGTGCAGGCCTATTGGCGGGTTACGGCATCAAAGAGTTTGCTTCTCAAGTGATTCGTGTAAGGGGAGAGTTTCAACAGATGGAGACTTCTATTAAAACTCTCGTGGGTGATACTAAAGCCAATGAGCTTATCCCACAGATCAAAGAGATGGCTAAGGTTTCTCCTCTTACAATGTCTGATATTGTTGGGGCAGAGCAAATGATGTTGGGATTTAATATTGCAGCTGATGATACTGTAAAATACCTAAGAGCATTGAGCGATGTATCAATGGGTAATAGTCAAAAATTCAATTCCCTTACTCTTGCGTTCTCTCAGATGTCTGCAGCAGGTAAGCTGATGGGCCAGGATCTTAATCAAATGATCAATGCCGGATTTAATCCATTGCAACAGATATCCCAAACAACAGGCAAATCTATAGCGCAGCTTAAAAAAGAGATGTCAGCCGGAGCTATATCTGCAGAGATGGTTCAGAAAGCCTTTATTGATGCTACTTCTGCAGGAGGTAAGTTTTATAAGATGTCCGAAGAAGGTTCAAAGACTATCAACGGTCAGATCTCAATGATGGAGGATGCTATGGATAATGCCCTTAATGAGATAGGCAAGTCTTCCGAGGGGTTGATAATGACCGGTATAAAAGGTGTGACTACTCTTATAGAGAATTATGAAACTGTGGGTGTAGTAATAGCGGGTTTAGTAACCGCATATGGGCTGTATAAGGCCGCCCTTATTGCAAATATAGCATTAGAAAAAGCTGCTAATTTCCAGCGCTTGGCATCTATTAAGGGGATGACTGCTCAAGCTTTTGCTGTTGATGTTTTAACTAAGAAGTTGCAAGGTTTAGCTATCGCTAAAGCATTGACCAATCCTTATATAGCAGCGGGAGTCGCTATCACAGGCGCAACTATTGCGGCTGTCTCCTTCTTTAAATCAATGGATGGCGGTAAAACTTCAGTAGGTAAAGTTAATGCAGAATATGCAGAGTTAAATAAGAATATACAAAACCAGAAAGATGCTATACTAAATAATATATCTATCATACAAGATGAAAATCAGTCTAATATAAAAAGAGCTGAGGCTTATGAGGAGCTAAAAATGCAAATGCCTCAATTAACCGGCAAATATACCCAAGAGCAAATTGCTAAAATGGGGTTAACTGAAGCTACTAAGGCATATAATAAGGAGGTTGAGAATGAGCTAATATTATTAAATAAGCGTCAGATTAGAGAATCTCAGCAGAGAATTCAAAAGTTAAAAACAGAAAGGGCTCAATTTGCATCAGCTGGAAATAAAAATGCTGTAAAACTGAGGGATGACCAAATAAAGGAAGAAAAAGCTGTATTAGATCAACTCTTAGCTATTCAAGAAAAATACAGGAAGGCAAACCAATCTGGGCAGGAAAAAGACGAAGTAAAAAATAAAGAATATTGGGAGAAGGTAAAGAAAGAGGCTGAAAGTGCTAAAGATGCACTGGATGTTTCTTTAAAAGGTTCTAAGGAATGGGTGGAATTAGAAAAAAAAGCAGCTGCAGCTCAAAAAGAAATTGATAAATACTCCTCAAAAGCTGATAAAGATGGGAATAAAGACCTAGCAAAGAAACAAGAATCTTTAGCTAAAATTAAAGAGTATAATCAAAATGCACAGCAGGCTTTAAAAGATGCGTCATCTGAGCTTAAACAGGTAGAGTTACAACTGTCAGATGATTATATTAATTCCGAGATAAAGCAGATAGATTTAGCTTATCAAGCCAAAATAGATGAGAATAAAAAACGTAGTCAAGAGTTTATTAAGCAAAGAGCCGAACAACTAGCATTGGAATGGGAGTTGGCAAATCCTGAAAAGGCTAAAAAAGGTGAGAAATTTGATAAATCTAAGGTTACTGAAGATGATCTAACAGAACAGCAGAAGGAGACGCTAAAAATATATGGACAGATAGCAGCTAAAGAAAAAGAGTTATCCATGAAGAATAAGAATGATGCTGACTTCCAAGCTATGGTTGATTATCTTAAAGAGTATGGTACATTCCAGGAGAAGAAATATGCCATAGCTAAAGAATATGATGCTAAGATTGCTAAAGCTCAAAGCCAGTGGGAGAAACAGACATTACAAGCAGAGAAGAGTGCTGCTGTAGGCAAAGTTGATACAGAGAGTTTAAAAGCTGAGATAGATTGGGTTACAGTATTTGATGGATTTGGTGGAATGTTTGCTGATATTGTATTACCTGTGCTTGATAAGGCAAAAGAGTATATGCAAACAGATGAATTTAAGAAATTAGAGCCTGCCGATCAGAGTGCCTTAATTGATGCTGTATCAAAACTTGAAATGGACTATGGAAAGGGTAAAGATGTAGGATTTAATGATCTTGGAAAGGCTATAACAGAATATCAAGGAGCTGAGGCTGCGCTTGCTTTTGCTAAAGAAGAGGAGCGTTTGGCTATTGAGGCTTTGGTTAAAGCTACGGAAGACTATGAAAATGCGCTAAAATCTGGCACAGATGCAGAGAAGGATGCTGCTAGGACGGCTAAAGAGACAGCACAGGAGAATAAAGATACCGCATCTGCGATAGTGGTATCAAATCAGCAAGCCGCTGAATCAGCTCAACAAAATGTATCCAATACAGCAAGACAGCTATCTAGTAAGGTAGAGAATATCACGCAAGGATTGCAGAAAATAGCATCTGGCGGATTGTCTAATGTATATCAAGGATTAATCCAGGCAGGAAAAGGAATGAAAGGTGCTATTGGAAAAGTATCAGAGCAATTAGAGAATGTTCCTGTCGTTGGATGGATATTGCAGATTATAGATTTATTTAAGGATGGAATAGGGCCTGTTATCTCTGGCATCCTTGATTCTATTTTTTCTGCTATTTCAAATATTCTAGAAGATATATTAAGCGGAAAAATATTTGAAACAATAGGCACATCGCTTGTAAAAGGTATTGGTAGTATATTTAATGCGCTATCATTTGGAGCTCTGGAGTCTTTGGGAGGTTCGTCAGATAAAGGTTTAGAAAAAGCTGTGGAAAGGCTAACTGAATCTAATAAAGTTTTAAAGAATACTCTTGACAATTTAAAAGATGCATTATCTGAAGCATCAGTAGCGGGAAGTAAAGAAGTGTATAATAATCTGATAGACCTTATTCAAGCTATGGAGAAAAATACTCAAGAAATGATGAGTAGATCTGTAATGGCCTGGGATAAAGGATTCTGGGGTACTGGCATTGGCGGTAGCCATTCGTCTAACTATTGGATTAATGAAAATGTAGGCAAAGAAGAATGGACGAAAGTTAGTGCTATTGTGGGAAAATCTATTGTTGATGCAGAGGGGTTCTTTAATTTAACAAGCGAGCAGATGGCTAAGGTAGCTAGGGAGGCTCCAGATATTTACGCTAATATAAAAGCTTACGCTAATGACGGTTATAAGGATGCCGCTCAGTATATGGATGAATATATTAGTTATTATGAGCAATTGGATGAGCTACAGGATAAGTATTATGAAAAGCTTACAAGCATATCTTATAGTAGTGTAGAGGATAATTTCAAGAGTATGCTCATGGATATGGATGCTGATGCAGAAGATGCTGCTGATGATATCTCTAAAACACTCATGGAGGGGCTTATTAGTGGTTTAATTAGTGATAAGTATAGAACAAAGCTTAAGAAGTGGTATGAAGACTATGCGAAGATGATGGAAGATGATGGAACATTATCTGAAAGTGAGGTTGATAAGCTAAAGAAAGACTATACTGATATGATCAATAATGCTATAGCTGAACGGAACTCGCTTGCATCAGTTGTTGGGTATGATAATTTAGGTTCTGCTACTGAACAAAAAGCATCCTATGGTGGTTTTGAGACTATGAGTGAGGATACAGGTAATGAGCTTAATGGCAGATTTACGGCCTTGCAATTAGCCGGAGAAGAGATAAAAGCTCAAAGCATAGCTCAATCAATTTCTCTAACTGAAATTAAAGGATCATTGTCTAGCATTTTTCCTATGATACAGGAGAAAAAGTTTATAATTGATGAAATACGCAGCTTATTAGCAACATCATTACTTGAGTTGCAGGCGATAAATGAGAATACATCAGGGAATGTGAAAGAGTTAAAAAGACTTGGTGTAATGTTTAATAAATGGGATAGTAAAATAATGAATTTATAAGATGAAAGCGAAGAGAATTGACGGTATTTTACAGCAGGCCATATCATTGGGTGCTTGCAGTAAATCAAATGGCGTGACAGATTGGAGGACTCTTGTGTGGCTATTTTTTAGTCCCCAGGGTTATGAGTTCTGCGAGAATAATAACTTCCCCACTCTTGACATGTTTAGGGAGATTAAAGACGAGGTTATGCCTCATAATGTATTCGTTGATGCAGGTATTCAGAAGAGAAGCAATGACAGTTATGTGGCTTTAGTAGGAGATACTAAGGGTGAACTGTACTTTGATGATAACACTAAGATCCATAAAGTCATTTTGATGCATGGAGCTTCCGCTGATATTGTTGTGCGGAATTATGCCGTAGTGCGGTTAATCAATATTGGCAATTGTAACATAAGGATTCATAAAGATAAAACATCTATAATTTTAAATTAATATGAGTGGAGATTTAATTATAAACGGAGTAGATGCCTATACAACATGGGGTGTTAGTATGGGTGATAATTTTATTGATGCAATAGAAGCTCCTCTGTCAGTAAAGGATTATATAAGCAATGAGAGCAGACTGGAGCATGGTAAAAGAGTGATAACTAATCCAAGTATTATCCGGATAGCATCTAGGGATATCTCATTGCAGTTTCATATATTCGGAGATTCAGATATTGATTATAGAGTTAAAAAGAAAGCTTTTGAACAAATGTTATATAATGGAATTCTGGATATCCAAATTCCTTCAAGAGGATCTGAAATTTACCATTTAATTTATTTAGGCAAGCAGATAACATTTGCACAGACATCTTCTGAATGCAAATTAGCGGCCAAATTTGAAGAGCCTAATCCTGCTAATAGAGAATGATTTTAATTCTAGTAAGCGGCCTATACAGACCGCTTATTTTTTTTTGTAACAACTTATTAATTAATGTTACATTATAGATTTTTAACTTCCTACAAACCTTGTGATTATCTTGTAATTTAGTAATATATATAATTGCGAGGGTATGATAGATATTAAGAATACAGAGGGGGCGGTGATATTATCTGTTTCTATAGCTAGCGATGGTGTTATTACCACAGAACTAATGAAACAGGATAATATAACTCTATCATGGAGATCTGTGGTTAATAATGTTATCCCTCTTGGCTCATATATAGAATATGAAGGTGAGAGATATTCCCTACTTGAGCCATATTCTCCTATTCAGATATCTGAAGTTGAATATGAGTATAATCCTGTATTTCATAGTAGAATAATGAGATGGCAGCATATGCCGTTCTTTCATTATAATAAAGTTGGAGGAGAGATAGTTTCTAAAGAACCAGATTGGACTTTAACTGATAATCCTGCAAACTTTATGTCAGTTATTTGTGATGCTATAAAGAATGAGACAGGGGAGGAGTGGACTTATGCCATTGCTGAGAATCTGCCAGCATCTGTATCGTTGTCATTCAGTAATGTTGATATTTTCTCAGCCTTAAACTCTATAGCTAATGAGTTTCAGACAGAGTGGTGGGTAGATAAAGCTAATAGAGTCCTGCATTTGTCTAAAGCTTCTTTTGGTGAGCCTGTTATCCTTGAGGTTGGAAATAATATTAAGATTCCATCAGTTACCAATAGCAAGAATGGGTATTTCACACGTTTTTATGCTTTTGGTTCAACAAGGAATATAGCGCAGGATTATGATGGTGCTAATGTAAATAATCAGACAAATAGAAGGCTGACTCTAGATCCTGTTAAATATCCTGATGGATATAAAGATATAAGGGATAATCTTAGTGATGATGAGATAATTAGCAAGGTACTATTTTTTGATAATGTTTATCCTAAGTCTAACCTCGTTATATCTAATGTTAGAGTAAGGCTAATGTGGCAGCTTGACAATGATAATAATAAGGTGCAAGTAGGAACTGATGAAAATGGTAATCCTATATACAGTCAGTATGCCATATGGTATTTTAAGATACCTGGATATGTATATAATGAAAAGAATATAATCCCTGGAAAGCCTATATCTGTCCATTTCAATTCAGGTGCTTTATCTGGTAGAGAGTTTGAGTTATCATATACTGGCACTCAAAAAGAGATAAAAACTAATGATGGAGAGCCTTTTGTAAAAGATGCTGATGATTATGAAATTCTGTTTATTGAAGAAGGCTCATACATCATACCTGCAATTACAGGGCTTATTCCTAATGATGGAGATGAGATTACTCTCTTTAATATCGTAATGCCAGAACAATACAAACAGTCTGCTTATGATGAACTAGAGACAGAATTGGATAAGGAAATTGCTAGGCTACAGTCAGATCTAAATAACTATTCATTTGATTCTAATCCTGTAGAATTTTTTAGCAATAATCCTAATCTTGCCATAGGTAGATCTGTTACTTATGTAAATGGAGAGTATAGTTATAATACAAGAGTTATAAAACTTGAGACCAATCTAGACTTTGCTTTTGAACAAAAAATTACCATAGGTAACGAACAGATAAAGGGTAATACTCAAGAACTTAAAGAGGAAGTTGTAAATGCTAATAGAGATATAAACTTGTTAGCATCTATTAATGAGATGACTAACTCTATCACTCAAGCATATAACAGAACGCAGAAAGCACTCCTTGATAGCATGGCCGCTTACGGTGATATGCTTGAAATAAAAACATTAAGTAATGGCGAAAAGATACTTTACACAAGATATGGATTTGCATCCGAGAAGGCTATCTCTTGGAAAGGTGTATCTGCATCTGGAGGTGGAACTTCGGGAGGTGGCTTAATACAGAGGGTGTACGGCTACGATAACATTACTGATGTTTTTGATGACAATACTAAAACTGACACCTTTAACGCATATACCATTGCTAAGATAGCTGAGAGGGTATCGGATATTGAGAAAAATGGTGTTGGTGGAGATGTAGACCTTACTGGATATGCTACTGAGGATTGGGTGTTAAGCAAGGACTATGCAACTAATACTGCTGTTGCAACTCTACAACTAGCTCATAATACTTTAAGAAGCGAGTTTGATGCGTTGAATAATGTATTAAACGATGATGTAAGCGGTAAGATTAACACTTGGAATGAGGTTGTTGATTTTCTTGATGAATATAGTGGTAGTCAAGATTTGGCTACTATATTGGCTGGTATTAATGGTGATATTTCCACTTTACAAGGGAAGTTTACTAAGGATAATATCCAAACTACTCTAGGCATTGCAGATTGGGCTTTAGCAGCGAGTAAGCCATCGTATAACTTTAGTGAGATTTTAAACAAGCCTACAACTCTTGCAGGGTATGGGATTACGGATGCGTTGAGTATTAATGGAGGTACAATAAACGGAAATATTATACTTAATGGAAATATAACAATTACAAGAGAAAGTAGTCCATTGTATATTAACAGTACTAGTGATTCTATTCCTACTGCAGTTAATTTTTTCAAGAATCTTGTTAATTATGGTGGCATAGGAATGTCCAATAAAAATACACCTTGTTTTCTTGATACTAACAACACACCTTACACCCTTTACCATACAGGCAACTTCAACCCTGCTGATTATCTACCTTTGAGTGGGGGTACAATGACGGGTAATCTGACCATTAATAAAACAAGCGGGGAATCAGTATTATATCTTGGAGCTAATGGGCGAGTTAGTTATAATCCAAATAGCGATGAAACTACACTATATAATGGCGGTAGTGGCTATCCTGCGATAAAAGTTAGAGCTGGGTTGAATGCTCCAATATTTAGGTATAACTATACCGACTATACCCTCATCCACTCAGGCAACTACGCAGATACTACTGACAAGAGGTATCTTCAGTTGAGTGGTGGTACGATAAATGGTGATTTAACGATAGGCGAAAATTCAGCATCTACTACTACTCAATATTATCTGAGGATGTGGAAAGAAGAGGGAGGACAGCGACATCGTGCAATGTTGCGTGTAAATGCTACTGGTACTTCGTTGAGCTATTACAACAATAATACAGGGATGTTTACCCAATTAGTATTAGGTTCAAGCTCTTATCAAGTGGGAACAAGTAGCACTCTTTATGATATCATCCACTCAGGCAACATAGGCTCATACAATGTCGCAAGTGCTTACAAATTAATTACCGAAGACAATAAGTGGATGGTTTACTTATCAAATGCAGGTAATCTTGTCGTTGGAGATAATATCGCAACGGGACAAACGCACATCATTGGTAATGATATAATACTTCGCTACGGTACTACAGCTTCTTACGGCTTCATACTCAATACCGCTGGCAATGTCCTCATAGGTACTCCAATTGATGATGGAGATAAGCTACAAGTTAATGGAAGTTTGCGATTGTATAGGGATATTTACACTAAGGAGTACCTGCGAATTTCCGTTGGAGATATAAGTGTTAATTACTACGGAAACGATACTGATGGATGGTGTAATCATAATTTCTACAGCAATGACTATATGTTAGTAAGGTTTAACGGCTATACAAAATCTGTAGAAGTTAAGGGCAACATCTCAGCTACAGGCTCAATTTCTTGGGGTGCTGCTTCGGATAGAAGGTTAAAGGATAATATCAAGACCATATCAAACGATGATGCTATCAATGTTATAATGGCTCTTAACCCCGTAACATTTACATGGAATAAAACTGCAACAGAAAAGGATAACTCACTTAAAGGGTTGTCTTGTGGATTCGTTGCCGATGAATTTACGAAAGTAATACCGAACTCAAGTAGACCAATTTGGGAAGAATATTCTGCTATTGATTATAAACTTACAGTAGCTTTTGTTGTTAAAGGTTTACAGAACCATGAAGAAAGATTGAGAGTATTGGAGAGTGAGAATAGAGAATTAAAAAACGAACTTAATAAACTAAGAGGTTATGGCAATTAGTAATAATGTATTTACACCACCTCTTAATTTTGATGAGGTGGCAGCTTACTTCGGTATAGCAACTACAGATGCTGGCACTCTATGGGTGACAGCGAACTGGAATAAATGGGCGAAAAACAAGCCGTATTTGCGCTCAAAATTCGCTCCTCTAACCGAAGATGAAAAGAAGTCTAACGGTATCAATGAAGAGGTGTTTTATGGCTTACAGGCTGCTCCTGCAAACCTAGCTCTTGATGATACGATGCACACAGCTACTTGGGAGTATGTGGAGAAACCTACAGCTACGCAAACATATCCACATAGGTCTACAGATATAGACAACTACGACCATAATGCAGTACCTACAATATACGGTGTTACAAACATTGAGAGTAACCCTGTTATATATTCAGATGCAATGCCGTTTACTCTAGAGCTTAATATTAATCCAAACAATACTACAGGCGTGGATATATTGGGTTACAGAAGTGCTTTAAACGGCTCTATGAGTAGCTGGTATCTCTGTGTATTGATAGGCAATTATGCGAGTGCTATGTTAGAGTATAGTAGTGGTGTTGCTGCTCCAATAGGTAGTGTTAGCGGTAATTATAAGTGTAGAGCCTTGCCATCGCAATTAAAGACTCCAGCAACCAATAAGGTTACTTTCTTTTTGGCTAATCTTGATGGTACAAGTTTGCAGGAAATCAAAGATATGAAAACTACTTGGGTAGTCTTAACGAGCGGACAGATGGCCGATTTTGCTCCTATAACTATACCTATGGCAGCAGGTCTTAATGTGCAATTTAAAGACACCGCAATTAATTATGGAGAACTAGGCGGCTTCGCTGTGAGGTATCAATCAGGCAAACAAGTGTTTGAGGTTACAGCAGATTTTACCACCAAACCTATCCAAACATGTACATATCTATGCCGATTTATGTTGGTGAACTCAAGAGGAGAATCCTCTGGATTTATCCAAGAGACAACTACAACAGATGGCGGTAAGGGTGGATTCAGTGTTATGTTTGATAAATCAGCATTAGGTATAAGGATAGATTCAGGAACATATACCTACACAGTGGAGGTTTATGGATACAACAATAATGTAGAATCACAAGAAGCTGTTGGTACAGCTACAGGAACAATAAGTATAACCGTTTAATACAATTTAATTATGAAACAGTTTTTAATTTTTATCGTTGGAGTTTTGTCAATGCTTGTAGCTATGACAGGCTTTATTTGCGCGATACAGACAATCGCAACTATGCAAGTATTCCATATTATCTGCGCGGTAGTATTTGCAGTTGTATGGGCGTATATGGTGCTTAATTACTTCAAGAACAAAGTATTTGAAGATGTGGCTAATGTAATTTGTGAAAAACTTAAATTAAATAAATAATAACATTATGAAGAAAGTAGATTTTAGAGCTATAGAGATTGAAAATATAGCTGGAGAAATTGAGAAAGTAGACCTAGCGAAAGTATTAGGCAATGCAATGTTCGGACAAGCTAAAACCTTTGAAGTTGTAGAGCTTGCAAGGAAGATCTGGAAAGATGGTGAGGTAGAATTGACTGCCGAAGATGTTAAGATTTTAGAGGAGTATATCCCTGCCGTTATTCCTCCAATTATTTTTAAAACAGCTTTGTTAAACGCAATAAAATAGATGTAATATGAAAGAGTTAGTTAGTCAAACATTTAAGTTTACAGAAGAGAAACTTGCTTCAGGCGTTGAAGTTAATGCTCATGAGGTAGTAGTTGCCAATGGTAAGGTGATTGGTGCAAATGGTAATGTAGTAATCAGCAAAAATGAGGATGGAATTCCTGAAAAAATGTTCAGTTTTAATATCTATAGGCATATAGATGAAGTTAAAATGAGCATCGGAAATGTGCATATAGATGTTGATGCGATGGGTTATGTAAGGGAGTTTATCTCTCATGTTGAGAAATAATTAGGTAGCAGGTTTATCCTGCTGCCTTGTAATGCAAGGCTTAAAAAACTATGGAATTGTTACAGATAATTAAGGAGTGGATAGGGTTGGTATCGTTGGTATTGACTGGAGTTGTTTGGTGGTTTGTAAAACTTAATGCCGATAAGATTAAGGCCAATGAGGGAGCAAAACAAGAGGTGCAGCATACAGCTCAGGAGATATTGGCAACAGAAGAGAAAGAATTTGAACTTGATAGCCGGAGAGAGAAGGCATCGGAAGAAAGGGCATCGAAAACACTTGAGCATTTAGCTGAAACGAGAGAAGAAAATCTTAAACTGTTGGAGAATAACTATGAGCTTCGCAAGGCTGTTGTGGATTTGCAGTTTGAGATGCGAGGCATGAAGAATGATCTTGCCAGAATTAAGGAAGAGAAAACTGTTATTGGCTTTTTCTATTGTGGCAAAACCGACTGCCAAATCCGAGAGCCGAAACTAGGTACATTTCAGCTTAATTGTTTTTCGTTGGAGACTTTAAAAAAGATAATGGAGAATGGAAAATAGATACTACCCTCGTTGGTTTGAGTTGTATGAGTTGCTACCTCCAGAGGTGTTTACCTATGAGGATATGGTGGCAAAGGAGAAACATCTGCAACAAGGCTGGGGGTGCTTGGATGAAAAACTACTAATTACCATTGATGTAATTAGAGAGATAATCGGCTATCCTCTTATCTGTAATACTTGGTTTCAAGATGGCAATAGGCAGTATTGTGGATATCGTGTTCGGAACTGTCTTGTAGGTGCTACATTTTCGCAGCACAAAGAGGGTAAGGCGGTAGACCTTATCTGCTCAAAGATGTCAGCAGAAGATATGCGACAGAAGATTATAGCCAATCAGGATAGGCTGCCTTATCCGATACGGATTGAAAAGGATGTGAATTGGCTCCATATAGATGTCAAGGATATGGATTATAAGGGAAAGAAGATTTACTTATTTAAGGCTTAATTATGACACTAGATGAACAGAATCGTTTATATCTTAATCTTCTTGCTCGCTCTATGGGCGAGTTTCCTTTGTGGGCGCAAAAGCAAAGAGCAAGCTCCGCAGATCGTGGAGATTCTCAAGACCGATACATTGATAGTGGAGACAGTCAGGATTGTGGTTGATACTCAGTATGTGGACAAGCCTGTCCCGTACAAGGTCGAGGTTAGAGATACCCTCTATCTTAGTGAGGCTCCAAAAGAACCATTACTACTGAGTGTTAAACGATATACTGACAACAAGACCTATGATATGCAAGTTAGCGGTATAGATGTGCAGTTGGACTGGATAAATACCTTTACCAAGACTGAGTACAGAGATATAGTGACTACGCAAAATATCTATATCAAACCTAAGAAATGGAATCTATATGCAGGAGTGGATATAACCATAATGGAAAATACCAATGCGATGAATCTATGTGGTGGCATCAGTTATACTAAGCATAGATGGATGATAGATGCACAAGTAGGCAGAGAGATATTGCGAGGAGATAACTATATTAAGGTCGGTGGAAGATACAACATTGTGAGGTTTTGATCATCTTTGTAATGATAAAAAATTAATAACCGGAATGATTTAAGAAGCAGTTAAGGCAGTCAGTAATGGCTGTCTTTTTTTTGAACCATCTATTCATATTATTGTTTAATAAATAAACTGAGATGATGGTAAGTGATGACTTTTCTCTGGTTGTAAAAATTACAGCAGAGGTAGCGGAAGTGGAAGAGTCTGCATTGATAACAGATTGCAGATGTTCTGAGGTTATAGAGGCTAGGATAATAGCCATGAAAATTTTATCTGATATGGGGTATTCACCCCAAAGGTTAGCTAAATATTTCCATAAGACTGAGCAAGGGATAAGGTTGATATTGTCTATGTATGAGGATAGGCATAGGAATATTATGCTGTCAAAGATGGAGAAAGAAATTAGAAATAAACTCGCAAGTAAGTAGTAAGTAACTCATTGGCTATCAGTAGCTATAAGCTGACTTTTGTATTGCGGTTGATATTGACCGTAACATAAAATAGTTAGTATTATGATTTCTGAATTTAAAGAAAAAGAAGGAACTACTGTGATTGAAAAGACCAATTATGGTAGTGGTGGTTATGAGGGCGACTATGGAGGTCGTGGCGGATCAACAAGGGGGCGAGCAAATGCAGGCGTCACTCTTGGTATCATAGGAACAGTGCTAGGTGCTGCTGCTTTATGGAGCAGAGGCGGTATTGGCTCTATTCTGAGTGGTAGTGGAACTAATGGCGGCAGCAATGGTAGTGGAGGAAGCAACGGCGGCAGCTTTTCTCCTAGTAATGTTAATGTTAATTGTGGAGGCGGTAGCCCATCTACAAGCACTTTCAGTGTGTTTGAGAAAGAGTGTTCTGATATACTCAATCTTACAAACCTAATATGGAGTAAAACATCTGCGGCAAGGGAAATTGATGTTGCGGAGAAATTCAGCTTGTACAACAGCCAGATTATTGCGGATTTTGGGTTGTATAAGGATAATAGAGATAACATTGACCGAGTAAACAATCGTATCAACAACGAGCTATTCAGCTTGTACAAGTACACTAGGGATAAAGATGATGAGACACGCAAAGAGCTTTGCGACCTTAAAGCACAGGTGGCTATTGCTAATGCTGTAAGACCTTATCAGGATAGGTTGTTGCAAAATGAGATTGCTACAAGCTATGCAACTATGCTCAATTATGTGAATAGTGAGCTATGCTTGCGTCCTCGTGGAGTTGCGGTATTGCCAACTGATAGCCCAGTTACAGGAGTAGCGAGTTACTGTTGCAATCGCACCCCTGCAGGTACAGGTGCGTAAGCAATCAAAGGCAGTCAAACGTAAACTCAAAAAGAGCAGGGGTAAATAAAGCCCCTGCTTAACCCAAAAGAATAGATTTATGCAGAATATGTTTACACAAGGATATGATCCGTTGCTAGGTTCTAACCAGAATATAGAAACGAGGATGCAAGAGCTAAAAGCGCTTAAAGATATGATTGAACAGAAAGAACAGAGTCTAGGGCAGATAAAAGCGCAAATGGTACAGCCACAAATGCCGCAGCCTAAATCTCCTGTATGGGATGAGATAGATTCAATTATACAAGGGTTGAGCGATGAGGAGTTTGAGTTTGTGACCACCAATGCTGAGTTTATTGATAGTAGCGAACATATTAAGGTTATCCTTAATAGCGCATATATGGAGATGATGCGGCCTATTATTGAAAACTCAGAGAAGGGTAAAGAGGCTTTGGATGCTCACCTGACCTTAGTTAAGAGATTGAAGAAGGCTGCCCACACCGAGGTTACAAAACAGATGGCAGATTTTAAGGAGTATATGGAGAAGTATTCCAATATGACCTATGCTGATTATCAGAAAATGAAACGTGAACCAAAACAAGGAAAGAAATGAGAACTGAAGATATAAGCAGATTTAAGGGCAAGTTTAAAACGGCTATACAGAAATGGGGTAATGCCAAAATTGATGAGATTTTCCCTAACAAACCGCAAATGAAAGCATTTGCTAAAAATGGCCTGAACAATGTGTTATCTAGGGCGGATGATAAGCTCAATAAGTGGATAGATACCTTTATGCTATTCGCAGCTAATGATACTGGCACGATTGATTCCGACCAGATTATAGAGATGATGGCGGATATGTTCAAGGAATTGGAACCTCATAGATATCAGTTTGAGTTCTTAGATGTAGAGATTGGGAAGGGTGAGGTTGCGTTTCATCTACCTCAGAGCATGCTCTTTGATTTGATTTTGGGTAAGAGCGGGACGATACGAATGACTGCTGATGATATTTTAGAATTAAAGGATTTTTTAACTGAGTAAAAATAAGTGTTATGAATAGTGCTATGAAAGAGATGTATGAAGCCCTACAGGGTGTGCAACATTACAGCAAGAAGGCTATGGAGGCTATGCAAAAGATGGCTCAGATGGGTCAGCGTGGTGGTTATGGTAATAGAGGTGGTAGCTCTGGTGGTTCATCTGGTGGTAGCTCTGGTGGTTCTTATGGGAACAGAGAAGAGTGGGATATGTTCGGCCAGAAAAATGACATGGAGTTACCTCCTTGGATGATGTAATAACTTGGGAGGGGGCAACTCCTCCCTTAATCTTTTATAAATATGAATGATTTTACATTTATGTATCCTCCTGCATTAATGGAGTATATTATAGCAAACGGATGGCATTTTGGGAAGAAGGCATCTGATTTTGCTGCTTCGCTGATGAGAAAAAGGAAAGATGGCAGTAAGGATGAAACTGAACCTATTAAGCCATACACCAAAGAAGAAGTAGATGAGATACTTAAAAAATATAATATTGTATTGGAAAATAACCAGCTTTACGACTATGTATATATAGCCAATAAAGCTAAAGCTGATTATATGGGTGGCTCTATTGAAGATGAGAAACATTTGGCCCTGCACATTAAAGAAGAGATTGATGATGTGGATAGGAAAGAGGGTGTCATTATGAAGATGTGGCATACTATGGTGAGGGGAAATGGCGTATCTGTTCCATGGTATGATTTGATTGATTAGTTATGTTAAGGCATAGGTTTCATATAGATAAATACAACTGGAATGTTACAGCTTATTATGCCGTTACTGGTTATCACCTTAACGAGATAATGAGCAATCTTCAGCGTATAGGTTGCAATGGTGATTATATGAGAGAGGCTTATGATAATTTAAGTAAAAATAATGTAGGTTCTGGTCTGACATATTCTAATTATCTATTGAGAGAGACTGTTATGGTTGTGGCTTTGGCTTCATCAGCTAAGGAGTTTCACAAAGCTCTAGTCCATGAGATAAGGCATGTACAATCCCATATAGCCACAGCCTATAATATAGATGAGAAAAGCGAGGAGGTGTGTTACTTACTAGATGATATAGTAGGCTTAACGCACGATACTATAGCACCGTTAATTTGTAACTGTTGTAGAGATAAACATTATGGACCAACTGACAGAAAGAGAGATTTATCAGTATAGTATTGATGAGTTGATTTGTCCTTACTGCGGACAAGAGTTAAAAGAGATTGATGGCAAGTTATATTGCGAGAACTGCGGAATGAGAGAAATGTAGATTTATGGGAAAACTAGGGAAAATAGAGGAAAATTTCCTCTATTTTTGTTGTGATCAAGAAATAGAGATATATCTATATATAATAGGTGTATTTTTTTTGAAAATATATTTGCAAATCAAAAATATTTTATTACCTTTGTAGTAGAGTTAAACAAGCAACCCCAGTGGCTTTATCCCAATAGGCTGGGCCAAGAAAATGAAAACTTATCAAATCAAAGGTAGCACAAATTTTTACATCGCTCAAAGAGATGGTCAATTCAATGGCAAGTGTGAAATTATTATCTCATCAGGATTGACTTTAAGCCAAGCTCGCACAGAACTTCTTAGAATGTTTAATCAAAATTATGAGACTTGCTATCCAAATTGGGGTGTAGTAATGCATAGCTCTATCGGGAGATACAATTGCAATCATTTTTCAGATGGGACATACGGATATAACTATGATAGCAGAAGCTATTACATTGAAGAAGAAGTTGAAGATTTGGATTAATTTCCAAATCTTTGTCAAAAATAGTCAAAACGAATATTAACCTTTGCAAAAAAAAATAAAAGAGATATGAAATATAAAGCTAATTACAGTGCTAATAATGGTACTACAATGATGAGTCCTATTGAGGGCAATAATAAATTGCAATTATTGAAAGATATTAAAGAGATTGCAATGGGTAATAGATTTGCTGGCAATACAGCAAGGTGGTGGGTTGAAGATGAAAATGAGAATAGAATTTATGAATATTTCTGTGATAGAACTGGAAAAGTGTCAAAAATTTTAGATTAAACAGAGAGTAATATGAAGAGACAATATCCACTATTTATAATTGATAAAACAGTAACAGAAGGCTTCCCTTATCACCATATAGCAGTGATGGGGGAAGAACCCTTTGTTATGCGCGTGAGATTGCTGGAAAATCTCAATGACTATACACCGACAGGCTCATTCTTGTTACATCCATTGCATAAAGGAGCAATCCTTTTTGAAGTTGTAAGCACAAACTACAACTCTCCAAAAATTCAAAGTTTGCTAAAAAAAGCAGCGAAGAAATATCTGTTGGGCTATAGGGATGAAAACTATAAGGATAAGGATTTGAACATTGACAATCAAATTTATCAGCAAAAACTTACAATTGAGCACAATAAACGGAATTACCATAGACTTGTAGCGCAAGCTGGAGGTAATGAAGAGTTGGCAAAATTCAATATTGCTCTCGCTCAGGCAACATTGGAAAGTCTTTATAAAGTTAAAGAAATGATGTTATGAATCGGGGAGGGGCAAGACAAGGAGCTGGTAGGAAGAGCAAGGGTAATTCTCCGAGAGTCCAACTATCTATTCTGATAGATAAGGAGCTAAAGGATTATATTCAGGTAAAATCCAAAGAATCGGGTATCAGTAATTCAGATATGATGGAGAAAATAATGCTTTTTTATATAGATAATCATTAAAATAATCAACAAATCCGTCATCTATTTTGTATATCATTGATTATTAGATGTATTATAAGTCCTGTTGGGGCTACTAAATAAATGGCTTATACGCTCTATAGATAGCCAAACACGAGGGAACAGCTCTTTGCAGGGCTGTTTTTCTTTTATATATCTTACATTATTTTGCTTTTTTTACGCAAATCCGTCAGCAAAACCGTCAATAATTGCTACCTTTGTGCTGACAGAAAATAATTCCCTATGAAACACTCATTTTTTTTAGCGCATCCTGGAAAGGAGCAATCGGCTATTTTAATTGCTTTGCGAGATCAGAATAGTAGAGCAACTATCAGTACCGGGATAACAATTGATGTAAAAAATTGGGATAAGGAGAAGAAATGTATCCGATCTAAGAGTGCTGATGCTTTATATAACGAGAGGATTCAAATGATAGATAGCGAAATCAAGAAGTTAATCAGACATGCCGTATTAGATGGTTTAACACTTGAGCAAGTTAGGGATTCTATTGCTAAGTTCTTAGGACGTGAAGTTAAAGCTGTTAATAACTCATTATTTTTGCCATTTTATCAATATTGGGCAACTACTAGCTTTAATACTCACACTGCCACTAAATATACTCTTTTGGGGTATAAAATTATGAATGAATATCTATCTTCAGTTGGTAGGATTGAAATCCGCTTTGATGATGTGGATTACACCTTTTACACGGAGTTTGTCCAATGGTTGAGAGATACGAAAGGCTATGCTATCAACACGCAGGGTAATCAGATTAAACATCTAAAGTCTGTAATGAATGAGGCTTATAAGAGGAAGCTGCATAATAATAGAGATTATATAAACTTTGTTAAATTTACCGAAGACGTAGATAATATATTCCTTACGATTGAGGAATATGAGAAGATATACAACCTTCCATTAACTGGCATGAAGGCAAAAGCGAGGGATCTGTTTATGATTGGATGTTATACAGCCTTAAGGTATTCTGATTACTCGTGTATAGTGCCGGAGGATATCAGAAACGGATTACTGTATATAAGGCAGAAGAAGACGGATGCCCCAATTGTATTACCTGTTCATGCGAGAGTTCAAGAGATAATTGATAAATACAATGGTGCGCCTAAATTATCCCAGGTGAAATTTAACGAAAAGATTAAGGAGGTTTGCAGAATGGCCGGTATAACCGAAAAGATAGGAATTAGAGAGAATGGTAAATATATCTATGTGGATAAATGCGATCTTGTAAGCTCCCATACAGCGAGACGCTCAGCCGCTACAAATATGGCCCTAATGGGTACTCCCTTAAGGGATATTATGCAGATCACAGGCCATAAGACAGAAAAACAGCTCTTGCGCTATATTATTATTACACAAGAGCAGAATGCCCGTTTAATGCAGAGTAATCCTTTTTTCAAGTAGTAGATTCTCTGATTTGAGTCTATTATATATGTTTTCGTAGCATAAATCTATGGTATCTTTATAATCTTTGTATCTTTCGTAGAAGAATTCAACTTTTTGGAGGTAGCCGGATATTGTGCAAGGCGAGTATTGTAGGATGTCAGCAATCTTATTCCTTATTCCAAATTTGATTTTTAAACCTATTAATACTTGCGGAGAATATAGCAATAATACAATAAATATAAAGCATAGATTAAACATTGTATTGGCGTCCCTGGTATTTTTCTTCTCGCATGGATAGATTTCTTTATACCATTCATATATGGTATTCATCAGTGATATATCTACAAGAGTAGGATATAATGATATATTCAATTCGCTTTGCAAAGAGGCTATCTGATCTCTCTTTGCTCTCACATTTCTTATTAGTTCTGTAATATTCTCCATTTATAATTTATATTAATGCAAATATAATAAATAAGATACTGATTTATAGAATATTAAACCTTTTATAGTGTTTGAAAACCTTATCAAAGCAGAGAAGGGATGATATTTCATCCCTTACTCTGTTCATTTCTCAGCTGTCGCAGCTCCATCACCACCAATATCTCTGCTATACTCTCTAATAATTCTCTATCGCTCTTATTCGGTATAGCCTCTAATTCTGCAACAGAGAGCTCTTGCCAACTTCTCATACCAACTCCATCATTAAATTATGAATAACCAAATCTACATATACAACAATGGTGGTAGGAGAAAGTTTAATCAATGGTTATAATTTTAAATTCAATGCGTGGATTATCTTTGTCAATAAATTTCCTGCCTACAATTTTACAACAATTATTATCGTTCTTGATAACTTTTGCTTTCTGTAGACAGTCTAAAATTCCCTTAAAACACCCGTCAAGGTCGCTGCGTTTGGAGGGAAAGTAAACATCAAGGTAAAACTCAAACGGCACATCAATATTTACATCCCTTATTGAACCCACTTGCCACAAAAATGATTCCTCATAGCGTTTCATTGCAGTTGTCTTAGTTAGGCTGGCGTGTCCTCCTATTGTGATAATTCGGTAAGCATTACTCTTACTTACTGGCGTGCCTTGAATCGTTGCTCTATACTCCATATTACAATGTTAATTTACCTATATTCTTCTCCAATATTTTAACCGATGTATCTACAATTTGGGATTTCGGTATTTTCTCCCCTACACACCTCTGCACACTCTCATATAACTCACGCATATATCTAAACGATTCTACCACCTCCGTAGGACTGCCTAGCCTCTTCTGTATTAACCTTGCGTTGTTAATATCTACCCTCCTTAACGCCTCACAACAAAGCATAGAAATAAACGCATAAGTCTTAATATCATCGTTGTTTGTTTTGAGCAGATGGCGGTTAATCTCATTTTGCATAGATAACTCTAACTTAAAAAAGTCAAGGGCATACTCTTGTAAGGCTTTTTGCACTTTCTCCTGAGCAGCTTCAATAACTGGGAGAGGCATTTTTTTTCGCAATTCGCTTATAAAGTCTTGCCTTAATGCCTTGATCGTGCGAGTTGTCTTTTTTAATTCTTCTACTCTCCTTTCAACGGATAACCCTACTACTTTGTTTGCATAATGCCACGCAAGTTCCGCATATAGGTAAGGCGTGTATGCTAATTGCGACCTTTCTTTGTCGCTGAATTTCGCTTGTATCTCCTTGTCCTGCCTTTGCTCTTGCTTTTTGATATATTTAGCCTTATACGCCTCTATCTCGCGCTTTAACTGGGTGTTTGACTTTACTTTCCAACCAAACCTATCTCCATTGATAAGCATCGTTTCTTTCATCGGGATATGAGCGTGTGGGTTTACCATCGCCATCTGTACAGCCCTTTTTAAAGGCGTAACCCTTAGCCTTTTTGCTCCGCTTTTTGTTGCTGGGTACTCCTCTAAAACCAAATACAACCCGCCATCCACGATAGCAGGTTGTATATTCTCTGAACATTTGCGGGTGATTTGAATAAATGTACCCGTTTTGTATCTATTTCCCTGAACTGCCATAGCCTCCCTCTCCTCTTTGTGTTTCGGTCAGTTCCTCAGCCTCTTCAAATTCAATGGCAGGATAAGGCACAATAACGATTTGCCCTACTCTATCACCCACTTCATAATACTTAGCAGGATTATGAAAAGACATCCCGCCAAAAGATGATAAAAAGGGCTTAAATTTCAGCGTTACCTCACCCCTATAATCACTATCTATAACCCCTACGGAGTTAGTTAATATAAGAGCCTTTTTTGCGTTGCTACTGCGTGGAAATACCAAGCCTACATATCCGCGCGGTATCTCAAAGGCAAGAGATGTGCCGTAGACAATATTGCCCTCATTATCTATTTCCTTACTCGTTGCAGTCAAGTCCATTCCTGCACTACCATCCGTTGCATAAGTCGGTATTACCGCATTATCGGCAAGTTTTTTAATCTTTACTTTCATTTCTGCACCTCCTTCCAAGCTGTATTACCAGAAGCTCTGCGAATCTCCGCACCTTGCTCATCAAGGACTACGATAGTAGGCAGAGAACGGATATTGTAATCCTCTGCATCTTCCGCACCTTGATCAGTTTCTATATCTATATATTCAATCATGTAGCCCTTTTCAGGAGCTTCTCTATCTACAATAGGCTTTAGAATTTTGCAGTTATGGCAAAACTCAGCCGAGAAAAATAGTAGTGTTTTCATATTGTTTGTTTTTAGATTTAACTCTTAGATTTAATTCTTAGATTTTTTAGATTTTCCGATTATAAACTCTTGTGCATAAGGTAGTTTCTCAACAAAGTCCTTACAGAAACCTATTTGCCAATCTTCAATTAGCTTATGGTTCTTCCTTTGGTTATAAATATTCTTTAATTGAAGGTAATTTGTTGAGCAACGCATAAAAAGCTCAATACCTTGAGGACAATTACTTACACATGCCATAAAAGCATAATACAGAGCCTTTTTCTGATCTCCTGTAGTAATTGCAGATCCATCTCTAAAATGAAAAGTAGCAAAGGTGAAATTCTTAGTATGTTTGATTTCGTTATATGTCTGAATCAAAGCCTTCATTTCATTGATCATGTTTCTAGTGACATACTTGTTACACGCCATGTCTAAATCCATCTCCATAAGACGATGCATCTTACTAGCAGAGGTTACAATATCCAGCCAATGATACCTCTGTAATTCAGGGGAGATATAATTTGGGTATTTTATATCAAAACTCACCCTAATACCAGACAAGAATGTTTGATGTCCGCTACCATTTGGAGTATTTGCCAACTGAATAGCACGATCCAATGATTTCTCAAATTCCTCTTGCGTGTATTCAGGCATTTCCGTTCTCATTGCATTTCTGCAAGCAATCACACTCTCTTGCAGTTCATATACTTTAACATTACTTATCGCTAACATTTCTCTAAATAATATTGGCAACCCTCCGTAGCCTCCACCATTGATACATAGGGAGGCTTTGAGGATTTGTCTTTTTTATACTTGTTAAACATTTTAGCTCTATGGCAGGTTGCTCTCTTATTACAACCCTTACCATCGCACATTGTTATATCGTAGGTCATAACTCTATATTCTTTTCAGCCCATTGATAAAAACTCTCTGCAAGGCTTTCCACTTTATCTATATCATATCTGATATCTTGCGATGTTATATCCAAATCATACCTTTCATCTATTGTTCTACTCAAAAGAATTGATGGTTGTAAAGTATATGGATTACTCGCAGCGTGGTTATACTTCGTAAAATCGTAAATACTGAAAATGATAATATAGTTACATCTATTTTCTTCATACTTACTTTGGCCTACTGATTTCATCCAAGCATAATCAGCACTATTATGTGAGGATTGTTTATTATACCCTCTCTCTTTTAGCTGTTTCTCAAACTTATCAAGCTCTTTTTGTGTCATCATCTCTCAACTCTATCAAAGTCATTATACAATATGCAGCCATATCTCTGAGTGTATCATCTATACTCTCTCCAAGATTGTCTATATCTGGATTAGTAGCAAGGTTGCATAAGCGGTTATACTTATCCGATATTCTTGTTACTGCTGATACAATACCTAATTTCTTGTAGGTATCACCGAAGGAGTTACCATAAGCCGCATTTTTGGCTTCATATAGCTTACAGATTTGCGAGCTGATCTGTTTAAATTTCTCTACATTGCTCAACTCTCGCATAAGTTGGAAATGCTCATCTGCATTATCTTCCACATACCATGCATGAGATATCATACCCTCCTCATTAGTAATACAATTATCTTCCTCTGATTCGTATACCTTACCAGCATAGTACATTGTTTTACCAGATTTTGTCATTACAACATCTTTGATGCATAATAGTTTATCTCCTTTTTTAATCTCCATCTTCATCCTCTATTAAGTTCAACAATAAGGCTACTGCGCTCTGCATTGCAGGCATAAGATGATGCATCTGCAATATAGCTTGTTTACCTTTTTCTTTATCCTTATCTTTTTTAAATGCTTGGTTAAAATCATCATAGCACTTAACCATATCATCGTATAGTTCGGCTAACTCTTTTTTAGTTTCTTCATTCATATCTTAATCTCCTTATCTATTCCGCATAATCTTAAGGCTTGCTGAAGCTTGTGAACATAGGTGATGTGACATATACAACCTTTTTTACCGCCTTGAATGTGACAAACCTCCCATCTCAGTGTAATATCAACAATATCAAAACTATCATCCCTGCCTTCATACTCAAAAGTAGTTATAATAGCATCTTTAATTCCATTCTTCTCCAATATCTCAGCAGTTATCGGTATCGGCTCAACCTCATCAGCTTTGCACTCCCAAACATCACCCTCATTACCTTCAAAATCAAGGTACAAATCCCCATCTTTAAAAATGGCTACAACTTGCATTGGGTATTGACTTTTCTTGCTGCAATATACCCAATCTCCGATTTGATAGTTATTTCTCATACTTAATCATTGTTATGTTCAAATGCCATACACATTGGCTGTTCGGCCTCAATGTGAATAATTTTCTTCCTTTCTCTCTATAGTTCCATACAATAGTACCGTTCTGGCTCTAATGGTTTTTCTCTTACATACCAGATGCAGTTTTTACAGGTGTAACTCATAATTGTACTCTCTTTAAATAATCAACTTCTCCTACCTGTGTTGCCGTTTCTATTTGATAATCGTACAAGGCTTTAGTAACTCTCAGTAGGTACTCTCTCTCCTCATAACTCATAAGGTCATTAACCTCTGTATCTTGCAGAAAGTTATACAACCTTACGGCAAAAGTCATATCATTGACTATTCTGTTATCTTTAATTGGGTTTGTCATAACTCCCACCCTTTATATGGTTTCTTAAATTTCAAAGGAGCATCTTCGTCTATCTCCTTACCTTTTCTGCGGATAAAGCGGTTCATCATTTTCTTCAACCACTTATGTTCTCCAGCTTTAGGCTTACCCAGATACTTTTTGAGTTCACCTTTTTCAAATTGTTCGTTCTTTAGTCCCATCACCTATATTATTATGAGTTAATATCCAATCAGTCTCAAAAGCGTGGAGCATCTCCGATAAGGTGTGAGGCAATTCATAAGAACCATCACATTCATTTTTCCATTTTCTAAATAAATCAATAATAGTTTGTTGATTATCCTCGTAACTTTTGTTATTCCAACACCATTCACATACTGGAAAAAATCCATATCCTTGCTTTACTATAATATCGTGCCTTTGGCAAGATGCCCAAGGCAATCCACATATCCCACAAGTGCTATTTGATGGATGTATTGCTTGTAAAAATCTCACTACAAACGGCAATCTTTTTAATCTTTCTTTCATAGTTTAATCCTCTTTAGGTAGAACAATCGGCATCCAATGAGTAATAGAATCTTTTACACTACTACTGCCTCGCCATTCTTTTACTCCTAAAATTTTACCATAGCAATCTTTAGGAATGTACATTGAATTTATCATATACTTACCTCCTTTAGTAGCACATAGGACATATTCATTAACCTCTGGCAACCTATCCTCTACCTTTATCCACTTGGTAAATTCAACATCTTTAAGGTGGTCTATTAAGTAAGATAAGTGTTGTAGAGTTCCTACCATTAACCCTTCCATTTGGTTAAATGCTTTCATTTCTGCTTCTGCATCATAAGGCGACCTTGCTTTGAGTAATTTTGAGATACAATTATCTATATCTCTATATAGTCTTAGTGACTCGTCTATCATTTGTTGTTTCATTTTTATTCCTCCATTGCTTTTCTGACATTACCAATATAGTTCCATAACGGGAATTCACCATTCCCATCTTGAAAATCACGCATAAAATCAAGCACTCTTGCAAGCATATACTCAGCTCCGTATTCAAATGATTTTTTACAAATGCCTACTTCTTCTGCATATCTTGCTGCTCTCATCTCAGTTTTTGTCATGCCTCTTCCTCCATTGCTCTTCTAAAGTCATTCTCCCAATGTGCAAAAGCTATACACCCGTCTTTATCGGGACCGTTAATATACTCTCGCCAATTAGTTCTAATCCAATCAGCCGCCTTTTCAATCATCTCCTTCTTTGTTCGCTCTACACCTAACTCATAACCCTCAAGAATAGAATTGGCCTCAAGGCTATCTTTTGGTATATTCCTTTCTTTTAAATACTCTGTTATTCTTTGCATTTTTCTTCCTTCTTTAGTTTATCTTTTAACATCCTTACTATATCTCCTGCAACATAATCAGTATCATACCTTTCCTCAATCCAATTAAGTACCTCTAACAGCGTTTCTTTCTTAGTCCTATCTGCGGTCTTTTCCACTGCGTACAGGAGTGCTTGGCCATCGGTTTGGTTTTCCATCCAATTAACTCCATCTAAAAAAGCAAGGTTTACCCAATTACGCCCTCTATCTCCGTAATTATTTGCAACCCAATCATCTTTTAATATTTCTTCTCTAGTCATTTTTCTTCCTCCTTAATTAACTCTGGATTATCGTGGATGTTACCGATGATTTCAAATTCAAATAGTGGAAAGGAATATCTCATATCTCCAAAGAGTGCTGATATATACATATCCCCAACACACATACACCCTTCTGTAAAATATACTAATCCATTACCTTCTCTAAGTAACTTACCTTTGCATTCATCTAATGTAAAACAGCTAGGGAAACTTACATCCGACCCAAACATTCTATATCCATTATTCTCATACTGCTTAATATGCAATATATCCCCCTCATAAATCTCCTTGCTGTACTTATCTTTCAAACCAGTGTATTGTCCTATGGTATTTTCATCTACAGGACATTGAAACTTATCCTCATCCCACATATAATAAGGAACACCATTTACTGACGGTACTTGTAAGTTGCCATACAGCCACTTACCATTTATCATTTTCCCTCTAAACTTTATTTCTCGCATTGTGATTCCTTCTTTAATCTGTTTACAAGTGCGGTAGCAATAATGTCAGCATTATCTAATACTATCTTACTTAGCGGTTTTTTATTCCCTTCACATAAAAAATTCAATAAATTATTATTGCTTAATATTCCCTGCATAGCCATTCCTGCATATTGATGTTTCAGTTTCTCCCAATAGTCTGGTTCAATAATTTTTCTCTTTTGCACATCTATAGGTATATCAATAAACTCTAACTCATCACACGAATATTTAGGGCAGTGGTTTGTCATATCGGAAATTTCTTCCCAAACACTATTACCTTTCTCATCCATAACATTCATAACTTGAATAACTCTATCTGTTGCTTTAACTCTTGCTTTCATATCCCATAATCTTTAATTCTTCTTTTGTAAACCAATACTCTACCCTGAGAGGTTTGAATGAGAATAACATTTTAGCATAAGATACAGTATTTAAGATTCCAAACATTATTGATATTTCTTTAGTTGTTATCGCATCCTGTTTAATCCTTTTATTTACTTCTAAAGCTATATTATCCGCAACGAACATCCTAAATGTATATACTCTACTATTTCGTATCATGATGTATATATTAAATAGCAGTAAGGCTATCAATATTGTTAATACAATAGTTCTAATTATTTCCATTTACCAATCTCTTTTAAAAGGGTTATTAAATTCTTTATAAGTTTTACTCAATATTGACATAGCTCCTAATTGAGCTGCTTGCTCCAATCTCCATTTTTGCACTGAATCTGTATTAAGAGTTTGTGGTGGTTTCATCTGTGAAACTAAACTCGCTATTGCTTTGGGTGTCATTTCAACTCGTTTTCTAAAATTAAACCATACTTAATGACATGCTCCTGCATACCTATTGATAACTTTGTAAATTGCTCGTATGTGGGACGCACCCATTTTTCTGCCTTTACTAACACTTCTGACATCCACATAGGCAATGTCACCACATGTTGCATACTACTACCGCATTTACAACCTATACAAAACGGTGTAACACCTTTTTCTCCATAAATAGTATATTTAATTTCCCCGCACTTCCTACACACATAGACATCTATGCCTTTATTGCGACCATCGTAGATTTTAACATCTTCTACTTGAGCCATCTTGTGTTCATATAGTTTCCTTGAAATCATATCGCATCTCCCTTTTTAATTACATAAACAAGTCGGTCTTTTGTCCTTATGGTAATCCTAATATCCCTTAATGCGTGATACCACTTTCTGCCTTGGAAACGATACCCAGTATCCCATATAGCAAGGCTAAGGTTTTCAGTTGGGCCGATAACTCTTTTAAACTTTTTTAAATCAAAAAAAAATGGTAGCATATTTATTCCTCCAATTCTTTAATATTTGCAAATGTTAGCCATACCAAAGCTGGCACACCAAATACTTCATCCAATTTCTTTGCATACTTAAATGCTAATCCTCTTTTTCCGCTTATAACCTCATTCAGGGATACTTCTGAGATACCCATCTTCTTTGCAAGTTCCTTTTGATTTAGCCCTGCATCATAGGCTAAAATCTTAATTAGTTGTCCTACTGTCATTTTTCTTCCTCCAATTCTTTAACTTCTACTCTCCATCTACCCTTATCCTCTATATCAAAATCACTTTGTATTAGTTCTTGTAGATATTTTTCTCCATTACCTAACGCATCACATTTAGGCATTGTGATTGTTACTTCGTATTTAATCTTTTTCATACTCTTTAATTTTCATCGTGGCGAGGTTGTTATTTGGAATATATCTTTCGCATAATTGAAAACACCAAGCGTTTTTATCTTTACAATCCTTGCAATATTCTTCACTTGTGCATTCCTCAATTATGAATTTCTTTGTCGCTATACTTTCTCCTTTTTTTAAGCGTTAATGGATTATTTGAATTTTCTTTTGGTGTTACCCATCGCAAGTTTGAGGCTTTATTATTGGCTCTATTCGTATCTATATGGTCTACAAACAAGCCTTGTTCATAACCCTTTATCCCGTGAAATGCTATGCAAACAAGCCTATGCACAGGGAAAGATTTATTACCAGAGGGAAGTCGTAACCACACATTGACATAACCACTTTTTTGAGGATATTGTTTTAGGATTAAACCATCTTTAACTCTTGCTACCTCCCCTTCATCGCTTACCATATAATCTTGCGACATATACACCTCTTTCCATTCTGCCATATTAATACAATTCTACTCTCTCCTTATATTCGTTAATCTCCACAAAGCGTAAATCTTGATTAAACTCACCGAATCTAACTATATAATCCTGTGGCATCTTCTCCAATTTCTTAATAAGTTCTGCTACTGTCATAACTAATCAATCGCTATTAAGTTTCTATCTGGGAAATATTGTAACTTTTTAACATCACAATACTCAACTGCTACCATCGCATCATCTGGGTATTGCTTTAATAACTTTTGTAGCTCGTTGTTACACATTGTATTGTTATATCTGTTTTCGTAGATAGGTTGTGAAATATCTTCTTCTTGCACTTTAATATCCCACCCAAAACATTTTAAACCAGTGCCTATAATTCCATATAATTCTTCTTTAGTTACTTTTGCGTCCATTTCAGGATACTCAAGTTTTATTGTGAATTTTTGCTTAACCATTTTTATACCTAAACTTTTTAACAATTCTTTGTTTGTAATTTGGTCTTTATTCTTTTGCTCTCTGATAGTAGCAACCTTTTCAATCCTTTCCTCAAGCACTCTTTCAAAGTTATCAGTATCGTACTTTAGTTTTTCCATCCAAGATTGAGTGGGTTTCTTTCGTTGTCTCATATCTACAAACTGTTTAACAATTCTTCTTTGGTAGCAAGACAAAGTTCATCATCCATTAAAGCAATTTCTCCATTTACTACAATACCTAAACCTCCTTTATACAGAGCAATATGATGATTAAAAGATGCAGTATTTTTTCTTTCTTTGTATATACAAGCAACCAATGAACCCCTATCTTCCCATGTTACTATATCCCCATTCTTAAAAGGTCTTTGGAATCCCTCCCAAGTGGTTTTACCTTTAGGGAAGATGACACATTTACTATATGGAGTTCTACAAGTTTGTCCATATTTTGTAAGTGTGTGTGAAAAAGATTGGTTACCATATTTAACTGAAATCTTAATTGGGTAATAAGCACAATCATTAACTCCTTCAAATGTTACTATACCATCGTAATTTACACAATCCAACTCCATTCCACTTGGACAATCTTTCAAAAGTTTTGCTATATTTAGTTTTTTCATAACTCCTCCTATAAACTCAGTGCAAAGCATAGCAGTATATAAGATACAGCAGTAGTCAGCACTATTGTTTTTATATTGTTTATTAATTGTTTCATTAAAAAAGTGTTAAAAGTGTGTTATCTTGTTCTTTGCCTAAAATGAAATCACAGATAAAATTTCTTGCATAGTCGGGTGAGATCATTGAGCGTTCTTCTGAGCATAGACCAGCTTTAGATGCCCCCTTGCTACTCAGTATCGTTTTCTTCTCTTTATCCTTTTGATAAGATTTTCCATTTGTAGGATTGAAATTTATGCACCAATAGGCTGTTGGTTTTACATAATAGTCTCCCCTTAACATTCTATTATTATCAACAATAGATGGTGGCATAACAAAGTTTGCTTTTAAATAAGTCTGTTCGCTCCACGGATTTTCTACCACCATTTTAAGCCCTCGTTCCATTGCTATTGTCACCAACTTTATCAGTAATCCGTAAAAATATATCCTATTATCTGCTCTTTGCAGTATTTTATCGGCTTTCTCTTTAGTTGTTAATTTCCTATAGTTGGTATAGCCGAAACTGAAAGCCATTTGCGAGGTTGCGCAGAAATAAATGCAAGGAAAAAAAGCCATAATCAAATCACCCCCCCCCTATTTGGTCAAAGATGGAAGGCTTGTTTTCATACCCTTTTTCGATCTCCGCGAACAAGTCCACAACATTGTCAGTCTCTCCAAAATTATTTTGTATATCATAATCCTCTGCCGGAATACCCAGCTTGATAAACTCGTTTTTGAAAGTGCCTGACTGCTCAAAGAAACAATGAACCTTACCTGTAATTTCCATAATCCTCAAATTTTTCACATTTTGCAAAGATGAATCGGTTATTAACCCACCTTTGCAAGTCTTTATATTTCTGCTCACAATTTTGCTTGTCGTAGATCATTACATAAGCCCAATAACCCATATTACGCAAAGTATAGATGCGCTCTAAATCTTGCTCAAATGTGGTATCAAAATTTACTATCGTGTAGACTATTGCGTTATGAGATCCAGGTTTAAATTTCCCAATCTCAGCATACATCTTCAGCTTCTCCAAAACAAGCTCTTTATCCTCAAATCTATCCCAAGCGAAGTGAATCTCCCTTGTTTTAATTTGATTTAACATTTGCGCCTTTTCTTCGGTCATCAGCCTTATATCCAACCCTTGATTAAAGTCTACATTCGCTTTGCTATCTATGAGCTGCTGGAGCAACTCTTTCCAATCCTTACAAGCTAATATGTTAGGATCGCACAGCACTATATTCTTCTGCCCATTCCAGAACTCTGAGAGGTCGGCAACCTTTCTGCTGCACTTACCCTCTTTCTTCCCGACAATGCAGAACTCGCAACCTCTTGGACAACCTCTTGTAAGAAATCCATATGCAGTATCGGTTATGTTATACAAGGAATAATCAGGATAGATATGCTCAATCTCTTCTGGAAGAACAATATTCTCAGCTTTGTCAAACACCTCTTTGCCATTGATAAGGCTTATACAGTAGCCTGTACCACCTTTAACAACCTCATCTGCATTAATAACAAGATCATAATCGGGACTAAATGAGAAAACCTTGCTCATAAATACAACATCATATCTTTCGCTAAATGGAGTGTACCATTCAACTGTATCTCCTTGCTGCTTACAGTGGGCTGAAATCTTCATCAGAGCAATGTTTGGAAAATTCCTTCCATCAACATCTATTAATCCTACTCGCATTTTTTTAAAAAGCCCCACCCGACAATGGGGCTACACAAAAATTATAAATACTCAGAATCAGCTTATCGGGTAGCTGTCTACCATTTCTCACCCTTGTAGAAAATATCCATACTTACAATACTTTTTATAGGTTTTTTCTTCTCAGCATCTATCTTATTGCAATCTCTACATCTAATCATATACCCATCCTCACTTCTCTTGCTGTAGTCAAAGGCTGATAGCGGTAAGTCTCTACCGCATTTCTTACATCTCTTATAAGTTACCACAAGCAAATTCCTCCTTATGATATAAGTAATTCCGTATTCCCCTTAGTATCTTCTTAGCCTCATCAGATTGAGCTAAGTCTATAAAACCGTCAGCTATATCTCCTTCGGTCCAGTGCAGTTTTTCATCCTTATTGATAAGCTCCTGATCTGCTCATTAGCAGGGTTGTATGTTTATCTATTCTTACACTTACAAGGTCTTTAACTTTAGCCTCTTTCTGCTTGGCTTTCTTTAATACCTCTTTCGCTCTGCTGTGTTCTACAGCGTCTCCAAATTCAAGGAGCATCTTACTGATATCACCCGATGGTTGTCTTTCTCCACTCATTACAATTTGTTTTTTCAGTTAATAAAAAGAGATGCGAGAAAAACTCACATCTCCCCATTAATGGTTCTTTCTTGTAATCTAAAAACCTATCTGTTACTACCTCGCAATGCCGGCAGTCTTTATGTATTCTAATTATATCTTTCCGTTCTACTTTTTTAGCCATTAAAATAGAGTTGCTTGCGATGTTTCTAGTTCAGCTTGTTTAACATTCTTTACGGCCTCCTTGAAATAGCTTTCTTTTAGCTCAAATCCAATACCCTTGCGGCCTAATAGAATTGATTGATAAACCTCGCTGCCAATACCCAAGAAAGGTGTTAGTACAATATCGCCAGGATTAGACCAAAGAGATACTGCCCTTTTGATAGTTGGCAGTTGAAGAGGGCATATATGTTTTTCATCTCTTCCATCTCTTGCCGGCATCTTATTGAGGGTGTCGGAATAGTCTATATCCATCCATACAGGCGATGCCCATTGTTGCCAAGTGTCTACATTAATATTGCAGTGTACAGGATCGTTATGTTCACCTTCTTTACGGAATACCATTAAATAATCCGGAATACCAACTCTACTCATTGCGCTATCCTTACCCAATTGCTTATGTAGTAATCCTAGAGCCTTTGTCCTTTGCATTTCTGTTACAGGATTCTTCCAAATTGTAACTCTTGAGTGGTATATAAAACCGGCATCATTAAAGGACTTTAATATCATTCCTGAAAAATCCCTCAATCCAATATATCCTTCCTTTCCTTTTTGTATTGGCAGATCCATACAATGTACAGCTACTAATCTGCCTTGTTTTAGCACTCTGTAAAGGTTCTTAACGAGCAAATCAAAAGCAATAAAAAACTCGTTATAATCTTTACAATTACCCATATCCTCTACGGCATCAGAGTATGTATATAAATCAGAGAATGGTGGAGAAAAGATAGAAAATCCCACACTCTCATCGGGCAAATCTTGTATTAATTGCACACAATCACCTTGATATAATGCAGCTTTATCACTTATATAATCCATAGTTAAATAAAAGTCGGTAGTTTAATAGTCTTATGTCGGTATATTGATTTTACGGCTTGTACGGTTGATTTAAGGTTTTTAGATGTAGCCTGCGCCATCTTCTTTTGCATTGTTAAAAATTGGCTCTGCTTTATATTAATCACCTCTTTTACATTAGCCATTGTATCTGGGCTTACGATGTAGATATTAACCTCGTGTTCCTGCCCAAATCTCCAGCTTCTGCGAATTCCCTGATAAGTGCTTTCAAATGAGAAATCTAAACTTGCGAATATTTGGTTATGGCAGTTCTGATAGTTCAGACCAAACTGAGCAATTTTCAATTTTGTAATCAACACTCGGAATTGATTATCTGCAAAACCTAATAGTTTATCTCTTTTCTTATCAGGCGGCTCAGTTCCTCTTACCTCTACAGCATCCGGAATCAATTTTCTTAAATAATCACCATCTGCGTCTTGGTTGATCCAGATAATAACATTGTCGGTTGTAGAGTTGGCTATTTGTGCAACCTTATCTAGTCTTAATTCCCTTGTTCTTTTAAGCTCTGCGTTAAATGTTGTGGCACTTACGGCATCATCGTTAAATAGCTTTCCATTATCGGTTTTAGGAGATTTAACAGTGATGTAGTTGTAATTCAGTGATGGCAAGATATAATCACTATCATCAAATCCAATATCAGCCGGTGTGCAGAACATTAAAGCCCATTGAGAGACAAAATCCCAAAATATATCCTCGCAATGCCCTTTAAGTCTCCATTTTGTTGTTTCGCCTCCATCATGGATAAAGTACATTGCAAGCATCTCATTTCGGCTCATGACATTGAGAAACTCTGAATGGTTACAAAGTTCCATTACATCATTTGGGGATGGAGTAGCTGTACATGCAAGTTTGTATGGAGTATATGTAAACATATCTATAATCAGAGATTTTGTAGCACCTGTAAAGTTTTTAAGGATAGAACTTTCATCAAGTACTACTCCGATAAAGTCATTTACATCCACCTTCTCTAGACCATCGTAATTTATGATATAGATGCCAGTTTTTGAAGGAGCACCATTATACTCGTTAACCTCATACCCAAACTTAATACCCTCTTTTATTGTTTGGCCTACAACAGCCAATGGAGCAACAATCAATACGGATTCATTATGTTTATTAATCACTTGTTGCGCCCATTCAAGCTGCATAGCAGTCTTTCCTAATCCACAGTTTGCGAATATTGCAAACTTGCCATTTTCCAGAGCTTTCTTTACACTAAACTTCTGAAAAGGGAATAATGCAGGATTTAGCCGACTTTCATCTATGACAAATCCCGTCTTATTAATCGTTGGTGATTTACTTTTAAGATATTGTAGATATTCTTCGTTTGTCATCTGTCGTCAATTATTAATTATGTAAAGTCACTGAGGAAATCATCACTCGGAAAATCATCAAAGGCTTCTTGCACCGCTTCTGCGTTGTATTTATCAATGATGTAGTTTCTGTTATCATATGGAATATATGATTCACCTTCATATGGTACATACCGTCCATTGTTAAGATTGAACTTGTAATGAGCTTCACCATTTTCGCCTAAATGACGGAATTTTACTTTTTTAACCAATACTTTGGTAATATTCTCAAGTCTATCACGATGGACTACTATACCAAAATCGGCTTTATTAAAAAAGTTAGCTGATCCGCTAATGTCGTATAGGGTAGGTATCTCTTCCACACCATCTCTATTCTTTGGCATCTTAGCGGGATGAGCCATAAGGATAACCAGGATGTCGTACCTCTGAGCAAAGATTGTCAGTTTGTCAAGGAATTTACTCACCGCTTGAGTCTCTGTGAGGTTTTTGTCATAGTTATGTTCTACTCTGTTGTATGGATCAATGATGAGAGCTTTAATACCCTTTCTTCTTATGAGTATTTTAGCTTTTTCAAGGATTGAATCTAATGTAACATCCTCTTCTGGAGCAATAAAGAAAAAGTTTTTATCTAGATGATTTATAGCTTGTTGGTATTCTGCGTCATTGGTAGATGCAGTATTAAACTTCTTACCTGTAAATAGTTCTGTTATCGTGCCTATATGTTGGGATAAAGGCATACTCTCTGGGGAGTAAAATGCAAATCTCCAATCATATCGGATATTCATCTTCATAGCAAAATAATTCAAGAAGGCTGATTTGCCAGAATTATGTGTAACAATACCATTTGCAAAGAAGTTATGATTATGTTCTACCTCAATATCGTAAGTATGCTTTTCCCCGACAGGAGTAATTGATTTAATCTCTCTCCATCTACATCCTCTGTCAAGTTTTGAGACTATCTGCCAACCATCGGACTGGAGTTTGGCGCATTCTATAACCATCCTTCTATTTACTCTTATCTTATCTTTATCATTCATAGACATCGTAAATCCAAGGTGCTTTTTATAGAATTTTTCACCGTGAGCCAACTTCTCTTTTATAGATGATGGGATGTAGTCAGCTTTATAGATATTTGGAGAGTTGTTAGCAATATACTCATCCATTTTATCTTGTTTGCCAGTTATACCAATCAATCTAGTGAATGAATAAACGCTATCATAAGCATCAATAGACAACACATAAGCAATTCTCTTCGTGTTATTATACTTAACCTTTTTCTCTCTAACAGTGGAGTTAATATCAAATCTTGACAGTAGGATTTGTATATCCTCACAAAGTCCATAACTGATACTACAATATTCAATCTGTCCTCTGTAAAAACTTCCATCACAGGCAAAAAGATAATTCAAGAAAATTGCGATCTGTTCGTTGGATAATCTCATGATTTTAGAAGGCACTCTTAATTCATTTGATTTCCATTGTCCACAGCCCATATCTTTTAATTCTTGTAAAGGATTAAGTAAACTAACAGGAGTAGATATTCTTTGCTCATATTTCTCATTAGCTAATCTCTCGGATGACTCCCAATCAATGCCTTTTTGATTTCTTAACCAATGGGCCATCATTGCGACATATCGTTTCCGCGTTGCTGTAACTGGTTTATTGACACTGACAGTATAGTTATACTTTCCGTTAAATGAGATGTTTAGATTATTCCTCTCACATATCCTTGCTAGCTCATCAATAATCTCTGGAGTATTATTGGTAATACTATAGCAGGAGTGACATTTATGACCCTCAGCTAACCAAATAGCTGTTAATTTGAGCATATCCTCATTCATCTCATCCTTCCCATTAAATCTAACAGGACTACCTATAAACTCGCCAACCTTAATATCTTTCAATTCTTTCCACCCATCAAAGGTTAAGAATCTATGTTCATCCGTAGCAGTAATTCTATGACCATCGCGGGTTACAATCTCATAGCATTCTTTTATTCCTGAATCCCATTTATTGAGAACTTTATTAGGCCATATCCAATTATCAACACCTAATATTTGGACTTCATCACCAACCTCTATATCAGAGATTTTCTTGCGAGTACCATCGGCCATATCAACCAATGTATTTTCATCCAAACAGCCCGGTATGCCAGTTATAATACACAGCTTTTTTGTCTCAAAGCTTATCAGTTTGTCAAGATTCTCATCACCGATTGTGTAACCCTTCTGCATTCCGTTCCTAAACAGTGCATCTAGCTCACTTCTTAGATCTGAAACACAAAATATACCTTCCACTTTTGGCTCTGTGGCATATTCAAGGCATTGCAATAAGCTCTCTTTTCCATATTTTTGGAGATGTTCATTAGCATCTTTACATCCATCACCATATGATACTATCCTACACTTATCCGCTCCAAATCTACGTATTAGCTCATCTCTTAAGGCTAGTCCCTTTGTGTCGGTATCAGAGGCTATGAATATCGTTTCCTTATCCTCAAAATGACTCTCAATATAGTCATCTAGATACTGCAGATTAGCATTTGCACCATTTGGCACACTCACCACGTCCATTCGGCCACATTCAACAAATGAGAGTGTATCCGCTTCTCCTTCAGTTATTATGCAGGTGGGAGAGTCTTTGATTGAGTCAATATTGTAAGGCAATAATTCTGCACCTGGAACAAGCTTAAAGCATTTATCACCGGTTCTAAACTTGGTATTTACAAGCTGTCCATCCTTATAGTAGTTAAACTGAATTGTATTGACTTGTTCACCCTTTTGAGGCATAAACTCCTTACCTTCGGTTACTCTCATCTTAGTGAGGGTTTCCTCGCTTATACCACGTGATTTAAACCATGCTAGGGCTTTCTCACTTAATTGAGATTGTCCTGTAGTTTTAGGTAGCTTGTAAGTCGGTTTTTGTGGCCTACGAAAGCTATTTGCTTGTGTGTTCATATCTCTTTCTTCTGATAGATAGCCATGCCAACCGCAATAATGGCAATTCCATACTCCATTAGCTAAATCCACAGACAGGCTTTTGTCCCTCTTGTTGGTTCTCTTATCCCTGCATTGAGGGCAATAGGTTTTAATTTGCCCGTATGTGCGTCCATAAGGGACTTCTATGCCGAAATCTCTATAAGTTTTCATTATAGCATCCATTTTTGCGTTGAAGCATCAAAGTAGTAGTTCTGCCCTGGTCTAGGAGGCGCATCCATAGGGATGATATATTTACCCGATCCGTATGTGCGCTGCCCTTGCGGATTGATAAACTCACCTACGCCCAAATTGGCTATTGGGGTATTCTGAGGGGTATTGCGCTGCAATATCTCATCTTCCCAACTTCTGTTATTCAAGTATGTTTGTGGGTGTTTGCGATATTGCTTATCAGGGGTGCTCTCTACATAGAGAGGGAGAGTTTCAAATATCTTTTCTCTATCTGCCATGGAAAGCGATAGGAATTTCTTTTTAACTTTGGTTTTGTCGCCCTTCTTGTAGTCATACAAGTTCCAGAATCTGTCAAATTCATCATCGCTTTCTTTATTTATTTCTTTCTTTTCTTTCTTTTCTTTTTGTGTACTTTCCTCCGAGTTTATCGCTATTTTTTCGGAGGAAATACCTATTTTTTCGGAGGAAATACCTATTTTTTCGGAGGAAATGGCTATTTCTGGGGAGATTTTCACCTTCCTTTTTAAGGTGTTACATATGTGAATATATCTCTCTTGAATACCTTTTGAGGTTAAAATATGCTTACTATTGTATAGCTCTTTTGAGAATAATCCGAGCGTCAGGCAGCTCTTAATCACCTCCAGTATATACACCTCTTCAAACCCCGTTTGTTCCGAAATTATGAAAGGCAACTCTTCATCCCACCGCAAATAATACCCACTTTTGTAAATAAGACAGAGCAGGAGAGCATATACTGTTATAGCTTTACCACCTTGATGCTTAATCAACTTGCGAACCTTGATATCAGTAAAGAAATCAACCTCAAATGGGAAGTAATCCAATCCCTCTTTTATGTTTCTTCCCATAATTGTATCCTTTTAAATTATATCCAATATTCTTTAACCCTTTTACCGCTCAATAGTTTAATAAATTGGCGATTTACCACAATCCCCAGCTTCTCAATGTCGTGAATACGACTAGGAAGCCTCATACAACCGAACATATCAATGGCTTGCAGTTGTGTTAGCCTATGGCCGCTCTTTAAGTATGATAGAATTGCTCTTGTTTGGCTTAGTGTAGTCGGTTGGTTTGGATTGTCATTATTTTTCATAGGTCAATTTGTATGAGTTGGTCATTACCATATTTCCACTTTCAAGCTGTGATACAACTATCAGCCCTTTTTCTTTTAGCTTGCGTAGAGCCCAATAGATTCTTCCTTTATTACCTCCTACTTCTCGCTGTATCTCTGGATAATTGGCTGTATACCATTCTTGAGTTACAGTCTTGCGTTTAATCAGATTGTATACATCCTTCATAAACTCGTTAGCCTCTCTAATCTGATCGTCTCTTAACATAAAATCCAATTTTTATTCTGTTCTACTATTATTGCCATATCATTGACATACTTATGCTCATCCGCAGATGGGATATAAACCCCTTGTTGAGCTGCAAAATCCCTAAACCTCTGAATGCTCATTGTCATTTCTTCTTTTGACAGCTCGGAAGATGATTTAACATATTGTATTTCCTGGTTTAACCGGCTATCAAACTTCTTTACAACAAACAAATCTGAGTTGCAGTGCCTTTTGTAGTAACTATCCTTCACATATTGCATTGTCTCCCCAATCTCATAGGCAAAGAATGATAGTATTGTGTGCAGGTATGCATTTTGACGTAGAGAGCGGTTCGTTAAATCCTTCACCTCTACAATCCTACTCTTTGAGTACAGGTTGTTTACTCTCTTTTTAAACCGCTCTTTGTCAAAATCCTTTGTTAAATCATATAACATATATCACTCTTTAGAATGGAAGATCACCATCGTTTTGTGGTACAGCCACTTGACCAGACGAGTATGATGGCAGCTCTCTCTTCTCTTGTCCTATAGGCTTCATATCGCCCAGGATAGGAATAGTCTTGCGCTCTTCTTCTGTCATTTTGTCACGCACCTCTTTAGATAATGATTGTTTTAAAAGATGAGTTTTGCCATCTTTAAGCTTGTCATTTTCCCAGGCTGTAACTGTGAGGAAGATATCTCCTCTTTCACTTTCATACAGATGATTTTCTTTGATAGGAATGATTAGACAGTCTACTGCCTCACCTCTCTGATTGGTAAGCCTTGCTTTGCCTGCATTCTTTAATGCGGTAAGCTTTAAATTGATTGCTTGATTACTCATGTTATTTTATTTTAATTCTTAGATTTGATGCAATAGGAGATACCTTCTTATATTCTTCATATATGCTTGGATACTTCTCTCTTAACTTGTCCTTGTCAATACTCTCTCTCTCTGATGGTGCAACATATACAATCTTGACTTGATCATTTTCAAGGGATTTTATGGCATCCTTTTCCATCTGCTCAAGAAGATATTGTTTAAGGGTTTTGTCAATATCCTCGGCTGCCTTTAATTGAGCTTTAAGGCTTGCTACAAATGCCGATGCATCCTTCAGCTCAGTGAGGGCAGATTCAATGCTTCTGCTTATTTCCATTTTTGAAGGAGTGAATATCTTACCCTCTATTTCAGCTTGCATAAGCCTTTCTATCTCACTATCTGGCTTTCTTGCAATCTCTACCATTTTAGCCTTATTGCCTCTTATATGCAGGCCAAATAGCTTGTTCACTTTAAGAGTAGGATTTTGCTGCTCAAAAAAGTAAGCATATATAGAGAGTTGCCAGCTTAATGGCTCATTATGTAGGCTGCTTGTAGTCTTAATGTCTATAAGGTTTATATAGCCATCTATAGGGCAATCTGCAACAATATCAATGCTTGATGCTACTGTTGTGTTGTCGCTGATTAGGTACTCATTGGCTAGAACAGGGATATTTAGCTGCTTGAATGCCTTAACCTCTGCTGTCTGCTCAACGGTTTGGCCTTTGCAGTATAGTTCTATGTCTTTGTGAACCTTTGAGCCTCTTTCTGCGGCCTTCTGCAATACATCTTCGGGGATGCTTGAGTAATCAGGGGAAAGCCCATGCTTTCGCATAAGGCTTGTAACCCCTATAAGGAATTCACCATCGTTAGTTAGGTATGAATGGGTGATATCGTCAAAGTAAACATGACTGTTGATTGCTAACTCTTTCATGACTTAAACTCTTTACCTTTCTCAACTACAGCCTTTCTTAGCTTATGGTCGGGAGTGTCGTTTTCTTTAAACTCATTCCATAATGACTCAAGCTGATCAAGGCTCTTTGTCTGCCATACTTTCTTGACTACCTCGTCTATATCTATAATAGAATCCGGATCTACAGAATCATCAATACAGAATAGGCCGTTAAGAGCATATTTTCTTGCGTATGAAGAAGCTGCGCCTGTTATCTGAGCTGCGTCCATACCAGACTTACTCTCACTCTCTCTCGCAAATGCTGATGTTGTGATAGATACGCCTTCACTGTTGGTTATGGTTGCTATTGCTTTAACATATATCCTATTGGCTACCTCTAATATCTCATCTGTCAGAGTAACGAAGCATTTATTTTTAAATAGTAAAGGCTTGAGAGCTTCTAAGATATCCTCAGCCTTACGATATTTGTACTTACCGAAGATGTGGTACTGACTTTTGGGAGCTTTAAGCTCGCTCTGTATTTCTATTAACTCTTTCATATTAAAATACCTCCACTTTAATACCTCTGCCTATTTCAGCAGTAATAAAAAATGAAAACCCAAACAGGGATATAGCGTTTATCAATACTTTTAAAGCCGTACCACCCATTGATGTAGGCTTTTCGGGATATACATAGACGCTGCTATTGGTATTTTTCTCAATAGCAAAAGCAGGTAAAACTTGATTCACAATTTGAGTGAATTCATCCATTTGTTTTAATGTCATAATGCTGATATTTATTGACCTCTAACAGCTTCGGTCTTTGCTTTGTGGGGATGAGGGGAGTTGAACCCCTCTAGATCATTTAAAGTTTTACTATGAAAAAGCCTTGGATGCCTATTTTGTGATTATAGCGCGCCAATGACTACACCACCCGAACAGGTACGGTAAGAACGTTCACTATCCCCTTGTATGTAATCTTTATAGATTCTCATGTTCTTCTGCGATTGATTGTGCTGCACTCTTGTATACTACATAACCGGCTATTGTGAAGATGCCAGGTATAAGTGAGCCATGAATTAACATTGATGCAATACCACCGAAAAAACTAAATATTGCCAATACTTGTAGAATTCTTAGTGAAGGTATCATAGTGATAAGATTTAGTCAGTTAAATAGAGCACCCGCCTATGGCTGAGTGCTCTGGATTTATGAACAAAAATTAAGTAAGAAGAGTTATGCTTTAAGTAGGGCATTAATAGGATAAACCCATTTGCCATTTTTCAGCTCTGCAGGTATCAACCCCGCCTGTCTTTTGCGCGTGATGGTTGCAGGTTTTACACCTAATAGTTTAGCTGCATCTGAACCGCTTATGTATTCTTTTTTAACCAATTTTTGGTATCTCTTATACTCTCTCGCCTCATTCTCAGACAAGATCATACATTCAGCAGACAGCATATTCTTTACTGCCTCTGCTATGGCAATAATGCAATCTTTTGAAATTTCCATTTTTGTAAATGTTTAATTTAGCGGCCACCTAGAGAGTTGAACTCTAGCACAGATAGAAATGACAGAAAAACCAGCTAACACACAAATAAAATTAATCTGTGAAACCGTTGTGGCCTAAAGGGCTGCAACTATCTCTCGCCTCGCAATCTGCCTTGATGTAACCCCTGATAATAGTAACCTTACCCTCTGCTTTTTGCCGACTTGGGACGGCCTTTGGTAGCATTATAAGTGTTTTAATTTGTTGCAAAAGGCTATTTGCCAGTTGCGCTGTTATTCTTCAGCACCCGTTGCCGATTACCCTCTTGCTTTAACTTATGTTAACCTCAGAGATCCTCTGACCATTATACCCGCCAACGGTAGCGACTCATTTTACGGTGAGACCCGTAGACTTTGTCCAGCAGTTACCCTCTGCTTACCCCTCGTCTTTATTGGTTGGGCTATATGCCCATTTTGTTGTCTTGGGTTCTGCTTACTGCCTTATATATAGGCGAAGGCTTATACATGCGATGCTTTGCTTATTTATAAGAGTGCTTTGTTTCGTTACTCATTTATAAGGACTGTTAACCTCGCTTGCGATGTGCCACGCTTATAAACTCGCTGTAACTACTGCTGCACTATTTCAATTAACTTTTGATTTGTTGAATCAATTTGTTAGCTTTGTTTATCAAAACCCAATGCAAAGGTACTAATATTAGTTGAATATGCAAATATTTTACTAATAAAATTACTAATTATTTTAAATATAAATGTAAAATGGCTGATTTTAAAACATTTAGAAAACTAAATAAATTGACTCAACAGCAAGCTGCTGAGTATTTTGGCTGTTTGCAGAGTTTTATTTCACAGATTGAAACAGGTAGATCTGCTGTACCAGACTCTTTTATTAGTAAAATATTAGAAGATGGTATCTACGAATTGCCTGCTAATATGAGTAGAGTTGTAGAGGTTTCTACTAATATTGAAACTTCTCAGCCTAAAATGGCGGCAAGTAAGGATAGTAGTGAGCTTCAAATTTTGGCAAAACTTGTAAACTCACTGCAGGATACTGTTGCCACTCAAAAGGCTTTGATAAATATTTACGAAGCAGAAATTAAAAGACTTCAAAGAGCTGTACAGTTTAAAGAGTCTGGAAAAAGAGCAGCTAGTGCTCTTCCTGACTCAGAAGAGTTTTAAGCTCTTCTATTTTAGTCTGCATCTGCTCTATTAGCTGATCTTGTTGGATTATTACTTCCATAAGATTTTGTGCTAGATTGGTGTAGTCTTTTGCTGTCATAGCTGTTGAATTTTGATAGTTAAACAAAGTGATGACTGCTTAGTTGAAGCATTGGGAGTAACTTAATTTTTTTGTAACAATATTTTGGATATTGAGAACTAAACTAACTTATAAATACTTAATATTTAATACTATGAAAAAGTTGCTATTTGTTTTATTCGCATTTGTATTAAGCTTTACTGCTAAAGCTCAAATTGTTATTGAGGAAACGTATAATAATGATTTGATTATTATCGGAAATATTTCTTCTGGTGCTGCTATGAATGTTATAGGAGCTCTAAGTGGTGCTACCGCCCATCTTGAGGAGCATAAACTCTATTGCAGATTATGGAAGGATAAAATAACTTACGGTATATTGATTGATACGAGAAATAGAGTAGATGATGATTTTGAATTTGCGTTAGGTGGAAATATTGAAGAGGCTAAACAGAGTATTGCTACGATCTTGAATTTTATGGAGAATAGCGACAAAGGAAAAAGTATCAAGGTATCTGATGAGGATAATAGAAAAATCCAAATTAACTTACAAAACAGGAAGGCTGTAACATTGAAAGTTTTGGCTGAAGATGATACAAAGATTATTGTAGATAATGTAGTGCTTACAGTTAAGAATTTTGAGAGAGCGTTAGAGTTATTGGATAAAAAAGCGCAAAAAGTCGTGGATGAGGCTATAGCTGAGAATCAGGAAAAGGGTAAGGGTAAGAAGAAAGGTAAAAAGAATAAAAATAGTTAAACTAACATCTCCCCAAACTATCGGAGTTAATGTAAGGAGTTGCTAATGCAGCTCCTTTTTTGTTTATACTTTTAGTGAACCTTTTGTATCTTTATTTGTTACTTGATAGTAAAATTGCTATCTTACGGCTATATCTAAAAAGTTAATCATGGCAGAATTCGTTAAGGCTATAATTGAAAAATGCGACTTTGGATACTCCATCTATGTTGCAGATGATTGCCTAAACTATGGACTATTAGGAGAGGGTAAAACCGTCCAGGAGGCTATTGATGATTTTAAACTTTCTTATAAGGAAATGAAAGAAAGTTATAGATCTGAGGGAAGGGAGTTTGCAGAAGCTCAATTCCAATTCTATTACGATGTGCCTTCCTTCTTACAGATGTATGCTTTTGCATTTACTCTTGCAGGGTTGGAGAGGATAACAGGAGTGAACCAAAAGCAATTGGGGCATTATATCAATGGAGTGCGTAAACCTTTAAGGCGCACAGTTGAAAAGATTGAGGAGCGTTTAAAGCAATTCAGTAACGAGCTCTCCGCAGTGAGGTTCGCTTAAATATTTCATTTCTCGCATGGGGAGGTAGTTTATTCTATCTCCCTTTTTCTTTGCAAATAATCTACAATATTTAATGAAATATATATACAACTATTGGTAAAAATTATATATCTTTGCGGTAAAGAATAAACCTTATTGGCGTAAGGTTCATTCTATGAACGGCTGATGCGCTCTTAAATTTAAGATTTATGCACACAAAATTAGTAAATAAAATTAAACGAGCAACCTTAAGTAAGGCTGTTTGTTTGGTAAATATCAAAGAATATTTGCCGAGAATATTTAGAGCGTTTGTAAGAGCGGTAGAGAGGTATAATATAGAGATACTTCAAACTTCTCCGATGGCAAGGGTAAGGTTAGATTCGGTATTATTAAATGCTAAACTAACTGATAGTTTTATTGAAGAGTTCCCAGAGAATTACAGAAGGGGATTGTATGGTAGGATTATTTTTAGGATGTGTGGTCTTCAGATGATGATTAAAAAACTAAATTCAAAGAATAAACCATCATATATACCAACTGTACTATCAGAGTCTATACTTGAACAGGGTTGCACTCCTCTGTTTAAGGATGATGAGGCACTTGAACCTATATTGTTTTTTGGCTTTACAAAAGATAAATATGGTGTAATCAGTAATCCGAGAATTGTATATTACGATGGTGTTCCACAATGGGAAATAAATGAGAGTGATGTAATGAAAGTCTTTACCACAGTTCCTAATACTTCAGTAGAGGTAAAAGTAAAAGTAAAGACCAAGAAGGAAGTTATTTAATTAACCGAGCGCATCAGCCTTTTTAAACAAAACAAACAATGAGAAACCAACAATTAATATTTGCTAGGGAGTATAGAGGGTATACTCAGTCTGAGCTTTCTTCTATGATTCCAGGATTATCTCAGTCCAATCTTTCAAAATTTGAAAAGGGGCTAGGAACATTATCGGAAGATCTGGTTGGGAGGATTATGAAGACGCTTGATTTTCCGATGACTTTTTTGGAACTTAAAATTGAAGCGGCTGATAATGGACATTACAGAAGGAAGGCAACAATAAAAGCATCGCAAAGGGGACAAATAAAAAGGTTTATATCTCTGGTGTCATATATGGTAGATATAATGGCTGAGGATATTGAGTTCCCAGATTTTAAATTCAGCTACCTTGATGTGGAAAGCGGTATATCACCGCAGGAAGCTGCTAGGATTACAAGACAAAAGTTAAAGCTAGGTGCTAATCCGGCAAGGGATATTTTTCAGCTTCTGGAGGCTAATGGAGTAATCGTATATCAATGGGATTGTGATATAAAGGAGTTTGACGGAGTATCCATACTATCTGATAAAGGATATCATGTAGTTGTGCTAAATATGAATATGAGTAATGATAGGAAAAGGTTTACATTGGCTCATGAACTGGGCCATATAATAATGCATCAGTCACCAGAGTTTATCATTGTAGAGAGCCGAGATAAGGAGCAAGAAGCACATGATTTTGCATCTGAATTCTTAATGCCGGAAGCTGCAGTCAGATCATACTTAAGTAATCTCACCATTAGAGAGCTTATGAGTAATAAACAGTACTGGCTAACATCTATGGCTGCATTATTGAAGAAAGCTAAATCTATTGGGATAGTGGAGGCGAATAGATATAAGAATCTAGTAATAGAACTAAGCCGCAGAGGGTGGCGTATGAATGAGCCTGTAGATGTGTATATAGATAAGCCTATTGTTATAGACTCTGCATATTCCCTTTTAAAAAACGAACTATTGTATTCCTTGAGCGATATTGCCAATACAGCGTATTTACCGTTGGATGTAGTTAATCGGATATTCCAAGCGAAACAGAAACATAAGATTGTATTTCTTCAGCAATAAAGACTGCATTGTTTATTCGCAAACAAAAAGAGGGAGTCGGTTGTGCCGGTTCCCTCTTGCTATATACTTATTATTCTATAAAATTGACAAATCCCGCATTGTACAATGATGGGACGGCAGTTTCAAATGCTCCCCATTTATATTTCACATGGTATTTTCTTTCTCCAAAATCATAAGGAAGATTATCATCGTGTCTACAAAATGGAGACTGTGATATTTTAACACATCCGTATGTGAGTATTACCTCATATTTAACCAGATGATCGTGTATATCCTGTAGACCATTAGGGCATTCTATATCCGGAACACCCTCAATCTCAGAAATGAAATATTTCCTCCTCGTTTTATCCTTTATAGCTTCAAGCCTCTCAGTCAGTTTACAGCACTCTTTATATGCTGGATTGCCCTGCGCTTCTAGTACATCTAGTAATTTATATATTTCATCTATTGTATTCATATTTAGCCCTTGAAATTACAATATCCTAATAGTATAATAAGCTTATTATGCCCATTTTCAAGCATGGCTATTACTTCATATTCTATTTCGCCCCACCAAACAGGAAGTCTCTCATCAATAATCGGCTTTTGCCGTATATGTATATAAGGAAATAGGTTAGGGTGATTCTTATGCTTGAAATACTCAATAATACTGCTTAATCCATCATGGCAACAAATAGCTGTTTTTAGACTTTCCTCTAATCCTCCCCGATGTTCCCTAAACCAATTTAGAGGTGGATCAGCGACCCTAGCATTCTTCTCTATAAATTCCTGCCTATCCTGCTCAAATTTTATAATATCTCCCAAGTTTATTGTAGTGGAGAAGTTTTCATCAAGTTTAGTGTAACCTTTACTCATAAGATTCTTTATTATTCAATGTTTTATTCAATTCTCTTAATTCTTTTATAATTAAGAATAATCCATAAGAAATAAGTATGCCTGTTAAAGCTATTATCAGACATAAAATGAAGGCATTAAATTTAGCATATCTATTCCTCCTTTTTTCGTTCAACCAGCTGCAACTCAGCCCCACATTTAGGGCAGATGAATTCAGCTAGAGTCTTTCTATCTACAAAAAGCTCAAATACCGGGATATCTAAAGCATTTGCGATTTTCTCCAATGTTTCAACAGTTGGATTTTTCTTGTTGTTTACAATATTACTAAGGTTACCTTTTTCTATGCCAGTCTTTTCATGAAGGGTTACTAATGATATCCCTTTTTCTTTAATGATCTCTTTTAATCTTAAATCCATAGTATTTGTATTATATTACAACTGCAAAGGTATTAAAAATGTGTTATAAAACAATAAAAATTAGAAAAGTTATAAAAAAGTATAAAAATATTTGCATTGTATTGTTTTTTAACATAACTTTGCATCATAAAGTTATAACAAAATACAACGCACTATGAAAACTACTGATTACAGAAAGACTTTAGCTTATGCAGCAGCATTCACTTTTACTACATCTGGCATTATTAATTTTTATATGGGCAAAAAGATGTATCAATATGTAAACACTGTTTATGATGCAAGACAAGATGGCAGGGGCTTTAATACAGTGGTAGTTCTTTATGATTATAGAGCGCAACAATACATAGCATTGAATGTTGATGATGAGAAGATAGGTAACAAAGAGATAGCATTTGCATAGTGCTATCTGTCAAGACAAAATAATCAATAACCCTTTAACACCTTACAATTATGACTACAGTAGAGATAAATAAACTGATTAACGATATTACTAATGCTAACAATGCAGCTTCAATGTATGATGAAGTAGAGGAT
>JAEIGA010000415.1_pt1 | contig 62372 bp, 102 predicted proteins | sample 9270691 | NCBI WGS metagenome assembly JAEIGA01 (sample SAMN17057246, study PRJNA624740) | gut metagenome | biome: biome; isolation source: fecal sample | host: Bos grunniens | place: China: Xizang | collected 2019 | reverse complement strand
TAGGACGATCGACAATGATCCCAAAGTTAGCGAACAAATAAGCGTTACGCCAAGCCAAAGCTTGCTTGCTTTCAATCATAGGCTCTTCTATAAGGTAGCGTCTAGAAATAAGAATTTTGTTAATTGAAGTCATAAGATACCCCCGAAAAATAAAATTGTAGTGATCTCTACTAACCAAAAATAGAAATCACTACAAGGTGTTTTCATAATTTTGGCCTAACTGTTTTAAAAATCCCATATTTTAGTAGAAATAAGTATAGGCTCTATAAATTATTTGTATGTATTAATCACTTACATTATATTATACAATATATTTTTATAATTTTAAGTTATTTTTGTAAATTTTTTAAAAATTTTTAATGCGCTTGTACGTCAGCTTCGTGCAAAAGGTCGATACAATACTTTAAACGTGGTTCAAGCTTCTGGTAATACTTTGAACTGAAGAAAGGCTCCATGTGGTTTGCTATAAGCCACGAGATAAAACACGACTCTTCATCTTGTTTTCTAGGACGAAGTGGAGTATCTACTAAAAATAGACCATACGACAGATAACCGCCTACGCAATGATGGTCATAATAATGTGCCTTAGATAAATCAAGCTCGCAAGTTTCTGGATTTTTCTTATAAAACTTCGTATAAGGCTTTCCAATGTCGTGCCAATAGGCAGCAGTAGCCAAGCCATGACCGGTAAAGTCAATAAAGTATTCAGTGGGAAGGCCTTTAACAAGTTCAATCATTTTATCATAAGCTGCTCGACAATGTTCAGCAACACCAAGCGTGTGATGAGGGTTATCATGCGGGATCATCATAGCCTGGGCTGTCTGGCTTATGTAATGTACTTGGTCAAATTCTTCATCAGTGCATTGAATAAACAGGTTATCAAAACCTTCGTCATACCAAGGTGACTGCCAACGTCTAACCATTTTATCAATTACAGCTTCGCCAACGGTTCTAGAGCGTTTTTTATCGCGCTCGATACAAACATTAATAGGCGCCCACACGATATGACCTTCTACCTTATCATCTTCAGAAGCGAGGTTGACGGCAGCTTTACGAGCTTTTCTAGAAATGTTAGTAGCATCATAAATAACTGTCTTACCTTTTCTAAGGTCTTCTCTTGTTCTTTTATGCATAAGCTCAAATACTCTACTGTTGTCTTCTTGCGAGCCTGCATCACCAAACAATTCTTCTCTAATAGCATCAGATGAATGAATAACTACGCCTGCTTCAGAGTAAGCGTGTTCTTTAGAAAATAAGACTGCTGCGTACGAGCTTTTTCCACTTCCAGGTAAGCCCATTAAAATAATTAACTTTGCCATTTTTAGTTTCCTCTTTATATTCCGTAAACTTTAGGCACTTGATGTTCATATGCATAATCAATATCAGTATCCTTCTTAATATAAAGATGATAATAACCTGCATAACAATTTGGGTACCAGTGCAAATCAATAATGCAATCTTCTTTGATACAAATTTCTTTACATATTTGCAAGTCTTCTTTGCTCGGCATAGCGCCAGCATAATAATGTTTCATAGGAATAATCATTTGTCAATATCCTCCAAATAATGTTTTATTGCATCTATAGAACAAATGGGATGCTCAGCTTTAATAATATCCCATTCGCGGGCTATTCTCGGATCACATAGCATCATAAAATCTGTTTGCGGAATAGTAATTCTTTTTATATTGATAAGCCTCTGTGATCGCAGGTCAAAATCTTCTTTTTCTATTTTAGAAATTTGAGCATACATGTTCTTTTCAATATATTCTTCATATCTTTTAATAATTTCTTGTTGATACTGAATTATTGAGTAAAGAATTTCTCTATACGTATAGTTTTTAAAATCTAGCATTAATCACACCAATCCCAAATATGTTTTCCTATTATATTATACATTGCCTTAGTATGTTTTTCTACTAAATATTCATAAGCTAGACCAGATATAATATGAATATTGTCTCTTTTTATAATACAACCTGTTCGGTCTAGACTATTCAAGTATTTTTCAAAGCCAGGCTCTGTAGCCATATCAAGAAGTTCACAAGTCTCTGCTTCTTCGATTTTATCAAGCATCTTAGCGTGTTCGACTGCTTTGGAAATTTGACTTGCAATTTGTTTCGTTCTAGCTTCTTCACTCCAAGCACAGTCGCCTGCTTCGTAGGCTTCTTGATAAAATTCAAGCATAGTCTGAATTATTCTGTGCATATAATAACCAGACCATGGACAAAACTCTTTAACCTGCTTTTTAAGTTTCTTTCGAACCGCTTTTTGACGTTTTAAATAACGTTTGCGTTGCTCATAATAAGGTCTATCTGTAAAAAATAACTTGATACTTTTAAACATATTTTATTTTCCTTTAATCTTTTCTTTCAAAAATTCGTATAAAACCTTTTACTACAAAATACCCTACAGTTAAAATTCCAAGTCCTACAAAATACAAGATAATTGCTGGCAAAAAGAAAATTGAAAACAAGACTGTAGCAATTATAGTTCCAGCCATATTCAATTTTTCTCGTAATTCATCTACTAAAAGTGGATATAATAAAATACTTAATTTATCAAACTCTGCATTACTTAAACACGTTACAGCTATTACTAGTGTTCCAACAACGTTAATTAAAAACCAAAAAATAAATAAGCAATCTAAGACCATAAGTTACCTCAAAAATATATTACACAATATAATACAGCACTATATAGCTAATTTTTACATTTTTTAATATAAATTTTAATATAAAATAAAAAGATGCAAGAATTACTCTTACATCTTTAAATAGTTAGCTCATGAGTTTTATATAAATATATAATATATTATAAATAACTTATTATTATATAACTTATATTAAGTATAAATATATTTATATATACGATAAATTTTTTCATAATTTATTCATTAATTATAAATTTTGTGCGGTCTATAATAGTTCTAACTTCATCGGGCTCGTCGAAGTCGTCTAAAACTTCCAGAGTGCCGCCTCTTTGCAATTTAGCTGTGTAGTAATACACGCCAGGCATTAAGGCTCTTGTATCATTAGGAACAATTTTTATAGTAATTTCGCCGGTTTTTACATTCTGTTCTTCAAGTGTGTAACCTTTTACAAAAATCGCGTCTTCGAGTCTTTGGTTAGGATACATTAAAGCAAAGTAAAGAGCATCGCGCGCTGTTAAAAAATATGGTTTCGTGGGGTCTACTCTGTCTGGAATTTTTACATCCATTTCAAAAGAGTCACCACGATTAATTTTAATTATTCTTGTAGACATACGTATACCTCGCTTAGCCGTTGGTATTGACTACCACAATAATATCACCTAAAACACCTGGCGTGCTTGCGGTAGGTATTGCAGATGCTATTGTAAACTTTGGTACTTTATAAACAGTTTGACCGTCAGCAGCTACTTGATATTCACCAGCTACGACACCAGAGTTGCTAAGAGCAGTTGTTTCAGTGTCATCTTTAGGCGCTACTGTAAAGCTAAGTCCTGGATATAAATATAAAGCCTTACCATCAGCTGTTTTTGTTAATTCAGTATACTCCTCACTAGTTGTAATAACATATCTGCCATCAATCGGGTCTGTGTTCTTAAGATTAAACTGGCCTTTAAGATTTACGCCATTTGAATTAAAACTCATAATTTTTCATCCTCCGATTGTTATTTGTTAATAGTAAAGCTCATTTTACCGCTTTGAGGTTTATTTGTAATATATGTATAATATGTACCACCATTGAGCGTAGTTTCTGCAGGTGTGCTGTTAAAAGCTGACCCTAAAGCCTCGTAACCGGTGTCATTATCTGTAATAGAGCTAAGCGTTCCCCATACTTTTGGATACGAAAATTCAAAATATTCATTATCTAGTGCAGTACTAGATTCTACTTTCCAATTATTTTTTGTTGTTCTACCAGAGGTTACCAGCTTCCCACTTGGTCCGTAATGACACATACGGTTTATTGTCAAAGATTTAGCACTACCAGTCAAGGTTCCAGCGCTAAAGCCCGTTGCTGCAGAATAAGCTGCGCTACCACTAATACTTTTTGAAGTATCTGACGCAGCGAATGTTACAGTAATACCTGTAATAGTACCACCAGATTTATTTTTAGCCGTGCCTTTGACTCCACCTATTGTTGGTGTATAGTTGCCTGTATATGTTCCACCGTTGCTGACACTCCAAGTAGCGGTAATAGACTGAGATGTTTTGTCAAGATCTGCTGTTATACTATTCGGGCTTATACTAAACGAGAAACCTGAAGGAGCGACACCATCTTTGATACCAAGAATTGTTTTTAATAAACCACTTACTGTGATATCTTTGTTAATTTGACTGCCGGCTGATATACCTCCAACAGTTTTGGTAGCATAGTTTCCTGCAACTCCGTCAAGTAATTCAATTTTTAAGTTATCTATATCCTCTTCAAGGTCTTGTACAGATGGTATGTCCTCAGGGATCTCTAAAATTTTATCGCTAATAATCGTGTCTGGAATTAGTACATGTTCTGTCTCAGGTAATACTGTTGGAAGTTCTAACGCATACTTATCACTACCACCTAAAGCAGCTAATCTAGCATTTATGCCTGCAATAACTGCTGCTAAACTTTCATAGGTATAATAGAGACTCTTATCACTAGGATTGTCTATGCGTGTAGCACCGTTAGAAACTTCAATAACTTCTTCACCAGGAAGTTTTAAAAACACTTTATTAGAAAAGTCGGTACTAGTGTCTGTGCTATCTTTGCAGAAGTATAGAACAGGCCCCTTAGCTATATCCTCTATTCTAACTGTTCCTTCTTCGGTTTTTGTAACAATTTCTGCATTTACAAGGTAATCATTGCCGCTTTCGATTGTAACCTTTTTCCAATCAGCTTTACTGCCAGTGTAATATACAGTTTTTAACCCAGAGCAGCCAGCAAATGCATTTGCACCAATACTCTTTATACTCGCCGGAATAACTATATTTATTAAGTTTTTATAAACAGTACTTTTAAATGCCTCAGCTTTAATACTAGTTATTAATTGTTCTTGCCCATTAAGAACCCTACTCATAGGAAGCTGTACAGTTTTACCAGTATTGGCCGTACCTGTTATATTGTCTGTTGGGTATGCTCCGGTTATAGAAGCGGTACTATCATCGTTAGCAGTAAAGTTTAAATTGTAGAAATTAGTACTGCTACCATTTTTATTTACATACCCACTGTCAGAGCCTTCGTTTGTACAATATACAGAATAATTGCCTGTAGTATTGTCCCAAAAAATCCCTGCTGCATCAGTAGTTCCGACTGCACCGCTAATAGCTTTCCACTCAGCAGTAGTGCCGTCAAAAATAATTGCAGTTAATTTTTCGCAACCTCCAAACGCACGAGCCCCAATCGCTTTAGTATTTGCGGAAAGGACTATAGTTTGAAGATTAGTACAACCAAAGAAGGCTTCGATACCAATAGATGTAACACGATCAGTAAAAATAAACCGCGTTAAACTACTACAACCCTTGAATGCCTTAGCTTCAATGCTTGTTACGCTATCTGGAATTTCAACGGATGTTAAGTTACTACACCCTTCAAATGCACTTTCGCTAATACTAGTTATGCTATTTGGTATTACGACGTTAGTTAAATTTGTACAATTACTGAAAGCAGCCTTGTCGATACTCTTAATGCTATCAGAAATAATTACACTTGCGATCTCTGCATTCTCAAAAGCATTACTGGAGATAGCAATAACAGCCCTTAATGTTACACCTTCATCATCTTTAAATTCTACATAGTCAGGTATTAGTAAATCTGTATCTGTACAAGTACCTATGCCTGTTACAGCTAATTTTCCGTCAGCGATTTCAGAAAAAGCTAACCCAATACTCGCAGATCTAGTTTTTAGCAAAGGTTTTAAGAGCTCAAAATCCTCAGATGTGCCAATAACAGAAGTTAAGTTCTTAAGGTTATCCGTATCACTTTTAAATGCATACAATTTAGAACTATTCGTCGGGTCCCACTTACATACAGCCGTTCCGCGTAAATTTACGATTCTATTATCTATCTGCGCAGAGGTGATTAGTTCTTTCTCGTGCGGATTAGTTGTAGTATTTGATAAATACACAGGATTAGCAAAAGTTCCACCTTCGGCAGCTGACACATAGTTTATTTCACGATCAGTGTTACCATCAAATTTAAACTTCTCAACACCACTTTCTTTTATAGTCAAATCTGCCATCGTGTGTCGTGCAACTTCCGCTGTGACAGCATTAACATTATAGTCGTCAGTACCTTCAAAATTTATAGTATTTTTTAGCTCTTTATTATTTTGAAGATCTGCTATTAACTTGTTTTTAATTTTATCTTCCATAAAATCCTCTCAAAGAAATTTTATTTTTATATAATTTAGCTAGTATTTATATTATAATCTACTTATAATTTATTTTTATTAAGCTTATTGATTAAGCTCTGCTAATACTGCTTCTTTTACAGCAGCAATTATTTCAGCTTTATCTGCCTCAGTTAATATATAAGCGGGTCCCTGAGGTCCTTCTGGACCGATAGGCCCTTGTTCGCCTTGCGGACCAACCGGACCCTGTTCACCTTGTTCGCCCTGAGGGCCGGTTTCACCCTGTGGGCCTTGTTCGCCTTTTTCACCTGCAGGGCCTTGCGCGCCAGTATCACCTTTTTCACCTTGATCGCCTTTGTCACCTTTAGGCCCTTGACTTCCAGGTTCGCCTTGTGCCCCAGTATCACCTTTTGGTCCCTGCGGTCCTATGATACCTTGTATGCCTTGGTCTCCTTTAGGGCCCTGAGGGCCAATTGCGCCGACGGCTCCGTCAAGAATATCAATATTTTTTGTGCCATTAACATCTACTATCGTTAGCCTATGACCACCTTCGATGTCTGTTATAGTAATAGTTGGCGATACACCGTTCTTGCCATCATCGCCAGTAACCCTCGAAAAGAAGGGTAAATCAGAAAACATTCCGCTCATTGATACGTTTTATCCTCCTTAAAGTACATATAACGAACAATCGCATTTACTCCAGGTGTTCTAAAAATAAGCTTTTCCACCTTAATGCTTTCGTAGCCAAATTCAAGAGGTTCGTCAGGTATTACTGAAAAAGCTCTACCATTTACTTCAACTTCGCATGCTGCATCTACACGAACACCGAGTTTACGTAAGAAAAACTTCTCAGGCACTTTATTTAGTCCTAAGCTAAGTTCATACTCTTTAATTTTTTGTACAATATCGTCGGCAGTTGTACCCATAATATCAAATTCACCATATACCCTTTGCATACTTTAAACTCCTCTAAGTTTTTATTTTGTCGCCTTAACAGTGGCTTCAATTTTATTTGTAATATACATTGACAAATCTTTAGTTACTTCACTTAAGTAGGTTTGAGCTTCATCTGTTAAAATTGCCATAACTGCATCAAACGTTTTTTGGAAGGCTACTTTTTGAGCCGCTTCATCAAACCTGCCCTCTTCTTTAAGGGCTTTTACATATGTTTGACTTGTTGCTAAAACACATTCAGTAATTGTTTTATCCAACATTTCAACATATTTTGTTTCTGTTTCATTTTTCGTCTTCTTCAGTAGCTCTTGCTTCTTAGCGTTAATCCAAGTAATAAAGTAAATAGCCGCTGCGGAAATAGCCGGAAAAATAGCAATTTCAAATACTGTTCCTACGATTTCTAACCAATTAATTTGCATAAAAATACTCTCCATTTTGTTATTTTTTATTTGAATAAACGACTGTCCAATTCCAGTCGAATACTTTGTAATCATTTCCAGCTTTTTTACAAGCAGCTTTTGCATTAGCCAAAGAAGTAAAAGCTCCAATCTGTGATTTAGCGTCATTTTTACTTTTACGTACACGATAAAACTTTTTGATATTAGACTCTTTAATTAAAGTTTCAACATCATTTCTAACATTGGTCATGTCTTTGTCGTACATATTAAACCAGTGATAAACATCTTTATGATTACTACCTAGACCAAGTTTATAACTATCTTGATGACATAGAATAGTTGGAACTTTAATACCGTTATGTACAACTGTTCCTTTTGGGTCTATGCTATAGGTTTTGCAAAGGTATGCGGTTAGTTCACAAGCTTCTTTATAAATTTTGCTGAAATAATGTTTATCTTTTAAGCCATCTTCGCAAATTTCAAATTGAATCCAACCATCATTACAGGAACCATTTTTACCTGAGCCACAACCCCATGGTTTAAAGTCCCAAGGCATGGTCTGAGCAGTCACAACAGAACCGTCAGCCAATTTACCAATCCAAGCATTCAATCCAGCTTTTCGATAAATATGATTCCAATCGTTATTGTATTGGTTTTTACCTAGTACTTGAAGCCACTTATCGCGCGTGTAGGAGTCTTCTTTTGGCCTTATTTCACTCGGTTGCACGTATCTCTTTATGTTTGGATTATTTGCGCCAGTGCTGTGCCATAAAACGCCTTTTATGGTCATTTTTTGCGTACCATTATAACAAGTACTCTGCGTCTGCATACAAGCAAGCGGTCTATTACTTGAATTGTACTTCATTTTACATCATTCCTTTCTGTATAATTTAGCTTATAAATTTAATAAAAATAAGAGTAGTTTGAAATAATAAACTACTCTTATTTAAATTTCCTATAATATTAAATTTCTACCTGACCATCGGTGCACTGAACGCTCGCAGCAACCTCTTGAAAGCAACCTGTACCTCTACTAATAGCCTTCCACTGCTGGATTGTACCTGTGAAAGTTATATTAGTCAGCCTACGACATCCCTTGAATGCATGTTGACTAATTTTAGTCACACTAGAAGGAATAATAATATTGTTTAAGTTATAGCACTCATAAAATGCACTCTGTTCGATACTTTGTACACCGGCCGGAATATCAATAGTCTTTAGACTATCACAATACTGGAACGCATAATTACCAATCTTCGTAACGCCGTTACCCATTACTATTTCTTCTAACTTTTGACAACGTTTAAACGTGTTAGGTTCAATACTTGTGACACTATTCGGTAGTTTTATACTAGTAAGACGACTACAAGTGCTAAATGCACCGTTGTCAATGGTTTTTACCCCTTCGCCGATCGTCACGCTCGTCAAATTGCTGCATTCTTTGAATGCATACCTGCCAATACTCGTCACGCTGCCAGGAATTTCTACGCTAACCAAACCGCGGCATCCATTAAACGCATAATTACCAATAGTCGTAACACCATTACTAAGTAACACATTCTTCAATGTGAGACAATCCTCAAATGCTTCATCTTCAATCGAGCCAGAGTTGATAACAACTGTTTGTAGCGCTGTTTTTTTGACAGTGAAGAATAAATACCTAAGCGCTTTCGCTGGGCAAGCAATGTTAATCCAACTACCGCAACCTTGGAAGGTAGTGTTATCAAAACTCGTTACACTATCAGGGATTACAATTTCCGTTAAACTGCTACAATCTTGGAACACATTAAAGCTAATACTTGCTACTCTGTTCGGAATTACTACACTCGTCAATCCACTGCAGTTAGCAAACGTCCATCCGTCAATATTAGTAACACCATTTGGAATTTCTATACTCGTTAAACTGCTACAATAATCGAACGCCCCATAACCAATACTCGTTAATTGGCTACTTTCACCAAAGGTTACACTCGTTAAACTGCTACATTTATAGAACGCATATTTACCAATACCAGTTACACAGTCAGGAATGACCACGCGAGCAAATCCACTACATTCTTTGAATGCCTCATAACCTATACTTGTTACCGGTAAGCCATTGAATACTTCAGCAATATAAATATCAGTATCTGTACAAGTACCAATACCGGTACAAGAATAAGATACTTTGTCATCATTTAACGTATAAGAAAGCCCTTTACTACCATAAATACAAACAGTCCAGCTGGGAGTTATCTTATAGATTTTACCGTCTAAAATTATTTTTAATTTTTTAGTTCCTGCATATAGCTGCGACATTGGTAAGAGCCTCCTCTAATTATTAATAATTTATTAACTACAGCTTATCTCTAATTACTTATTTTTTAATTCGTCAATTTCTTGTCTTAGCTTTTTAACTTCGTTTAACAGAAGATAAACTATTTTACTTTCTTGAATACGTAAGTAGCCATCATCACCCTCAGTTACTATTTCAGGACAAATTTCCTGTAGGTCTTGTGCTAAACAGCCAATTTGATGTGCCTTAGATTCTATAAAGTCAAATTCTACTACAGGAAGGTTTAAAATAGTTTTTTGTGGTTTATACTCTTTAATATTTTCTTTTAACCGCTTATCTGAAGATGCATTAAATCCAGAAGCATTTACATAGTGACTTGTATCAACAAAAACTTCTGCGTGAGAATAAGTAGTTTGCCCACTTGTATTTTGTGCTGTAGCACCAACTAAGAATATTTTTGAATCAGTGTCTCCAGAAGAAGTTTTACGGTCTGAATCTGTAACATCTGAGCTGATAGTAATTGAATCATTACCGGTCGAATTATCTGCTACAATTGAGATACCAGTGCCAGCTATGAAATTTACTACATCATTGGCTCCAAATGTTGTAGCACCGACTTTAACCTTTTGGTTATTGTCAGTGTCAGTATCTGGGTTTGCTGGCATTCTTATAGAATCTACCGTAACACCCGTTACATGTCCCTTAGCATCTCGTTGTAAATTAACACCAGTAACTAAGCTAGTGGTTCCCCAAGTTGCAGCGGTTGTAGAGGACGCGTCAACAGAAAGAGCAGCGCTAGTATCAGCTGAAGGAGCATAGTGGTTTCCGACGGCAGTAACTTTTGTATCAGCAGAACTAATAGTAATGTTACCATTTGCAGATGTTACTGACGTAGCACCAGACCCAACAATTTTGTGTGTAGAAGTTACTGTATTATCTTCTAAGTGGTTTAAATAAACTCCACCTGAGCCTGTGACGGACCCATTACTTGTTGCTGTAGCTGATGTACCAACAATATTTTTAGATACGCTATTAACATTTTGGTCACCGCTAAAAATCTTCCAACTAGCACCATCATACGTATAATGAGAGCTTTTTTCTTCTACATAAACAATCATACCTGGATAAGCTATGCCGTCCGTTGATAGCGCATCACGGTCTGCCTCCGTACTTACTGTTATACGTGCGTCTAGAGGTTGGCCACTCTCTAGTGCGAATCCAGAAATTAATTTTATACCAGTTAAACTCATCGTATTTCTCCTTACATTAGCTAAATTGAAGGTTTGCTGCGGCTTTCGCTGCAATTGTTAATATAAAAACCTGATATTCTTCAGTTGAATTATCAGCAAAAGTTATTGTCTTTTTACTCGTAGTAAATGCACCTGTTGCATCCATGTTTGTATTTAGGTCTTTTATTTTCGAGTAGTTACCACTAGGTGCTGCAAATACAACTTTCTTTTGAGTAGTCGGTTCAGATAAGCTAATTGTGCCGTTGCTCGGCGCAGGTTTTTGCTTATTTGACAAATTAGCTAGTAAGTTCTTATCAACATTATCAATAGTCGTACCAGCGTCTACGAAACCCCAACAATAAGGGGGGTAAAACGTCATAGCTACCTGTTTACTAGCTACTTCTGTATTTCCATTATAAGCTTTTGCATAAAAAGTCTTATTTGAACAAATGTTTGATGCAGTATACACAAAAGTTTTGGTGTTTTCAGTAGCACTGTAGGCATCTCCATCTAAACCACTGACTGCTTGAGTATTTTGAACAGTACCACCATCAAGTAGCTTAACTTGTGTTATTTTACCAGAGTTTTTCTTAAAAGTACAGAAAGGATTACTTATACTTTGTGGGTTCAGCTTTGAAAACTCGTTACTAGAAATGTTTAGCTGCGTCATAACAGGATTTTGGTACGTAAATGTAATAGTTAAATTACTGCTATCTTTACTTGTACTAGATGGTGTTGTACTGCTACCGGTTCTAGTATTATAATAAGCTCTAACTTTATAGCTAGTCGTAGAATTCGTTGCAGAAGTTATCGAGTCATTAATTGCGAAGTCATAACTAGACATTTCTCCTGTTTGTGTCTTATATAGGGTATTATTTTTATAAAGCTCAAATTTAGTAATCTTGCCGGTAACAGAAGCCGAATTTAGGTTGGCGACGTTAGCCGTAATGGTGCCTATGTTGGCCGTTTGCCCACAGTAGTAGTTTTTTGTACTACTAGTAGTAATTGTTGGGGTAGAAGGATCTTGGAAAGAAATAGTAAACTTGGCTGAGCACTCTTTGCTGCCGGCGTTACCACCATCACCTTTATATGAACATTTAAGCGTAAAAGTTCTAGTAGTTTCTACTTTTATACCTAAGCCAGAAAAGGTTAAGGTATTATTAGATATGTCTGCAGCTGTCTTAGTCGCTATTGCGTTTTTACTATTAGTGCTATCCCACAGCTCAAAAGTTAGGTCTGTAGCTGAGTTCTTTTTTACATAAAAAGTCATTGAAGATAATGTTGGGATATTGTGTACATAATAGCTTTTGGCTTCAGCTGTAGTGGAACTAAGACTAAGCTCAATGTCAACGTATTCATATAAAAGCATGGTGAGTAGATCTTTAATCGGCACGTTATCAAACGACGTACCTGTTTTAATACCGCCAATAGGTTTAACAATTTGTACATCATTAGAATAAACCATATTGTCATCAATTGCGCTTTGCACACATTTAGGTGTTGCTGCCATAGCGTCAGATTCACCTGGTTCATTAGAAAGCTGTACAACACCTTTTACCGTAGTAGTTCCTTCTGTAACATTATAGCTAATTTTATTATTTACCGCATCTTCTGTTATTGTAATATGCTTACCAACAAGCTCTGGAGCAGGTGTAAGGTACAGAGCAGAACTATCTAAGCTACCTGCATCTTTTTTGCTATTATAAGACTCACTGGATACTTTATGAACTTTTAAATCAAGTAGAGTTTCTGTCGTCGACATACTAAATCTCCTTTAAGTTTAAATCTTTAATATCATATAATTTAGCAAATATGTAAAAGCCCTAGACTAAATATTTTTAATAAATCTAATCTAGGACTTTTATTTAATTTTTATATTCAGTTATACGCCCTGCGTCAATTATTTCATTGAGACGTCTTTTTGCAGTATGGTCATCTATAGCTGAATCGATAAAAAATGGAAGGTCTTTTAGTTCAGTAATACCGTCGCCAACTTTTAGTCTAGCATACGAATGTTGTTTGTCTGGGTCAAAGATAATAAATTCGCCAGCCGCAGGGACAAAGCCGAGTAGTTTATCCCAAGCAGCTTCTGTTCTATGTAACTGGCTTACTCTTGCTTTCATAACAGGTTACCTCCGTTTTTAAGTATTTGTTTTATAACAGGGTCTGTTGCGAAACTAGTTACGTCTTTGCCATAGGTGAAGGTATTTACTTTCTTAATATCAGTCAATGAATTGACATACTGCTTAGCAATATTAAAATATGTCGTGTGATATTGCGTATGCTGTCTAAAAGCTGTGATAACTTTTGCCATGTCCTCACGTGAAAAAAATCTACACGGTTCATCAGTTGCATGGTAAAGAAATACTTCCGCGCCAGAATTTAGCTGATTTTCTATCGACATTAAGTTTAACTGGTCTTCTGTAGTTAGCTTAAAATCATAGGTCTTACCCTCAGATAGCGTAATAGAAAATCCTGCTGTAATTTTATCTTTACAAATACTAGAAAGACGCTTTATTGCTTCACTCTTTGCTACCGCGAAAGCTGCTTCGTCAGCGACAGGCTCTTGGCCTGAGTTTAACAGGTCTTTCAACCTGTTAAACTCTTCAAGAGTAATTTCTTTAATAGCTGCAACTCTAGCGTTTTTACGCGCGTTTGGTTTAAAGCAATATATTTTACCGTCTGAACCAAGAATACCTTGAGCAGAGTATTTATCAGTGAAAGCTGTATGGCCTGATGATAAAAAGCGTAAAAAGTGCGGCTGTTGTACAACGTCAACTACTTTATCATTTTGTATTATTTTATACATAAACATCAGATTGTTTCCTCCTCCCTAGTTTTTGTTATTTCAGAAGTAACTCTACCGTCAGCACTAATAAATTGTAATTTGCTACCTATTTTTGCTCCAAAGAAGGCATCTTCTTTAAACTTATCTCTATGCTGTTCTACGGTCCATGGTATAATAAACGTTGCCGGTCCAGATCCAGAGAATGCTCCAGAATCAATTTTAGTGGGCACTTTTACAATGCCGTCTACCTCATTTCTAGCAAAAGTTACTGACTGTAGAGCTGAAATAGCACCAAAAGCTTTATTTAATATTTTATCTACAGAAGCAGGAATTGTTATAGTTGTTAAAGCAGTGGAATTAAATGTATTAGTAGCTATATCCGTTAATCCCTCATATAGAGTAGCTTTAGACAAACTTGTACATTTGTAAAAACAAGTATCTTCTAATTTTGTAACTTTAGGAAGGTCAATAGACTCTAAGTAAGCGCAGTAAGCAAACGCCCAGCTTGGTATAAGTTTCACATCTTCTGGAATTGACACAGAACTAACAGGTACGTGTGCAAAACAATACTCACCTAAGCTCGTAACAGAACCGTCTAAAGGTATTGAAGTCTCAGCGGACATACTTCCTTGAATAAGCTTTTTATTAGCAATGTCGATCAGACAGCCATTCTTTACTTCATAGTGTGCACTGCCGGGTGCTACTTCTATAGTAGTCAAGTTTGTACATTCTGCAAAAGCTGTTTCACCAATACTTGTTACAGTTGCAGGTATGGTAATACTGCTCAATTTTTCGCAGCCACTGAATGCCGACTTGCCAATTTTTTGTAGAGCTGCTGGTAAGGTCACCTCGTCTAAGCTGTCGCAATTCTTAAAGCCGTTTGCAAAAATTTCTTGTACAGACTCTGGGAAATCAACCATAACAAGACCTACTAAGTCAGTATTAGCCTTAGCATTATAATTAGAGAACCCACCAACACCAGTAATTTTTAACGTGCTTCCTATGTCTAGCTCCTCTGGAATTCGAACTACAGAGTTCGTTCTGTTGACACATGAGTTAAAAGTCATTGTGCCAGCGCTATAATCATACGTAGTATCAGAAATATCGGTAGCACCTAAAGGATACCACATATCGTCTAAAATGGCAAATTGTGCATAATATTCAGTATGACTATAAATTTTACCCAAAAGTGCTCCTTCGCTGGTTACCCAGGTAGTAAAAGCAAAAAGTTCTGGATAAGCCGTATCTGCTTTATAAGGGTCTGCTGGAATGTCTTCTTTAAGTACTTCAGAACCGTATAACACAGATAATGTTTTAAGTACTTTGTTATTGTCAGTAGGGTTGATAAATTTAACCTCATAGCTTCGTCTGACTGCCTCGAAGACAGGATAAAGAACTAAATCACCTTCCACATGCTTAACAGCATCTTCTTTAAATTGACGTCTGATTTCATCAGTTAACGGAGCGTCTGAGTCTTCAACAGAAACTACTACATTAGTGTTTTTTGACCAGCCTAAGAAAGAGTATTCAAATTCTGCTATAGATTCTTTTATAGGCTTAGCAATCAGTCCTGTTGGAATACTACCAGAACCATAGTGAACAGGGTTTCTATAATCAGCCCCGTTTAAAGATGTACCTTGATGTAAAGTTGTTTCAAGGTCAGTATCTTTAAAAGTAATTGTACTTGTTAAATTGTCATAGGTTATTGCAAGTTGTGGATAACGCGATTTAAGCTCGTTATACTGCGAACCAGCCAAGTTTGTAAAGTGTACAGCACCAGTTATAGAAGCGTTTATAGCCTCACCTTTTGTGTTAATGAAGATATTGTCTTCAAAGTAGCTATAATTTTTTGTACCAAAATTTACTCCACTTAAACGCAAGTTTTTAAGATTTTTACAACGTGCAAGTAGCTCTGTTACATCGATTAACGGGCAGTTCTCTAACACAAGAGTAGTTACGCTATCATAGCTTGTGTTATCCTGGTTAACTACTTTTATGTTATTTAAACTTAAATATTTTAATTTTTTTAGCTCTAAAGTAGTTACTGCGGGAAGTTCTAAATACTCTATTTTACCGTCTATTGCTAATTTAACGTCTGATATATTTGTACCAAAAGCATATAACTTACGAAGGTTTAGTAGCCCGTCATATTCTAGCGAGCCCGTCAAGCTAGTAACGTTTTCAAGATTAATTTCTTCTAATAGAGGGTTATTTTGTACGTCAAATGACGATAAATCATCATGGGCATAACCAGCTGTTTCATTTCCAAGGTCTACAGTTCTAATTCTAGTTGCATGCTGAAGACTTACTGTATCGGCATAAAGCTTAGATAGGTCGCCAAAATCTGTGATTGTAGCGGCGTTACCGACAACGATAATATCAGCATCTAGGCTTTCTGGACCAGGTACAAATATTGGCTCGTTTAGCGTATCTACTCTAATGGTAGAAGGAGTTCTACCTATGTCACCATACCAAACATTTAGATAACCATAAGAAAATGGCGTTAATGTGAACTGATAGTCTGGTTTAACAACTAAGTCATCTGTTGACGCATATCTATTAACACGGAAGTTTGCGCTATAGCCGTCACCATAAGCGCGTGGAGTCCAATACTTAGACGCCATATATTGCTCTTGACTTCTTTCCCACTGTCTTCTATGGTATTTCATTCTACCATTACACATATTCTTTAAGAACTGTGTATCACCACCTTTACCAATGAAAGAAGAGTTATATGTACGCAAGTACTTTCTTTCAATGTCAATGCGCCAGAGCTCTTCAGGGAATTCCTTCTGCCAAGCATCACACTCGTTAATAAGTGTTTCTGCGTCCCAAGCGCCTGCCGACTCGAGGGTATTATACAAAGTTCTAAGTTCACCAGCAAAGCGGTCACGTACTCTACAGAAAAACGTACTGTCACTCTCTCTAAATACCTCTATACCAGCATCATCTTCGTCAATATCCTCAAGACCATAACGATAAACTTGTTTACCATAGTTATTAAGACCTAAGGAAGTATCATTGTCGTAGTCCCAGCAAAGGTCCCACTTACGGATAGGATTACCTTCAGCATCAACTTCTCCAGTTTTTCCGTAATGCCAGAAAGTGTTTTTAGCACGGTTATCTACCATGCAGTATCTAGTTGTAAATAAATAATAGTACAGTGCAGAGTCTTTTACAAAATACTTTCCAAAGTCACGCTCAAACTCATCATCTGTTGATTTAGTAACAAATCTATAGAAGTCAATCCATGCTTGCTTACAGGTATTTACTACGTCGGCATCTTCATCGTCAGAAATATAACGCCAGCCGTAAGTATAGTCTTCGCTGAAGTCGTCATGTTCAAGAATATCTACATAGTAAGTTTTATCTAAATCTACTGCGATATCAGAAGTTAGAACATAAGAGCCATCTTCCTGTTTTTCATAAAGTATTCCTAGGTTCTCATCTTTTGCCCAAGTATAAATTTTTTCTTTAGTAGTCTCATCTACTTTATAACCCATCGCATTTATCATAGTGTCTGCAGGGAAGTCTGATAAAGGTAAGCCTACGTCCATTATTTCTACGCAACATTCATACCTATCACTAGGGTCAGTGAGACGAGTGTCATCAGTCTTTTTAGAGTCACCGATATTACCGATAGCATAGAAGTGCCAATTAGTGTCAGCAAACTCTCTGTGCGTATTTAAATTAGGGTCTGTTTCTTGAATAAATATTACACAGTTATGGAATTCCATTGTGTCTTTAATATACTCGGTATATAGATAATCCTCAGGACGTACAAAAGGTCGTTTTGTAGCTTCTGGCTTAAAGCGGTTATATCTATTAGCTAAAATCGCATTTGTCAAGTTATTAGAAGATGCAATATTTACTTTTGCGTTTAAATAAGCAGTTGGAACCGACTCCCTTGTTAGGGTTATTTCTTTTTCTATCGAACCATCTCCGAGCTCAAAGTAAGAATTAGACTTGTTCATAATAAAATCAAGGTTTCGTCCTGCAGCACCATAGTTATTTGAGCTAGTACCTTGACCACTGTGTTGAGCATTTTTACATATCCAGTTATCTAAGACAGGATCACCATTCTTATAAATTTGCTGGATCGTTGTATTGGCCACTTTATCACTCTTATTATTTGTAAAGTGAGGAGCTGAAACTTTATAAACTCTCAACCAAGGGCATTTCTCAGCTAAGATTTCTGGCGTCAATTTACGGTTTTCGTCGTAAATTTGATTTCTTTTGTATCTTGAAATCATTTCATCAGCAGTTCTAGCGTCTGCGATAAAGTTATTTAAAATTTCATCGTTTGTTAATGAAGTATTATATACTTTAAATCTATAAATATATAAGTCACAGTCTGGTGAACCTAAGGTTATTTCTTTAGGTGTTTCTTGCTCAAAGCTATAAGTACTAGTATATACCATTGGACGACTAGGCACACCATCTTCATAACCCATAACCATAGGAATTTTTTCAGTATCTTTAGAAATATTAAACTCAAATTCAATAATATCTTCTTCTGAGTACGCTAAGTCTAGGTTATCATTTTTACCATAGATGCTGGCAGTATGCACGCCCATTTTAATACCAACATGGTCTCTATCGGTCGTATTATCTAAGCAAGATAAAAATACTGCATCAGGGTTTGCGACATTTTTTGTCTTAAATACTAGTTTAAATTCCTTACCATACTTTTTAGCATCATTAGCAAATAATTTATAGTCAATTATTGCTGTTGACCCTGCTTTAATACAGAAGCAAGCATCACCGGTATCTTCATCTAGTTGATAACCACCGTTTGTCCAGTCAAAGTTTTCAGATACAGTCATATGTACATCATTATACGACCATAAACGATTAGCAATATCACCATTACTTCTGCCGACGGGGTTAAAGTCAAAAGCTAGACCAGCTGTTACTGGTGTAATATTAATGTCAAGTTTCTCTACTTTAACTGTCACAGTTCTAGATTGGTTTCTACAAATAATTTGAACAGTATGTTCACCATCTATTGTGGCAGTGTAAGGATAAACCCCAGTAGGAGTACTACCATAGTTCGGGTTTTCTGGCACAGTTGTAGTAGAAACTTCTTTGCCATCTACTTTTATAGTAACCTCTGGAACTTCAGCTGTTGGATCATACACAGTATAAACAATATTTACAGTGGAGTACTGTTTAGCGTTTACCTTTTGATCAGATATACCAATTACAGGTTCACTACTTGAGGCATCATAAACTATAATATCTTTTGTAATATGATTAGACTCGATAGTCTTATCATTAATCGTTGCTTCAAGATAAACTTCAAGTAAATGCGCGCCGTGTTGTTGAGGCGGTATTCTATATTTTCTATCTGTACCAGAAATATCTGAAGTAATCAGCTCTCTATGTAGCTCTTCGCCGTCCAATATAAATACCACTTCCTTATCAAGCGCACCTGTAGGAACAAATCCAAACTCAATCTCTTCATTAGCTGCACAAGTGTCTTTATCATTAAAATTAGTGCTAATTGACAGTTCTTTTTGTTCAACAGTCCAAGTTTTTGTGACAGTACTACCACTATCATCAGTAATGACTAAAAGTACTTTATTAGTACCAACAGTTAGATATTTCGTTACATCAAATTCATTACCGCCAAATTTGGCCGTGCCATATTCAACTACAACATTATTAACCTTCCAAGTAGTAGCTGCTTCAAGTACGTCATCACCAGAAGCGTCAGTACCTGAGAAAGTGAATAAAAGTTTAGTCTCATCATTAATAGTAGTAATAATAGGCGGTTTATTTCCTTCGACGTACTCAATTTTAAGCGAGCTGCCACTACCTCCACCAGGACCTCCACCGGCTCCACCGATAATCTGTATACCAGACTCTTCAATAATTTCGCCAGCTGCTGTCAAATAAAGCATGTAAGGTTGCTTTGTACCAACCTCGCCAGCAGTATCGTAGTATAAACCATCGATAGCCTGAGTGTCTATGTATTGAGCTAAACTATCTCTTAAATTCTTAACAGCATCACCAACAGCTCTAACAGCTTTACCAGCTGACTCGTAAACTTCACCGTTATAGCCATTTCTTATATCAAAAACTTCTGCGTCAGCTTTTGTACTGCCTTCTGGTAGCTCTTGCATAGCTAATAGCATGTCAATACGGTTCGACTCCACATCAATTCTGCCATTTGTGTCTATAATACGAAGGTCAAGTGCTTCTATTTCTTTTGTTTTTTCTGCTACAGCACTTTCTGCTTCCGTTTTATTACTGTTAATTAAACTAGTAATTTCTGTGAACTTATCGGTATTTTCTTGTTTATATTGTTGAATATTTGTATTTACATCAGCAATACTAGAACGAACATCCATAAAGCTAAGTAATGACTCAGCCTTATTGTTTTCTATCGTTATGCTCATAGCATAGTTTGCTTCGCTAATAACATCCAACAATGCAGCTTTTAGCTCAATAAATTTCTCAGTTACTGCGTAATCTAAGTTCGGAATATCGATACCATTGGAGATACGATTATTTACTTCATCAATTGCCGCATGAGCTAAACCTAACCCAAAACGCAACTCGCTAATACGATCTAATAACTCGCTTTCATCTAAGTCATGCTTGGTAGATAAATCCATAAGTTGTGTAGAAAGCTGATCAATAAGAATATTTACGGTAGCTATTTTACTTAAAATAGACTCTGCAGAACCAGCGTGTTTTTGATCAATACCGCTTATTGACTCAATAATACCATCTTTAGCTACAGTAAGTTCGTCAATTAGCTGTTTATGGGTGGTTAGACGAGTCTCTGTAAGGTCTGCATTAATCATTGCGTCATAGCGTAGTTCTTCTAACTCAATACCAAGCTCTTCTGCGGTTTCTTCGATCTTGCTGGCTAAATCTAAGTTTACTTTGCTAAGCTTACTGCTATAGTCTATAGTAAGGCCAGCCGCGGTACTAGCCAGTTTGCTATCAAAATTATCAGATTGAGCCGCTAATTTGTCGTCGCAATTTTTGGCCGTAGCAGTTATCTGAGAAGACAAGGTTTTTATCTTGGCGTCAGTTTTATTTATAGTGTCAGAAATGCTATTATTAAAGCTTGCAGCCTGTTTCGAAAGCTTATCGTTAAAATTACTTGCAGTAGCTTCTAGTCGCTTATCTAGGCCATTTACTCTTGCTTCAGTTGCGTCTACTTTAGCCGATAGCTCTGCTTTTGCAAGTTCTATGTTTTCTTCAAGTTTTTCATCAGAGCTTTCAGCAACTGTTTTAAGCTGATTATATATATCTACTATAGACTCATTGGTTTTATCTTTTGTCTCGTCTACATAGGTGTACAACTTTGAAGTTTCTACAGTAAGCTTATCTTTAAAATCAGCTGTTACAGCACTTGCAGTTTTAGAAATGCTTTGCTGTAATTCTTCTACTGCCTGTGTGCGAGCAGCTTGTTCAGAAACTAAGTCGGTTTCAAAGGAAGCTTTTGCCTCAGTAAGACTTGTGGTAAGCTCTTTTACTGTATTTGCGATAGCGGTATTTACTGCCTCTTGATCAGATACCGCACGGTTAACCATGGTAGAAGTTTCTGTACGTAAAGCCTCTGCAGTTGCACCGAGCTTTTGGTCAAATACTGAGGAAAGTGTTTTATCGCCAGCAACAAAAGCTTCGTTTAATTCGCTATATTTACTATCTAGAGCACCTACCAAGGCGTCAGCATTTTGGCTAAGCACAGAACAAGTGTCATTTGTGTCTTTTATAGCTTTTTTAAGCTTATTAATATCACTCTCTGTGTTAGTGCGCAAATCAAGTAGTTCTGCGCTGTGCTTAGCGCTTTCTTCGTTAATATTGCTTTGTAAAACCTGAGTAGCAGCATGTATACGACTGTCAATGGAGCCGGCCAAGTCCTCAGAAACTTTAGCAGCAACATCTGATAACTCATTGCTAAGAGCCTCCGTAGCCTCATTTAATTGTACGTTAAAAGCAGCCGATACCGCGTCTACGCGCGCATCAACCTTTTTAATAGCAGAAGTCATATCACTCGTAGTAGTATTCACCTGAGTGTTTAATTTATTTAAGCTTTCTTCTGTTGAAGCTGCTTTAATTTTTAAGCTATCAATTTGCTTCTGTTGGCTAGCTGCTGTCTCATTAATAGATTCAGATAAACCGGTATGAAGGTCGCCCATTTGGTGGGCAATCTTGTCCTCTAAGTCTTTAGAAACAATGGATAGCTGTTGCGCTAATACCTTTGTAGTATCAGCTGCTGCAGCGGTTTTGCTGTCAATAAGAGATGTCAGCTTAGTCGTTAACACTTCGGCGGTATCTTGAAGTGCGGCTGTAAAATTAGCCTCATTATTAGTAACTACTTTTGCTAGCTCATTAATTGCTGCTTCGCGCTCCTGGGCTTCTTCTACTACCTCTGCTTTCACTTCAGCGTATTCCTTACTAGACTGTTCTGCTAAATTTTTAATAGCAGTTGCAGTATTTATTTTAAGGCTATTTGTAGCTGCAGTAAGATCTTTACCGAAGTCGGCTCTAATCGCGGTATCTGTAGCTTTAATATTGTCTGCTAGTACCCCAAATTTAGTTTCAATAGCCTTTGATAATGCCTGTTCGAGTGTATTAAGCTCCGCTAGTAGACTGCCTTCCGTATCTGTGATCTTATTATCAAGATTTGCTTTAGCCTCTGTAATTTCTTGATACAAAGCGCGTCTCGTGTTATCATCAATGTATGGTAGCTTTGAGAACTTCGTACGACCATTACCTACTTTACATCTAAAAGAACCGTCAGTGCATTCTTCGATAACAAGTTCACCTTCTTCCGGAATAAGATCAACTTCTTGCCATTCTTTAGTTGTTCCTCTACGGTGTTTTACTATCATAATATATTAACTCCCGTCATTAATTTTTCGTTCGTATAATTTAGCATATAGATTAGAGTAAAATAAAAGGTAACTGCTTAGCAGTTACCTTTTATTTTTATTAAGTATTTTTAAATTTTAAACGTTAGTCGTAGCAGTACCGCAGTTGAATACAATTACGTCTGTGCCAGCTTTACCTTTATAAAGCTTACTGTCGGTACCGATTCTCATGTAGTCACCTTCGATTGCATCGATGTCGCTAGCATTAGCATCTGCCTTAGCTTCTGCTCTGTCTGCAATAGTCTTTGTAGCAACAAGGCCAGTTGTACCATGGTCTACTTTAGCTACAACAGCATCGATTTCTTTACCTAAAGCATCGTTGTTGTCAGCGCCAGTCTTAACAATACCTTGAAGCTCTGTAATAGCTTCTCTTAACTTAGCGTTGGTATTATCGCCTTTTTCAACTACATTCTGAAGTGCTTCAATAGCTTCTTCTGCTTTGTCTAAGTCCTCTTGCGCAGCTTCAGCTTTAGCTAGAGCATTATTAGCCGTTGTAGTGGTAGTTGCAAGAGTACCTTCTGCAGTAGAAACTCTACCAGTTAAATTAGTTAAGTCACTACGAAGTGTTGCATTAGCATCAGCACCAGAAACAACTACATCTTGAAGTGCTTTAACATCTGCTCTTAGAGTAGCATTAGAGTTAGCTCCATTAACAACAATAGCTTCAAGAGCATCGATGTCGTCCTCTGCTTGGTCTACTCTAGGTTCAACTGCATCAAGTCTAGCTTCGTTGCTTTCAGCAAGAGCTTTTACTTCAGCAACTACTTCCTCAAGAGCATCAACTTCACCTTGAGCAGCGTCAGCAGCATCTTGAGCAGCGTCAGCAGCGGCCTGAGCCGTTGCAGCGTCGTCAATACCTTGCTGTCCTAAAGTAGCAGCTGCATCAACAGCCTTTTTAATAGCGTCTTCACCTTTATCTAAGTAGCTCTTGGAAATGCTTTCAAGCGTATCTACACGAGTGTCGATTGCATCAATTGCTGCTTCGTTGGCGTCAGCTTTACCTTCAACAGCGGTTACACGACCACCAGTAGCAAACTCAGCCTCAAGGTCATCGATGTCACTAGCATTTTGGTCAATAGCGTCAAGTACTTGATCTACTTTTCCACCTTCACCATTAAGGAAGTTCTGAATTTCAACTAAGGTATCAAGAGCATCATTGAGTCCGCCTTGTTCACCGTCATGGTCAGCTGCGCCAAAGAACGCCTCAATTTTATCTAAGCGGCCTTCATGGTCCTCTGCTGTACTATCAAGAGCATCGATACGCGCACCTAATGCTTCGTCTGCTGCCTTAAGAGCTTCATCAATGTCATCTGCGTACTCTTTTGCATAGTCCTTAGCTGCTTGAAGAGCGTCTGCAATATCTCCTGCAAGGTCACTATCTGCTTTTGCACGAGCAGCAACTTCGTCTGCAAACTTTTCAACAAGACCTTTTACGTGACCTTCGCCTTCGCCGTAACCATCTACAGTCTTTTCAAGCTCTGTAGCACGGTCTTCTACAGCGTCCATTTCATCATTAAGAGTATCGATAAGAGCGCCAAGGTTATCAGTTGTAGTTGTGTCAGGTTCAGCCCAAGTAAGAGTGCCGTTTACGAACGAAGGAACGTAAGTTTTGCCGGCAGTATTAGTAGGAAGTCCTACAAGTTCGAGCTTACCATTAGTAAGTTTGATAGTTTTTCCGTCAACATCAGGTTCAATAGCTTTTGCTTCGAAAGAACCGTCTTCTTTAAGTCTTAAAACGTATACGTTTACGTCACCGTTGATTACAGTAGCAAGAACTTGACCTTCATAAGGATAAGGAACAACTTTGTTTACGTCATCCTTGTACCAATATGTAGATACGCCTTCTGTAATCGCACCTTTTGATAAGTAGTAATTTAAGTCTGCCTCGGAAGTAAATACGTTAGAAATATCCAGAGGACCATATTTTTGTCTATTTAAGTTAACGCCTAACGTTGCGAAACCTTGATATTCAAATGCCATAATATTTTAAGTCCTCCTTACGAAATTGTTACGGTGTAGCCGGTAGCAGCTAAGCCGTTTGCGTTTTCTTTTACAAAAACAGTGTAATCTGCAGCTGTGAAACCATTAGCACCTTTAACCGAAACAGTCTTAGAAGTGAATCCATCATAAGGTAAGCCCATACCGTCTACGTCGATACCTTCAATTTTAGACTTAGAACCGGGTACAGCAAACATAATACGTTTAGTTCCTTGAGGAATAGGCATACATTTAGCTGAGTAAGCTGTTCCTGCAGAAGTTTTGCTACTGGTATTAAAGTTAGGTGTGCTGGTGTTCATAGCTGTACCATTTGCACGAATCCAATCACCGGTGATTTCTGATGTGCAATCTGTACCTACATAGTACCAAGAATTACGGAAACCGGTTGCAGCAATAGCAACGTCAGTAAAATCTTTTGTAGTAGTACCATTTTTATCAAAACCTTTAATTTGACCGTTTGCGTACTGAACACCTAGGTTATTGAAAGGAACATATGCTTTGCTTGCATCAATAGTAGCAGTAGCATTAAAATAGGTGTAATTCTTGCTAGAAGTGCTATCAATCTGAATCCAGTTAGCTTCAGCTAATGAGAAGGAGCCAGTAACTTCACCAGATTTAGTTACTTCAGCGCTATCCTTTTCATTTGAAATTTCCCAAGAAACGTCAGTTTTGTTGATACCAGTAGCACTGCTAGTCGCGCTATTTGTGGTGCCATAGGTACCAGTGCCGTCATTACCTACGTAAGAACCAACACCTACAGTGGTCTTCCACTTAATTTCTTTAATTTTTGAACCAATTTCATTTGTACCAGTGTTGGTAACATATCCGTTAGCAGTAAAAGTTGCAGTAGGATAGTTTGTTTTAGGGTTAAGCACTTCAGATAAAGCGTCACGTAACCACTGAGAAACAGTCATGCCTTCGCCACCTGCATTAACTTTACCGTTTGCAGTCTTGTGACGACCAAAGTTGTGCGTAAGAACTAACTCTTCTTCGATTACACCTTCAACCTGAGGAAGGTCTTTCCATGCAAGAAGCTGTCCATTTTCATCTTCTGCACCGACTTTTACAACAACGTTATTAATGGTCTCACCATTTTTAACAATAGAAAGGCGTCCAATACCAACTTCACCTTTTTGCAGGCGGTAAGACGTACTTTCCCAAGCTGTTGTTTCGTCATTTCTTAGCACGATAATTGTATTAATTTGTTGTTGTGCCATAAAATAATCTCCTTAGCTTAATATATTTTTATTTTTATATACTGTCCGTATATCAATTAATTTAGCGAATAATCTTAATGATAATAACTGAATTACTAGTCATCCAGCGGATTGGCATCGCCACCATACAAAGTAATTGTTTTAAGTGATTCTGTAAAGTTATCAAAAGAATCTTCTATACAATCTTCTACATGTGTTTTAGTTGCATAGTCTGCATTCTGAAGTTCTTCTTTAGTAACAAACTTTGCATCCACATACTCAATAGTTGCGACACCGTACAAGTCGATAACTCCATTTGTGTTAGCAATATATTCTGTATTACCTACTTTTATTGCTATTGAGGTTTCATCTCGTCTAATCACACTGCCAAGATTACTAGTATTTCCGTCAGAGTAGTAAACAATCAGTTCACCATCTTCGTTAACTTCAACTTTTGAAATACTAATACTAACCTCGCCGGTTAAAACACGTTTATACCCTGGCAATGTTTTAACATATATATATGTGACCAGTTTTTCTGTTATTGGGTCATAGGTATAATAAGTAATATTTGGATTAAAGTCTTCAGCAGCAAAATCTGTCGGTAGCTCGTTTACGGTGTCTATTTTTTTGAATAGCTCGACATCAGAAATATTCTCTAACTTCGCTTCAAATAAATTTAGCTTTTCTACTAAAGCGGTTAGGTCAGATACCTCAGATATCTTGTGCCAGTTATCAGGATTTGTAACATCTGGTGCAGGTACTATATAGGCAGCGGTCGGATTAGTTAAAACACTTTTATCATATAAGTAATAAATACCATTACGATCATTATTTGTCTTATCCAGCCATACTGCGACAACCATACCATTATATGCGGTTATATGGCCGGTCTTAGACTTCCAAGTTGTTTCTGATAATAAGTCGTCGTAAGTTTTTACTATGGACTTAGCATCAAATGGACCTCTGCCAGTGTATAAATATTGATTTGCAATTTCTATAGCCATATATCTAAATCTCCTTACTCATTGATAATAAATCGGTATATTTTACCACTAGGTCCTTGTCCAGAAGTCAAATCCACCCAAAGGGTATATTTTTCCAAGTCGATGCTAGAAAGGTCAATACCAAAAGCTCCACAAATACCACTAAGTTGCTCTGCATCGCTAGACATTTCTATAGAGGTATCTTTCCAACATCCGTCTAGATCATCGTAAACTTGAGTAGTAACCATAGTATTAAAGTCAATCTCTTTAGGTAACGCAATAATGTATAGCACATTAGGATTGTCTATTGTCAAGTCCTGATAGCCAGACTCTATAATTTCGCCATTATCACCCACTACTTGGTAAAAACCTGATTTATCTGGTTTAGCATTTGTATCGGCATTAGTATATGTAATAACTTTATCATAAGTTAATGCATCAAGCCCACCGGCTGCTCCAATAGAGTACATAGGTAATTTATTATTAATAATATTCTCTATTATACTATCTGACTCAGGCGGAGTGTCAGGATCTACGCTGGGTGCACTATCTGATAAACCTAATAATTTAGTCAATATTTGAGCTAGTTCAAGCCCTTTTATAGAATCACCGATAGCGAAACCACCAAAAGCGTTTGTAACGTATTTATCGGTAGTAAATAAAATATTGTTAGCTTTTACTTCAACATCTGACTTAAGAGCATAACCAGAAAGGTCTGCTGTAGGATGCTGTATTTCTGCAACGGCTTCTTCAATAGCCGCGTCGGTTTCTGACTTTGTATAGTAATTATCTAAATTAACTTCTGGTGCGTCTGGAAGCTTAATACCTGCGATAGCCTCAGTAACAAATTGCTCTGTCGCATAACCTTCTAAAGAAGGAAATACAGGAGCTTCGTAGTCAATAATTTCACTAAGTGTGTGCGTGTGTTCAACATTTGCTTTATCACTGACGTCAGTAATATAACCCTTTGCATTAAGCTCCTCTTCAGTGATATATTCAGAAGGAACCTCTGTAATAAAGTCTTTTATTTCATCTTTTGTTACATAGTTGTCTAACGCTACGGTTGGATGTTTAATACCATCCATAGCTGCAGCAAGTTCATCCTTGGTTGCAAAGTTATCTAATGCAGGTATATCTTCTACTTTTGCAAAATCTTGTTCAGCCACCCAAACTTCTGTTGCATAACCATCTAAGCTAACTTGAGGATGTTCAATGCCTTCGAACTTAGCATTAATTTCTTCTTTGTTATAATAATTGCTTAAATCCGCTGCTTCTGGAATAGCAAGTTTGTCAATTTCGCCTTTAACAAAGTCTTCGGTAGCTAAACCTTCAATAGAAGGAATTTTAATACTACTAATAGCAGTGTCAACATATTCTTCAGAAGCAAGTCCCGCTATACTTGGAATTTCAGGTGTATCAATTAGGTCATTATAGGAGCCACTAAACTTACTATAACCATCTAAATCAGCCTCAGTTAAATAGTCCGTGGGAAGGTCTTCGATTTTTGCATAGTCGGCAAGGTCTTGTTCTTTTAAGTAACCTTGTGTCTCAACATCGGATAAAGTAACAAAATCTTTAATTTCATCTTTTGTCGCAAAACCAGTTAAGTCGGTTTCTGGGACCTTAATTTTGCTAATCGCGGTCGCCACATCCTCAGTTGTAGCATAATTAGAGTCATTCTCAAGTTCGCTTACTTTTGTAGGAACCTCAGGAATCTCTACCTCTGGGATATCGCTCAGAGTAATGTAGCCACTATCATTTGTTAATTGGCTCGTAGAAACTGGAATATCTGTTTTTGCAGCTAGACTTTCAAGAGCAGCTTTAAGAGCGTACTCTTCATGTGTATGTTCTTTATCAGCCTTACCTGTGGCAGCTAATTCAAGAGCACTAAGAGCATCTTTATTAGAACTAATAAGGTCACCTAGTTCTTTTAAAGTATCAAAAGCATCACCGGCACCATTTAGTAGCTCATTTTTAACAGCTTCTGCTGCGCCCTTAGTTTCGTACAAATCATCATGGTTATGGTCTTTCTGTGCATATTCATCATGATAATGTACTTTGTCAGCTTTTATGCTTAGGTCAACTTCTGGTACTTCTGCAAGAGTAATATACCCAGCGTCATTTTCAAGCTCACTCACCTTTGCTGGAATCTCAGGAATTTCAATTTCAGAAATCTTCTCATCTACAAAAGTCTCAGTTGCAAAACTTTGTTCTTGAACCCATTCTTGAGTAGCAGCTTTTTCTGTAAGTTCTTGAATGGCAGGTAAAATTTCAGTTTCTACTTTTTGAACAGTAGGAAGGATAGTTTCCTGCACAGTAGGAATAATTGGAAGCACTTCTGTTTCAAGTTTTGTCTTAACTTCTTCAACAGTAGCTAAAGCTTCATGTTTGTCAATAGCGTCTACTACAAATTCCTTCGTGGCATATTCTTCTAAAGAAGGAATATCTGAAGTTTTAGCATAGTCTTTAAGGTTTTCTTTTATCGCCTTAACTTCTTCACGCATAGCAATAATAACTGCTGCGTCAATTTCTGTACCTTCGATATCAACGTCCCAACCAGCTTTCTCATTAATACGCTTTAGAGTTAAGCCGTCTGCTGTCTGTACGCCAAGAAAAAGCTCTGCAGTATCTGTACAAAGATACCAACAGCCTTCTTCGATGAGTAGATCAGGGTTAATTACCCCCGGTTCGGAGAATAGAACAGTAGACAGACCACGTCTAATGTTAAAATCTGTCATTACGTCTGCCATTATACTCCAGCCTCCTCGTCTTTTAGTTTAAAGCCACCATATTTAACCGTTTGCTTAACTGCTTTTTCAACTTCAGTATCGGTCGCATAGTCGTTAAGTTCATTAGGAAGTTCAACTTTCTTAATGTAGTCTTCTAATGGAAGTGCTTCCTCAATCTGGCTAACTTCATCCGGAGTCAATGTAGCAAGATCAACATTAATTGTGCCACCATCTATTTCTTTAGTGTTACCATAGTTGTCTTTTACAGTAAGCCACACTTTGTATGTTGCCATAATATAGTCTCTCCTTTAAATTTATTTTATTTACTTAAATATTTTATTATTTATATATTTATAAGTCTGTTTCGTCTAACTCACACTTAATAAAAAATAGCTCGTCTGTAGACAAATCTTTAGGCGATATTGTGCTCTTAAAAGCTAAGTTACCTAAATTAATTTTAGCTTCTTTGGTCAAAGGATCAACTTGTACCCGTTGATCATTAACTCTAATAAACTCAATTTTATTTGCCTGAGCATTTTCTTCTACGCCAGCTAACTTTTTCTTTTCATATTCAGAAAGTTCATAGCCAGAAGCAGCCCTTACAACTACAACGGGTGTTTTTTCAGCTTTTTGTACTTGAATCATATTAATCTTCCTCCATTACTTCTACTCGCATACCAAGTATTTCGCTTATCATAGGCGGCACCGAAGATACCTCATCTAAAAGCTCAAGACGAACTCCTTGTACCTCACATTTATAGTCATTAGGGTTGACGGACGAAATCTCATCTAATAGCTCTAGTCTAATTCCTGCAATAGAACAATTAAATCTATTATTGCCTATATCAAGGTCCATGCCTGGCTCTATAGCTAAATCTTGTGCTCCATAGGCGATTACTATATTACCATTATCTGTCAGTTTTCTATACTCGGTCTCTTTTTTTGTATCAAACGCATTTAATAAAACAGAAAAATTATAAAAAGCTCCAGGTTTTAAATGCTTAGATGCTGCTGGAGTAATTTTAAAAATGACTTCGCCTCTTTCGTCCATATCAGCTTTACGAGCACGGAATAAAAATACATAAGGCGAGTCTATGTAGCTATAGTTTTTTATAGCAAAAATAAATTCATCATTTTCGCCTAAATCAAACATGCGTAAATTTATTGCAAGTCTAGTGTCACAATTCATGTATACAGTTATATCAGGCATGGTCGCTAGATAATTTGTACAATAGCTAAGCACGCGTAAGTCCTCCTTGGCGGTATTTTTAATAAAAATTACATATCAAATAATTTAGCACTTTTTCCGTAAGAATATAAAAAGAAAAGACAGACTATAAAAGTCTGTCTTAGTGATTTAATAAAGGCTAATCCTCGGTATTCACAAAATTGAACCACCCATTCTGCTTGCTTTATGGGCTAGCAGCATTGTGTCTGTTTTATAAAAGTCCATCTATTAGCTTTACCACATATCACGATAAATTTAGCTAATATTATTCTATTTTTAATTACTTCTATCAATTGTTGTCATTTGCTAAAGCTACCAAATTTTCGATTACAGCAAGTCTTGTCAGTAATCCACAACCGCCAGGCACTGGACTTTGGAAGGCCACTGGCAAATCTTTTTCACAATCACCTATTAATTTACCCTCTTCATTAAAGTTGATACCAACATCCATTACCACAGCAGTTTCTTTTAATTTATAAGATTTATTTAATACACCAGCTTTACCTGCCGCAACAACAATAAGATCGGCGTGTTCTAAATAAAATTTCTTATCTTCTTCAGAAGTTTTTGTATGAAGGACTGTCACGTTCATATTAGCATCTAAAAGTAATTTATGCATTGGTCGACCTACAATATTGCTCCTTCCAATAATAACCGCGTTCTTACCACTAAATTCATAGTTCATATCTTTAAGATAAGTATAAACTCCGAGTGGAGTTGCTGGCACAGTTTTAGAAAGGGCATTAAAACCATCAATATCTTTCCAAGGGTAAATAACAGAGTTGACTCGCTCTTCTGAGATGTGCTTTGGAAGCGGGAGTTGTACCAAGTAACCAGTGACAGACTGGTCTATATTTAATTTCCGAAGTCTATCTAATAAAGCATCTTCTGAAATAGTTTCCGGACACTTTACTAGTCCAATTCTAATTCCAACTTCTTCTAAGTCTTTAATTTTATTTCTAACATAACGATTACTTGCCTCCACGTCGCCAACTTGAACAATTACTGCTTTTAAGTTATTATTGCCATTTAATTGTTCTTTTAGAGCAAGCTTTTTAGCTTCAACATATTCTTTAATATTCTGCATTTAGTTTATTTCTCCTTAGTAAAATCGAATTCTTGGCATTGAAAGCCATTATCACGCAACCATTCCGCTACCAAGTGACGATGGCAAAAATCACTTGCTTTTTCATAACATACAAGCGCTATATCGCCGTCACAATAATTCTTTCCTGCCTGGTAATATAAATCTGCGACTACCCTAGTAGGGTTTAAATTTCGAAGCACCTGGTCCTTATAACAAAGTGTAAAGCAGTCTTCATCACCGTCTTCTTTATACTTGCTATAAAAGCTATAATGCGGTGCGAGACCTCTATACGCAGCTCCTTGATACCCATGAACCGGTTTCGCGCAAATAGCGATAGGTGTGATATTTTTTGGTAGCGATCTAAGCTTGGCAAAATAGGTAGTATAAATCATATCTGTCCTCTAAATTTATCTTCAACTGCGAAAAATTTACCATTGTATTTTTTACAGTGTTTAATTACCGTCGATGTCTCTTTTCTGGTACTACAATAAAAATTAAACAAAGCTCTTGGTCCTATGTCAATATAGTTATGCGGTATATCATTCAGTTCTTTGTGTAAGGCTTCTGTGCAGTCTTTATTTACAACAACTTCGATTTTCCAGAGCCGGTCTTTTTGCAGTTTATCTAAAATAACATAGCTGAGCCACACGCCAAGAGCATTGGCAGCCGCTGTTGCTACTACGGTAATTTCAAGTGGAAGATCCGCGGTCTGTTTAACTACGATTACATAAAATGAATAAGATATTACATTAGCAAGAACGTTTATACCTCTGCCGTATCTGACAGTGCAAATACTCTTCGTGCTTGATAAAATAACGTTCACTAGGCTTATAATAAAGAAATATAAAGCTGTTAAAGAAAATACTGTGCTTAACATACGTCCCTTCTTAATTTATTATCATATATATAATACAATAAAAGCCCGCTGCTTTTAACAACGGGCTAAGTAATTTATTTAATTGGCGAGCAAAAAGTTATCTACAAACCATTTTACTTTTCCTTCAAAGACTTTAAGACTTCCGTCATTGTGCAAAACCGCGTCAAATTTATAATCATCTAAAGATACCTCTGAAGCATGCTGTTTTTGTTCTTCCGTCAGGTTACTCTCAAACCCAGGCCTTTCAACTCTAAGTACTACGGTCTCAAAGTTTTTCTTCATTGTAGAAATTTCAATTGGATAACGCGTATCAGGAATAAGCACATAGTCCCAGTCTTCTTCAAAAAACTTCAAAACGTCTACGATAAACTCTGCCCAATACTCTGGCTTCTTTGCGCCAATAACATCAGTACCGATACGTTGCAAAAGAGTTCTACCAGCCTCATCTTTATCGCCATTCCAGCCAAAAAACTTTACGCAAATAAATTTAAGCAAATCAGCAAAATGTGTAATAAGCACTCTTTGACCTTTACTTTCGAGATATTCTGCCATCATAGCCGCGGCGGTATCTTTTCCATGTCTTGCTTTTGCACTGATACAGCAAACCTTCATTTTAGGCTTCTTTTTCGCATGTTCAGCTTGATATTTGCACGTTTTATAGCAGTTTTCTACAAACGATTGAAAGTCAAAAGCTGCATCAAAAACAGAATCAGCTTCATTTAAAAATTTTGCACACGCTTCTATACCTTTTGGACAATTTTTGTTACAATAAGTAATATCCATTTATAACAACCTCATTTATACTTTACTTACATTATAATATACAATAAAAGTGACGACATTTTACTGGTAATAAAAAATAAAGGTTAGTTTTTATACTAACCTTTATATATTTACTTATGTATAATAATTAAGCTTTAATCGCCTGTGTTTGTGCCATCATTGCAATGTTATCTAAAATAACATAAGTCATACCACGAACTCGTTTAATATTTGCAATTTCAGCATTAGCCTGATTATCGTTAAGAACTTTCATAGCATAACGTTTAACAATATCTGCGTCTCTGTCAGAAATGTTATCAGCAATTTGAATTGTAATATGACCGCCAGAGCCAAATTCACACTTAACAGCAACCGTACTTACATTCATATTGTCAGTAAGGTTCTTTGCTTCAAAAGCTTTATGAATAGCAGTAGCTAGCGCGTTTAATTGTGCGCTTTTAGAATCAAGTTGAAGAGCCTCCTCAACAGGCTCTTCTTCAACAGGCTCTTCTTCAACAGGCTCTTCTTCAACAGGCTCTTCGCCTTCTTCAGGCATATCAAAAGTAACTTCAGCTACAAGCTTACCTTCTTCTGAGTCGTCCCAGATAATGCCAGTCACTTGATATTCTTTACCATCAATAATGATAGGCTTAAATTCAAGTTTTAATTTGCCGTCATACTCGCCAAAGCTCTTAAGAAATTCTTCTACTGTATTAACGTCTTCTTCAGCAGCTTCTTCGGTTTCTTCTTCAGGAATTACATCAACTGGCTCTTCTGCAAACTCGATTTCATCATCAGCTGCTTCTTTTAAAGCTTCTTTAGCACAACCCTCTTCAACAGGCTCTTCTTTAACTTCGCCTTCAACTTGTTCAGGCTTAACTTCTGCTGCAGGCTTATTTTCATAAAGCTTATTAAGTTCTTCAAAAACACTATTAAAATTCATTTTAGAATTCTCCTTATTAATATTTTCAGTTATATTTTGTGTACTTGTCGTACTAGCTGTTACGTTTGTGATAATAGGATTTATTTTTCCTGCTACTCTATAAAATTTTCCAGTCCAAACAAGCTGATCAACTTCATATTGCTGACCCTCGTTTGTTCTTAGCGCCGTAGGAAATTGCACAAAAGCAGCAGGGTTTCCTTGACCATCGCCATTGGCGGCTAAGGCTCTAAGTTTACCGCTATCCTTCACGATAGTTACAATAGGCTTGCTTGACGCTGTGCTTGATCTTGCTGGCTGATTTGTGCTTGGCGTTGTTGGTTGGTTTGCTGCCTTATCTACTTTACCTACCAAAGTAAGTTTGTTTACCGAGGTATCGTACTCATAAATAAAAAAGTCAAAATATTTATTATTTTTCTTAGCTGCAGCCACTGCGTCATAAAGCGAACCAAAATGCCCTGTAGTATTTGTTAACTTATCTACGTATTCTACTGCCCCGTACCAAACATCCCCTTGCTCAAATTCACAAAAATCTGGCTGCTGTAAGTCCGCAGTTTTTCTAGTAGACACTACATAAACTGAGCTAGGTGCTAATGCTTTATTTACGTAAGCTTTATTAGCCACAGTAGAGTTTTGAGCGGGTGGCATTTTTACCCAACTATTAGTGTTAACAGGCTCGAAATCGTAAAAGTCTTCGTCTAACGAATCATAGTAATCACGTTCAGCGTTAGCGTTTTTACAATAATGAAAGGTATCCCAATCGTCTGCAGTCCAATCGGACTTTGGCTTATTTTTAAGTTCGTCTAGTGCTTGGTCTGTCCACCGTTTATCATCAGTAGACTCATGTAATTTATCTAGGTCTAGAAAAGTACTCCACAAATTCATTTATAATAAACTCCTGATTATAAACTATGATTATAAACTATTTTACTAAATAATTTAGCAGTTCTTTTAATTATCTTTTTATAAATTACTTTCTAGTACATCTAACGCTACCGCTAGCGTCAATATCTCCAGCAACATCTCCACAAGTAACAGACCCACTGGCATCAACATTGCCTTCTACATTACCTTCGATGCGGCAGCTACCACTACAATCAACAGAGCCACAATTGCCTTTTATTTCAACATCACCGCAGGCTTCCAACTTCTTACAATCACCTTCAACTATAACAGTAATATTTTTAAAATCCATTGATTCGTCAAGTACCTTGCCATCAACTATGACTCTATCATTAATGACTGTAATATTATTACCACTTACTCTAATTGTTTTACCATTCATAGTAATTTTAGAGCATGAACTATTCGATTTCTTTTTATTAAAAAACATATGTCTACTCCTCACAGTTCTTTTCATACCATTCAAAATAAAATTGACCGTTCCAGTTATGCTCTTCTATAATACCGTAGTCAAGGCCGACTTTATAGATATAATTCGTCTCTTTTAGCTTTTCTGGAATCTCTTTTATGTAACGCCTAAATACTTCCAGTGAATGTGCTCTTTTGTAGTGGTTGCATCTTCTACATGCTGGCATATAGTTTTCAAAACACTCGATTTGTTCTTCTGTGTATCTACCAAATCGTTCTCGCTGATACGGAATTAGGTGGTCTAATTGCCAATTTTTCGGCGTTAGTTCTTTACCACAATAAGCACAGTGACCATCGTATTTGTTATAAACTGCTTCACGCATTTTCTTTGATATAGCTTTTCTTTTCATACTATATTATACGATAAAAGCGCCCCTAAATTAGGGGCGCCTCTAAATCAAAGTAAGTATAAGCTTCAGTTGCAGCATTTTTTCTAAGTTCATAGCTAGCCGGTCCGCAACGTTCGTAAACTTTAGCAAAAGCGAGAGCCGCTTCTTCTAAATTCGTCATTTTAATAAAGTCTTCATAGTCAAAGTCTTCTTCATAAAGCCAGCCGAAGGTATTAAATTCCAAAGGCATTGTTCCGAGTAAGTAATCTAATTGGTACTCAAATGGCAGGTTCTTCGTCTCTGGATAATACTTAAGCGACCATTGACATAAACCATAGTAGTTTCCACTTTTGCTATAAACCTCAGGTTTTAGGTCTAAGGTACCACCAGAAGTTTCTATCATCATGTTTCCTATAATTGCGCAAGTAACTTCTTTTGTAAAACCTCTTTGCATAAAGTATTGAAACACCTTAGTCGCGTAGTAGTGTTCTTCTTCCCAAACTTTATAGCATGCAGAATCTGGAGTTGTAGCAGGCTTCGCTGTTGTGTAGTTGTTTTGCACTAAAGGTTTTTCAAGCATTTTAAGGCTATAATTAGCTCCATAACTCGCCTTTAAAGGTTGTCCAATAACTATCTCAGCGGTATCGCTATTATGCCAAATAAAGCCAAATAAAAGAACCAAAATGCCGACCAAGGCCAGTTTAATTATCAATTCTATATTTCGTTTTATACGTTTTCACCTCACCTTCTTTTTAATATACGATACGAGATAAGATAATTTAAAAGAAAAAGGCGTGGCAAATTATGCCACACCCTATAAATCACCACTCAACTACGGTACTAAGCAACGTATAGCCTTTTAGCATACTTGAACTATCGTGCACAAACTTACGCGTAGCCGACTCAAAACCAAGCTCGTCTAAAAAGCTAGTAAGCTCGTTGGCATAGATAGCTCCATCATGAGTATAAAAACAGTAATAGTTTTCATTTTTATTTTCTGGTAAATAAATTGCACTCACATCAGTAATAATCGTAAAAATTTCAATCTTGAAACAACGATAGCCATTACTTGCGGCAGTTTTCATTTTTGTCATAAGCTCTAAAAACTGTCTTTCAATCTTATGTTTAAGTTCTACCTTTTCTGAAAGTTGTTTAAGTTCTTCTACAAAAGTCATTTTATCCTCCTACAGTTATATCACAAAATCCTACAAAATCACATTCTTCTGGTATAAATTTACACCCGCACATACACCAAACTTCCATACCAAGCTCGGTGCAGTCATAATGACTTACAGTGATTGGTGCACCACACTCTGGACATTTTACTACTGCTACTTTGTCGGCAATTTGCAAGTCTTCTCGCCAAAATTTACCGTGTTCAATTATCTTAGCCATTTTATTCCTCTACGTATTTCACGCCAGCCGCTTTGATTTTATTAAGCAATTCTTCACTCAGTTCAAAGCCTTCTGTGCCAATACCAAAATGCCAGTCAGACAAGAAGTAGTAAAAAGCTTCATCTTCCTCACGTTCTTGCGGTGTCCAACCATATTTAGATCTTTCTTTATTCTCTAGCTCTTTATGGAACTCAAAATTATATACTTTATTAAGAAGTGCTTTATAGAAATCTTCTTCAGTCATATCAACGTCAATTGCGCCTTCAACAACTCTTTTTGGACGAGTATTTCTAAAATCTGGATAAGAATATCTATAACTATTGTACGATTCAACAAAAGCAGATACCTTTTTATCTTCATTATAAAGGTGCTCAAACAAATGTTGCGTGGCAGGTTTAGCGCGTTTTATAAGAGTGCATTCCCTAAGGTTTGGTCTATTGTAGTAGTATTTATCCCTGTTTCTACCAATGTCAAAAGTATAATACTGCTTAACAGATCCAAGATACACTTCAGTCATAGTAGTCGTCTTGGTAATATCGCCAAATTTATACTTAGAAGTTGTGTCAGTACTAAACTTTTTCTTAAGATTTCTGTCTGCAATACATTGTTTATATGTATCAGAGCCTTCGACGGTCAAACCAACTCTGCCTTTTTGCGTAATAAAAATAAGTTGGCTTTGACAAGCGCCTTTATTAAAGTCAGCAATCTTAAGAAGGTCAAGAAGCATTTCCGAATTAATACCGATCTTGAAAGTTTTGCGATCTTTCTTTACTAGACAGTTCCAGAAGCTGAGCTTGCCACCTTGAGAGCTTCCACCAGCACAGTCAAGCAATTCAAGCGTAAAACCATCGTTATCAAACATAAATTCAACCGGATTGTGATCAACCTCATATTCATGTACCCATCTGCCTTCTTCATTTTTATAACGAGGTCCATACTCAGTCCACTTGGCCCAGTTGCGTGCGGACTCAAGCTGCTTTTCACTTGCCGGGTCAACTAAATATGCCGGATAACTCGCTTCATTACTATCACGGCCAGTCGGAATGTCTTTACAGACTAGTATAATTTTATCTAATAACTTATAACCTTGATAATCCATAAATGCTCCTTATTCCGTATAACTAAATTCTTTACCGCAATTCATACACGTGCAATTAACTGTAGACCTATTTCTGTCTGGGTTGATATTTACGCCATTTTTCCAAATAGGCGGATAATACACGCAGGTAGTCATTCTATTATTTTCCATATAGTAGCTTTCACCACAATGCGGGCAACATCTATTAGTAGCAGTTTTTGTTTCTACGATATGGCCTAAAGTACAAACATCTTGAGTTTCGTTAAAATTTATCATTATTAATTTTCTCCTATACTTTTTAAATATCTATTCCACTCGTCTTCAAACGAAATTGTTTTTTCGTAGCGACCTTCTTCTTTCGAAAACCCGTACACTTTATAATAAGGCTTAAATTTGATCCATTCGCCTCGTTCATGTCGTACAAAGTCTTTCCAGCAATCATCACAAAACGAAGCAACGTAATCGGAAGTCTCAAAAATGGCGGGCTTTCCGCAGTTAGTGCAAACATAACCAGCCATCATAGTATACTTACTAATAATATTATGTACAGCTTCTGGTGCGCCGCAATTATAGCATTCCAAACGGTTATATTTTTCTTTTATCTGCGTAAATCTAAATTTTTCTAAATAGCCGGCGTCAATTAACGGTTGTCTGATGTCTTCGCACAACTGTAAAAACAGCTTTTCCCAACCAGGCGGAATCTCGCCAATACCATTGATATAACTATAATCATAGTCTTCTGGCACCTTGTCAGTAAACACATTACGCGGCAGTAAATAAGGGTAGCGCTCAATTAGTTCTTTATTGTGCTGCTGTTCCGGCGTTAAAGTAATTTTACTCACTCTACGTCCTCCAAAAGCTCTACCTTATATTCCCAAGCACAACTATCAGCAATAAACATACCAGTTATATCGAAGTTGTTGACTTTCGTAACACTATCATTGAAATCAGCCAAACAAACATCACCTAAACCAAATAAACAAAAATAGTCTTTGCTGATGTCTACTTCTTCGCGATATAAATTTATGTAAAAAGACAATGAATTTTCATTCCACACTGCCTTATAAACTTTACCAATAATATCTGTTAAATCTATACCTTCCGCCGGGCTTCTAACAACCCAAAAGTCTTGCTTACAAAATTTTACTAAAGAAGCTTCTAATAAGTCTTTTGTGTATAAATGATTATTTTTATTTGGTTTATCTATACTGTAATAGGTTACTTTAATTTTTCTCATTCTGCAGTATCCTCTAACAACTTAAATTCAACTGTTGCTTCTTTCTCACGATAACTAGCCAGCTCTACGACAACTGACATGAGTTGTCTAGACAACTCCGGGCATAATTGCACGCAAGCTCGTTGTAAAAAATCTGATAATTCTTCATCTGTTAATTTTTCTAATTTAATCACCGTCAAAGTCCTCTTTTATTTCTTTATAGCATTTTTCACACAAACAACCAGATATTCTACCACGAAATGGATCCGACGTTTCAGCTTTTATACAAAAATCGTTTTCAGCAATTTCTTTGCCACATCTAGTACACTTTGTTATATCATAATAATCTTTTACTATCCAAGGCATTAGTCTACCTCCTTAGTAATAAGCTCTTTCGCAATTTCAATGGCCGTTTTCAAGCCATCTTCCATGCCTTTGCGTTGATAAAGCTGTTTTTCGGTTTTACCAATAAACGGTTGGTCTAACAGTTCTTGAATCTTATCTGTAAGGTAAGTCATAGTTGCTTTTGTACCTGCCATATAACCGTCATCATAAGCAGCTCTGAGTCTTTTATGTATTTCTTCTTCATTACGCTGCTGAGCAAGCCGGCAATAGCTACAAACATAGTGGCCTTCAAGAGTAGAAAACTCCCTGCCACAGCACGTACACCTTCTTTTAATAACCGGTGTATCAATAAACTTTTCAATAAACTCTTTACTTAATTCTTCAAGTTCACTCATTTGCCAACTCCTTTGCTTTATTGATATAGTCTTCATCGGTCCATCTTGTACCGTCTTTATGCCTTCTGCATAAACAGTCGCCTGTTATGTATAAATAGTTAATTGCTGCGTTTATATTACCGTCAAGCTTCTCAAGTGCCTTCTTACACTCATTCAAACCAAAGCCTGATTGTTCTCGCATTTTAAAAGCAGCTTCACATAAAGCGTCCATTATTCTACCTCTTCGTAATTTTCACATGCCTCGGTAGTCTCATAGCATAAAAAGCCACACCAGCCTACCTTATCTTTTGGCGGGTTTTTGCAGCAAAGGTTCCAATCTCCACCACCAATAAAATTCTTACAGGTTTTACACGTCTTTTCCACTAGCTACCTCACTATTAAGCCACATTTTAATTATTTCTTCGTTATCTGGAACAGCTTCAAGTTCTTTGAAATATTTACATTTCTTATTTAATTCGCACCACGCACAGTCTACGTCGGCAGCAAAAGATAGGAAGCTTAATTTTTCTTCTGCTTTATTACGCTTAACAGTAATAGACTCGCACTTACTGCAATAGTTCTTATTAAACCAATCCAACCATGGAGAGCCATCAAACTGCCCATACGCGTCTAACCATTTTGCTAATACGTCAACAGACATAGCTTTCATACAATCAAAATTAGTCATTACTCTACCTCTTTAATCTGCAACTTCTTGCTCTATTTCTCCACAACAGGTGCACTGATAAAATCTAAACATAGGAACAAAGAAAAGTCTATCAGTTCCAACTAGCTCATGAATTGTTTCTTTATCGCATTCCCAACAGTAGATTCTTTTCTTTTTTAATTTCATCATTCTACCTCAACACTGTAGCGTTTCATAATATTATCTTTGGCTGAGTTAATTACACCTTTAACAGCACTTTTCACAATTTTTATAGAGCTATTATCTTTAAGTAGTACATTTATGCATTCTATTATCTTGTTAAACTCATCGTTTATGATATTAACACACTCTTTCGCCGTGTCTTTGGCAGTTTGCACTAAAAACTTATTAAATTCACTTTCATAAGCATCGCCAAAAATTTCTTCCACATCATCGGGAGTCGTGAGCATAGTATCATAGCTTTTCCCAGCAACTCTATCAATCATTGCTGTTTTAAGATTCATAATCTTTTCTTTCAACTCGTACACTTGCTTTTGAAGTTCGGCGTTTCTTCTTCCCATTTCCGCATTGTCTGCTTGATACTCGTTTATTCCGTCTTGTAAACCTTTATTACATAAAGCAATTTGCTTCAATTCTTCCGTCAGCCGTTCGATTTCAGCCTTTTGTTCGTAGAAGATCTGCTCACTGTTCTTTACTGAGTTAGCAAGCGTTTCTTCTGCTACCGACCAGTTATGTTCTAAAATACGAATATGCTCAATAAGTTCAGCTTTGGTCATACTCATAAGAGTCGCGTCAGCATAAACTCTGTTAGCTAAAATCTTCTTAGGTCTCGGCTTTTCTTCCTGCAAGCTGTCTATCAGGGCAAGAAATTCAGCAGCAATCTTTTTTCTCAAATAAACGGGTTTTACCGGCCCAAGAATCTCATTAACTACTTTATTAAATAATTGGTTGTCAGTCATAAGGTCCTCCAATGTGTCAATAGGGTTATACTTTAATTTTGACACGGCGTTATGCTATATAATATAATACAGTTTTTGGTATAAAAATTAGCAGCTACTATGAAAATAACTGCTAAATATTTCTATTCAATTTCATACTGTTCAAGCATGCTTTTGTATAAACTGCCGTCTATATCAAGCCGTGCACTCATCCACCAATTTGGATAATTGATAGAAAACCAACCACCGTCAATAGTTCTAACAAAATATAAAGGATTCTCATCAAAGTCAGACTCTGCTTTAACAAAGAAATCAGTCGTTTTACTATATAACCAATAACAATCTTTAACTTCGTTTTCCCATGTAGCGAGCAGTTCTGAGTCGGCTTTTTCAAAAGGAATAACTTCAATAACCTTTGCCAGGTAATGTCTGCTAGGTCTAATTTTACCATCATCAAAAATATGGTACTCTTTTCCTACCTCTGGAATAGACTGTTCTTTATAAGGTGTTGTATTAATAACTATCATATCTCCCCTTCGTAATCTCCTTTTTATCTATGCCCATATACTTTCTACAATTAAGGCATGCTTTATAAAAACCTATATCTGCTTTATGTTCATAGCCACAGTGAGGGCATTTAGTCCGTCTTTCTGCACGGCTATACTTTTCATCTTCTGAATAATGAATTCCTGGTATCATACTTCATCCTCCTTATTCATCTTTGCACCGCATTTATAGCAGTAGTTGTGCTGACCGCCATAATAATCTTTATAAGAAATTCTTGCTTTACAGAGAGAGCACTTCATGCCTGCATGTACCTCAGGCTTTTTGCTAGTAGGCATCCAGCTGCCAACTTCAGGTTCCTCGATCTCAATAGTAGGAAGATCACTAATGACACTTTTAGCCTCACAAATTCCGGCAAAGAATGTTTCTCCGGTGTGCCAATAGCCAGGCTCTTCATACGACTTATCAAGTACTGTCATAATATCACTAAGTTTAACATATTTTTCCATTACTCTCCTCCATACCAAGTAAAGTGTCCCGTTTTAGGATTATATCCAAACGCTGGTTCTTGATAATCAGCACACTCAAAACAAATCATATCAAGTGCCCAGTTCTCATTTGCCTTTGATTCAGTATATCTAACTCCCCACTTATCTGCCCAAGCCTTAAGCTCTTCGTACATATTCACTTAGAATATCCTCCTAAAGTTTTCTTTATAATATAATACAATAAGGGATAGCCAAAAACTAAGCTATCCCTTAAAATTTTATAGTTTACTTTTCACAAAGATTTTCTACTTTAAGCTGTTTAGTAAGTCTACAAATAATATTCTTAGTACTCTTTAATGATCTTGCCAGCCTGATCAAGAAGCTTAATACCAATAAGTTTGGTATCATCCTTCATAGGTTCATAAATATGCTTCTCAAAGAACTCCTGCATACGAGGAATTATAATACCTTCCCATTGACTATCGAAAGGCTTCACTAGCTGAATCTTAAGTACATCACGCTTATCCTTGTGCAAAGCTTCCCAGTCTATATAATAGAAAGTAAGTTGCTCCCAATCATCACATTCCTGAAAAGTCTCAAAGAGGTAATCCTTAAGAAGTACGTAATGGTCTAGAGCAAACTCGAAAGAAAGTTGCGGACGTCCAAATACATCTTGCCAGAACATCTCAAGAAATTCTTCTGAGTGTCTAATCCTCATTTGTACATCATCAAGGATGCCCATAGAATAGGCAACAAACTCTCTTTCAAAATTACCCCAATAAGAATTACATTCTACCTCAAGGATATAAGGAATAACTGGAGGGTTGTCACGCATCTGACGTACGAGCTCTGCTTGTTCTTCGCTCACGTCATATAAATCATAAATACTTGAGTCAAGACCTACTTCATCTCGCCAGACTTGATGTTCTTTGTATACCATATAAGCTCCTTAATAATTTGTTATAATAACTTCTTTGCCTTTTCTGTCATTACCATTTCTGTTAATACTACGGCGGACATCAATTACTTTAATATTATAGTCTTTATAAAGCTCTCTGATAAGTTCAGTGTCATGGTTAGTAAGCATACAGTAACAACCTTTATCAGAAAGTTCTTTAAAAGTTTTAGCTAGTCTGACGTGGTCTTCATAGCCGAAGCTATCCTTAGAATAGTCAGTAAAGGAATTATCATATGGACTATCAATAAAAATAAAATCGCCAGTATCTGCAGTAATAAGAAAATTTTCAAAATCAGTATTACCAAATACTACATTTTGAAGCTGCTCAGATAATTCTCGGAGCTGTTCTGCATCAGCAGAAGCACCTTTAGTCTTTCCATTAAAGGGCACATTAAATTCACCCTTAGAATTAACTCGATAAAGTCCATTAAAACAGTGCTTATTTAGATAAATAAATCTAGCAGCCTGTTCAGGTGACTTCATATTAACTTTATTAAAGATCATTCTAACATCATAGTAGAACTTTTTAGGATCAGTAGCTTTTTCATGCATTTCGTCTAAATACTTAATGTACTCAATTACATGCTCTACTTGATCTCTTATCATAATATACATATCAATGAGCTTCGTATTAATGTCATTAACATAAGCTTCTTTAGGATTAAGTTCTAATAAAACCGCTCCGCCTCCTAAAAAAGGCTCATAATATTTATTATATGTAATAGGAAGCATTTCTTTAATATATTCCAAACACTGGGTCTTTCCGCCAACCCATTTAATTATTGGTTTCATCATCTGCCTCCTCGATTGGTGGTTTAGGTAAATACATCCAGTGTGTTACTGAATCAATACTACCGGGTATTCTCCAAGTTAACCCCCATTTACCTGTCTCATAATAGCCTTCTTTAACCATTACTTTGCCACTCTGCTGCTTACATACACAAAGCACTCTTGTTGATACTTGTATGACGCTATCTCCAATACCGCGTTTAGTGTGATCAATTTCTGGTAGTCTTTCATCTACGCTAATCCAATTATTCATTTTAGGTGAGTCTCCTTAAATACTTTTATACTTTTTACTATAGCCACACTTCTTGCATCTATACACTTTACATCGAGAAGTACCCCCATGGATATATTCATCTAAAATCAATTCCCAGTCATGTTTACAAAAGCAAGAACGAAAATAATTAATCAACCATCTAAGCATTTGGTAGCCTCCATACTCCATATTGTTTATTGCTATTAAGCCATTTTCGTAGTTCTTCTGTGCACTTAGAACATAACTCATAGTGCATATCACCATAAGGGTGGACATATATTTTAATTTTTGTATCTGGCGCGCAATGTAAAATCTGATTACACTTATCACATACTCTTGCTTGTCCCATAATTTACTCCTTGATTTCCACGCCGAATTCTTTTGCTTTTTCTTTTAAGTGCTCTTCTAATATCATGAGCTGGCCAATGGCATTTCTTTCTTTCCATAAATCATTTAAGATCTTTTCAGCGGTCAGCTGTTCAGTCTGTCTACGTAAAAAACCTTCACAGAATTCACAGTCTGGCTGTACTTTAAGCATTTCATATTCTTGTTTAGAGATAACAATATCATCTGCACCGACTTTTTGATAACCTAAGATAATTAATGCCTTAGCTATTTCTTTTGCGTCTTCTGGCCACAGGTCATGCTTAACACAGCCATAGTCCATATCACTGGCCATCTCATTAATTCGCTTTTCGTTATTTTCCACGTCTAGACTCCTTAATTTCTTTCATTCTGGCTTCTGCCTCTCCCACGGTAGCAAAGTTATCTTCTATCACGCTCCAATTAGTTGAAGGGTAACCGGTCCAGCAGCGTAATAGCTTACCTGTTTTAAGCTCTTCGCCGTATATGTAGTAGCTTACGACTTTAAGTGGCTTACCCTGTCTCGCATAATATTCAACAACTGCGAATTTATATTCATAAGGTGCGTCATAATGAAGCTCTACCTTACGCGCTTTCTGTATTTTTTCTTCTAATGTCATTTTATAAGTCCTCCAACTGTTTCTCTACTGTCTTTTTCGCTTCGTCTAATACCTGATATAGCTTATCATACACATCATTTGATAATTCTTCAAACTCAGGCACAGAAGGTAAGGCATCAATAGCTCTTTCTATAGCCTCAAGCTCAGCAAGTGTATTCACTACCGTGATTGCTTTTTCTCGCGTCATGCTTCAACACCGCCATGTATTATGCCTAATCGTTTTTCATTTTTAGTAGCAAGCCGGCTACCAATCTTTTTATTAAAATAAAGGCACTCAACTGTTCTAAACTCACCACAAACTGGACAAACGATTCCAGTATAGGCGGTTTCAAACTGAGAAACAGTTCTGATTTTGCAGTCTACAAATCTATCAAAAAACTCTGTTGCTTCTTTCTTTTCAATAAGATCGGCTCTAGTATAAGACAGAGTTGAGCCGCAATGTATACACTCAATTTCGTAAATTTCATCTTTTCCGTTTTTAATTACATTTACCATAATGGTTCTATATCAACTCCAAATTCTTTAGCAAGGTCTATTAAGCCTTTATCAAGCTGTTTTTTATTATAGCCAACTTCTGGTTGCCAGCTATGCGAATCATCTTCTACAACAGTATTCGTACATTTAATAAGCCGGTTTACTTTCCAGAAAATATTACCTGTTATATTCTTTTTATATTTCTCTACTTCTTCTTCACGTTCTTTGCAAGCATCATTATATCCGACTTCATAACCATCAGTCATTCGTAGTAACTCTAAATATTCTTTTTCAGATAATACTACAGACCCTTCTGGAAGAATTTCGTTATAAACACGTGCTACCTTATCTTTTGCGCTACACTCATATTTTGAGCAGTCATCGCACTTCATATCACAAAGCTTCTGGGCAATAGCTCTAATTCTAACTTCTCTATCCAATACTATAAGCTCCTTTACTAATCAGCTTGTTCTTCTTTTACAAAATAAACAATAACCAACCTACTTCTGTAATCATCTGGAATGTATCTCATCTGCTTCCACTGCTCACTAGAAATATAAATAGGGTTTACTATTGAATTTATATCTTTACAACGCGGGTCTACCGGAGTTTTAATCATTTTTTCTTTCATATTTATTTACCTTCGTCCAATACTACTTCTTTAGCTATTTGTAAAGTTGCTGTAGAACGCGGCGGTAACTTAGACCTAACAAAGTCCATCGCTTGATCTTCAGTTTCTGCATTTACATATACAACTTCCATATTAGTAATAACCACTACGTATTCTTTCATAGTTAAACTCCTAAAATTCTATCATTATATTATACGATCTTTTATCCTAAATTTTATATATATATATTGGAGTAAAATAAAAGACCAGAGTTTATTTTCTGGTCTTTTTAATTAAATTTTTGCTAATATTTCTCTATTTGAAGTTTTACCTGGTATAAATAAAATTATTGGTATATTTGACTGTGCAGAAAAACGTCGTAAAGCTAAAGCCAGTTCTCTAATACCAGGTGTATTATCTGCTTGAGAAGTCTTTACTCCTTTATCATACAAACGTAATGTTTTTCTAGATATTAATTCATCTTCAGTAAAATCTTTAAAAGCTTCTCTATGTTTGTCATCTATAAGAATTGCTTTGATGCAGCCGGTAATATCAATACCAAAATCTTCCGAAGTATCATCAGTCGTTTTACCGTACTTATCTACTAGTTTAATGAGCTGTGCTTCTACTCTTTCTTCGGCTTCATCTGCATACTTACCTCCTATACGACTAAAAAATTGGTGTGTTGTTATGTCCACTCCGTGAGCTGCTATAACAAGGTCTTTATATTGACTTAACTTTGAAGCTCTTAAGACTAAGCCAGAAGTTGGGCTGTTATAGCCTACACACTCTGTGCATAGCCAAGAGGCATCGGCGTACTTCTTTGGTACCCTAGAAGGTTGCATTATTGAGCCAGTAGCGACTAAAGATGGCTTAGTATCTGCGTCTCTTAGCCATTGAGGTAGGTCATTCTCAGTATTAGCTGTAAATTGTTTCCAATCTGAGTTGTTCGCGCCTGCGGCTAATTTTCCAACATGCTTAACATCAAAATATTTTTTAACCTCACGGTTGGTCTTACCCTTATATTTAGCTGAAGCTTTACCAGTGTCTAATACCGCAAGTTGCCCATTATATTCATTCATTAAGGTCTTAAGTATAGTGTAGGTTTCGTCTGAAATTACGTTTAAAAAACTACTACCCTGCATAGATACTATATAAAAAGTACGATCAGTCACTTGTCCTTGATCATCTAATGCTTGATATTTTGCAATATACCGAAGCATTAGCTGCTTTGCAGAGTTACTATCTCCAAAGTAAACCATACTATTATAATTAACAGGCTTCACTTTATACTTGTTAGCAAGTTTATCACCATCAAGAACAAGCCCACACTTCCAGTCTGAGCCAGAACCAAGATGTCCTAACAAATCTCTAGATAATGAAACGTATCTAGAACCGTCTTCTTCAGTAGAAGCTTTTATATAGTTAGATTGTATGATTCTTAATAATGAACTAATTGGATGACCAGGAGATCCAGCGGACTTTCTTACTGCATAGCTAACGTAGCCTAATTGCTTACCTTCCGTAAGGGCTTCTTCCTCTAATACGGGCGTATTTGCATAGCCTCCTTGCACTATGGCCTGTTTTATAAATTTTAGTTTCTTCGTATCTGGCCTTGCTAGGATATCTGCGACTTTATGCCATCTAAAATTACCACTCTCCTCTGGTAATTTATTATCTCCATCACCAAGATAATCAGCAGTAAATAACCAAGTGTAATACCCGTGCCAGCGGTCTTCGGGGTCAGCTACATGCTTATCGACCCAAGGCTTTTCGCTATATTCCCAATAGCTGCAACCAGAGTCTTTAATATTACTTAAGGTCATATTAGCTTCCTCAAAAGACTCGCGAGATACCGTATTTACTGGGTCAGTTCCGTCTTTAGCGATATCTATACCGCCTCCTAGTAAATATACAGCAGATCTCCAAAGTTTAAGAAATACTTCTTTACCCTCTGGTCCATCTCTAAATGGTAATACTGATGCGGCGACTCTAGTAAGTACGCCTTTGTACTCTAAACATGCGCTTTCTTCAAGCTCTCCTCTGATATCTTGCACATCAGAGGCAATCATTCTGCAGTCAGATAAGTTAATAGGCTCTGCTGCCTCTACGTATCCTTGCGTAAATGGACTAACGCTTCTGGCTTCTTGAATATCAGAAAGCTCTTCATATATATTTAAAAAATTCATACGCGTCTCCTATTACTATAATAGTTCTTATGTATAATTTAGCAAATAAAAAGACTAACTACTTTTCAATAGTTAGTCTTAGCCTTTTGTCCTCCTGCTTAAATAACTGCAATATTTCTAAACTCTTTAACAAGGCCAAAGCGCTTAGCGATTGGCTTAAAGAACAGAGCCATGCCCTTACGCTGATAATCAGTCAATTCCATATTTTCTGTAAACTTCGCCCAGTTTGTTGCTAGGTCTTTGTACATAAGTTGTCGTGATTTATAATATGTAGTATATCTACTCATTAGTAAGTTACTCCTCAATAAGTTTTTATTAAAAATAAAGGCCGCTTACGCAGCCTGAAAGAAAAATTAAACTCGCTGCGGGGATATAAAAGAAGGAGGAGGGATGAAATACAAAAGAAAAATTTATAAGAGATATATCACGATCCCCGCAGCGTTAGGGTGTATTTAATTAACCAAGTAATCTTTCACAAGTTTCTACAGTGTGGTATTGACCACTGTACTGCTGCATAAACTGATTCATTGCGTGCTGTCTATCACCTGCTTCTACAAGGGCAACGCCTCTCATACCATTATTCATTACTTTAGGAATATAAACAATCTTCCAGGTTTCCCATTTGCCATAAAAACTCATAGTCATTAATCTCCTTTATTTTGGTTACATTATATTATACAGTACGGATTTATAAGATTTATCATTTTTTACTAATTTTCTTTAGGAATTTCTACAAGCTCGAATTCTACTAGCTCGATAATTCCATGCACGCCTTTATTACTCCAACGCGTGCGGTCACCAAAAGGCTTATTCGCATAGCTTCTATTATAGGCGTCAATAGCTGCTTGGGCGTTGCCTTTCTTATCCCAATACTTTCTTCTTGGGTTAGTAATATCTGATACAAGTTTTCCTGTGACAGTATCTCGTGCACCATAAATTCTATCTGGTTTGTTACTCATTATTGTTACCTCTTGGCTGCCAGCCATATTTTTCATTAAGCGCTTTATAATTATGAATCCAATTATCAAGAATATAATTAGCAGTATCTAATGACATCCCAGGATAACACTCCTTTAGGTAGATTCCAGCACCCCACATATTGGTAGCACCAGTTCGTCTAATGGCTTCTAAAGTTTTATAGTAGTCTTCCCAGTCAGCTCTAATAGGATATTTATTATTTTCCATACGATACCTCGTCAAAGCGCAACTCTCATAAAGCCACATTCTTCAAGCCCTTCATAGAAAGAAACTTCATCGTAGTAGCCGCCGTTCACCAATTTGCCAAGCTCAACAAGATTAGTCATATTGCTATTACCGTTTACATTTCTAACAGACTTCGCACCACCATTAAATGTTACCACAATAAACTCTTGAAAGTAAGTAGTACCTGGGCTAATTTCTTTTTCATATACTTCATACTCAACGCGGTCTACTGACGAACCAGCAGGTTGTCTTTGGAAAGCTTTATTAATGTAAGTAATAAAATCTTCTTTACCTTTATACATTTCAATCTTTTCTATAATAGTCATAATTCACACGCTCCTTAATTTTATTTACAATTATATTATACAATGTTTGGTGGAATTTGTAAACTGTTTTTACACACTTTTTAAAGTTTTTTAAATAATTTTTACCTGCTTGTAATATATAATACAATAAATAAAACTCCAGTACACACATTACCGGAGTTTTTCTTTTAATCTTTTTTCAATTTAAATTCTTGACAGCCGCAATACTTACAACCTACCGGAGACATACCTTCATAAGAATCAAAGTGTCTATAATAAGTGTGCCCACATTCACAGATTTTGTCATCCCCGAAATTTGGGTTATATTCTTTCAATACACCAATTACTTCAATAACCGTTTCTCTGTAGGGCTCATCTTGGCTATCTGGCATACGTGCAGAAGCACGAACTAGCTCTGCTGGTGCACACTGTCTCTCGTAACCATATTCATCAACTATTTCAATAAAATAATGTCTGTTAGTCTTCATAGGTATCTTCTTCATCATCAACCTCATCCACAAACTCTTCAAGTTTAGTTAACGCTTTAAGGTACTCTACAGGACTATACTCAAAAATAAGGTGCGAACCAAGCATACGGCTAACTACCTTACGTTTATTATAAGGAGATACGTTACTGATTGTGTATAAGTAAGAATCCCTCGCAGGTATATATTCTTCTTCGGTAATAAAACCTACACTTACGGTTCCATATCTATATAATTTAGTATGACTAGGATCACCGTAGCAATTACAATAAAACACAGGCTGTCCTAATTTAAACCTTTTTGTGGGCTCTTCAGTTTTAGCTAATAATAAATCAGTCATTATTTTTATCCTCTATAAACCCGCGATATACCTGATAATTATGATGTAATAATAAATCTTTTTGCTCGTCGTCTATCTCTCCATACTTGTACATTTCCATAATAGAAAGAATCATAAAGTCTTTATACTGTCTAGCAGTATTTTTAATCGCTGTCTCTACGGGTGAATCTACAAAGCCAGAATTTGAATGGTCTGGTACAGTCTCCCAACCTGTGTAGTACTGAGCGTTTAATATCTCAGCTTCTTTCTGAGCTCGGCCAAAAGTAGTACTTACCGGTACTAAACCTTCTTGGATAGCATCTTTATTCTGACGATAGTGCCTACCACCTTTCTCTGCTTTACAAATAATTTGATTAGTTTCTTCGTTAACGATATTATATCTATTCTTAACCATTATGCCATGTCCTTTTTATAAAATACAATACCCTTACAGAAGGGTTCGCTGTCAGACCAGAACTCAAATTCTTCATGTGGAATGTCTGTTTCAAACTCCCAGCACCATTCACTACGACAGTAAAAAGCAGTAATCTTTTTAGCATTCTTTAAAGCTGCCTTAGAGTACTTACATTCACATTCACAGTCTTCCATAGGTCCGTCAATACCTACTGGTATTACACCGCCCTGCCAAGCACCTACTTCATCTCTAATAGCACCGTCGAATTCTATATTGTCGTCGCTATAGCCGTAGACAACTACAATCTCGTGTTCTTTAGCAAACGCCATCTGTTCTTCTGTAAGGTCGAACCAACGTTCTTCTGAATTAATATCATTAGATAATTCTTTAGCAAATTGTTTTAATACTTCCATGTTATTTTCCTCAAAACTAAACATTAATTTCTTTTATATTTAAAATAAAACAAGGTCTGTATGGATTCGTTGAATAAATACTATGTATTTCAGCTATCGCCTCATCGGCATTATCTGCGAAAATATGAGTAACTTGCTTTTTATATTCAAATGCATGATACCACTTGAATTTTATTTTAAAACATTTCATAATTATTTCCTCCCGACAGTGCAGCACCAATAAATAAAGGTGCCAATAGCATAAAGTGGTGTGGTAATAAAATAAATTATGTAAAGAAAGATCGCACCGAACCAATTTACTCCGGCGTGATTATAAACGGTCTCTGGCAACACCCAAGGATATAGCATTTCCTGTCCATCATCAAGGCTCTGCGCCCACACTATAAAGGCTGCAATATGAAAACATATCCAAGCTATAATTAAAATATGATACCATTCCATAATCAATCCTCCACAACCGCAGTGAGTGTATAACCAAACTGAGTACCAACTACAGTAATTAATCCAGGTACAAAGTCGCAAAGGCTCTTAAAGCTTTCGTTATCATTAAGGTCGCGCGCTCTAAACTGAAGATAATTCTCGCTCCAGAATACTAAGAAGACCTTTCCGTCATGCTGTCTAATAACGTCCTTCTCATAAATCTTAGTCTTGTTAGCATCTTCCATACCTGTGTATCTGCCAACAGTCCAAGCATCAACTTCTTTCCACGATAAGGTTTCTTGAAGGGGCGCAAACTTACTCTTTTCTGGAATACCGAGAAAAGTATGTTCATTACCAAACATATCAATTTGTCTGTTGATAGCCGTGCTTTCTAAGAATTCTTTAGTACCAGTCACTCTTGCTTTAAATAAAATAGTGTAGTTACCCATAAAAATAAATCCTCCGCACATTAATAATATACGGTACAGAGTTCTGATTTATCAACAATTCTCGTAGAAATTTTTTCAGGTTCTAAAGCTTTTTCCATGTAGCCTTCGACTTTGATTTCATTACGACATTTAGGACAATAGATTACTGCTTTCTTCCTTCTATATACATTGCACCAGTACTCCTTACAAAATAGACCAATGCGGCGTTCATTTACCATACCATCTTCTTCCCAAGTTTTAATACTAACTTCAGGCAGTACAAAGGAAAACTCTGTATTACACTCAGGGCAGGTCGTCGCAATAGGGTTTTCTTCTGGTAGTCTTATGATTCTCATAACTTTTTCTTTGCTCCTTTAATCTTAATTCTCTCTTTATACTTATCGCTATATATCTTCGCTAGCTCGAAGTTTCCAATAGCTAAACAGTATTCAGCGGCAACACCATATTTAAGAATGTGTATGTACTCCGCACCGTAAGTACTGTGGCTATAGAGTTCCTTTTCTTCTGGCAAGTAGTAGTACTTGACAAAGAACGTTCCACCGTCATAGTTCTTTTGAATTGCAAGGTATTCTGGAAATAACCGGTAGTTTACTTTGTCCCCACGGAAATCTTGGATACTTCTAATCATATATGGCTTTCTAGAAAAGTCGTGATAATAAATTCGTTCGCCGACGTTGAAATGCTTATCTACTTCAAGGATAGGAAAATAATCCGTAGCCAGTTCTTGCTCGACCAAATTATAGCACTTTACCAATAGATCTTGGTCTTTAATATCTTTCGTTAATTCTTCTCCGAGCAGAAGTGCCGTGAGTTCAATTATTTCTTTTACTTGCATAACAGGTCCTCTCACCTGCGACTAATTTCGCCGCTGTCTCATTAATATAATACTGATCTACATGTTTGACTACGCAACTAGTAATACTACGAGTAACGATGTGCTTTATATCAGAGCCGAACTTATAGCTACCAAGATACCAGCCAGACTCTACTTTATAGATCGGCAGTTCATTGATAAAGCAATCCAGCTCTACCCAATATACTAGGTCAGTCTTTGTAATAAATCTATCTTGCTTCATTTACGTGTACTCCTGAATGCTTACGCTAAACTATTACCTACTCGATAAGGCGACGGTCGATAAACTATTACATACAGTGTAGTAGTATTTTCTAAATGTGGTAATACATAACAAATAGCGTTGCCGTCATTTTCTAATCTAGTAAGTGCAGTTCCTAAGTTGGCTGCATCTGTCATCATAGTCTTATACATAAGATACTCCTTAACTATTACTTTTTCTTCCTATGTCTAGGATACCTATCTCTGAATTCGTCGGACCATACAACTACAATACTCGCATTAGAAATAGATGCCATTCTAGGATACGCGTAACTCTGCGACCACTTACCGTGTACGTTATCAATAAAATCATTACGGTTAATATCCCTAATATCTTCATCGCAGTAAGTATCGATCAAAGTAAGTATCTCATTAAACAAATTATATTCTTTATGTTTAATTTTATCGTAGTCTTTGTTCATGACCAAACTCCTCAGCTAAGGTATTCCTTATCTTCATCTGTAAAAGAAACAAACTCAAGTTCCTCATCTCCGTCTGCGACGTCATAAAGAACTTCATCGCCTTGCTTGATCTTAGTAATAGTAATATCTACTGTTACTGAAACATCGCCAACAGTATTTGTTACTGCACAACAATCAGTACCGTTAGTAATCATGTACATAATTACTTCTTTAAGGTTTCCGCTAAATTCTTTTTCTTCCATGAGTTAATCCTCCATATTTTTATTATTAATAGCTGCGGCAATAGCGAACAAGCCAGCGCAGATCCAGGCGCCAAAGATATTAGTATTGACAGCATAAATAGTCGTTGATACTAAGCCAATCCAAATAAATATTGAACTACATAATTTACCTAAATCCATATAGCTTACCTCGTAATAACCAATTCAGTACCATCGTAATTACCGCTCCAGTATTTAGAAAAGCAGTCTTCTTCAAGGCTATAATAAATCCAATGGCGTGCTTCCTCATTGAGCTCATAAAGATACTTCATGATGAACATATGATTGAATCTAATAGACTTAACTAGCTTTTCTATAAAGTCTCTAGCTGCCATTTTAATCCAAAGGTCGGAAGCATCATTATCTTCAGCAGCAAGCTCTATAGTAAACCTGATGTGAAAATAATCATGTTCCTCATAGTACGCATACTTAGGTTCACAGTAATCATAGTTCTTAAGAAGCTTATCGAAGTGCTCTTTATCTAAATAAAAGTCGCCGTCCGTAAAAGCTGTAAAATCAATTGTCATAGTAGCTGTTATAAAAACCCTCCGAACAATTATTTAATATATTATACAGTAATAACTTTCGTTGTTTAAAGGTTATGTAGCCTTTTCTTCTAAATTGTTCACAAATATTTTTAGAAGCCTCGTCAGTACTAAACTCCTCTGCTATCTTAATAAGATGTCCAATGTCTTCTTTGGTATCATACTGATAGTAAATAGTCAGATACTCTAGGGGATGTAAAGGAAGCCCGTAATGACCGGGTACCTTTGATATATGTATTTCTTCGTGGTACTTATAACACCAGCCCCAAATATTATGTTTACAACTCTTATAACATCTAGGCATAATTAAACTCCAAAGGTAGCTTTAATCCATTCTATGGTTCTACCAATCGCTACCTCTTTACTCGTAGTATCTTGCCAGAACGGATAGATATAATGTAAAATCTTGGCGGCGGCATCAGCAGAGCCTTTATCGTAATATTCTTCTAACTCATATACCTTAGCAGCAACATTCTTAATTACTTGTTCGCAAGAGTTATCAGGCTTCTCAAGTTTCTGAATGTGGTTGAACAACTGTTGGTTCTGTACTTGTGCATCAATTAGGAGCTGCTGCATTTGCTCTACAGTCTTTGATTGACCTGCTACTTCCTCATCAGTCATTTGCGTGAACTCTACCATCTCATCTATAAGGTCTTCTAAATCTTCGGCGCTTCCTTTATATCCGTCGTAGTCTACGCCAATCGCCCAGATCCAATGAAGTCTCTGACGTAAGCGTTTTACTTCTTCTTGTAGTTCCATGATTTGTTCTACGTAAGATTTCTTAGGTTCTTTCTCATACATCTCAAGCTTAGCATAAAGCTGTGTTAACTTATCTGCAACGATAGTGGAACCAGTTGCGCCAGGTACACCAATCTCGCCTCTTTCAAACATCTCTGCATATGTAGTCATAGCATCTAGATCTTCTTTAAGATCGAATACCTCCGCTCTCTTGGCTACTAACTCATCATGTTCTTTAAGCAAGAGATCGAGTACTTCTTTATCTACAATAGCTCTGCCCTCAGAGTCATATACAATCTTAAGTTCTGAATTACTCATCTTCATAATCTCCTACGTTAAACTTCTCTTTAAAATACTTAGCAATCTGCCACCACATAACTCCTAGTACATCCTCTTCAGCCGGTTCTGAGCCATGCGGAATTTCCATCATGATAGCATTAGACTTAAGGAACTCGTAGATAGTCTCGACAGTAACTGGCTTGATAGTCTGACTATGATATGCCATAAGAAGCTTAGACAACTCTTCATTCTGTTTAACGAGCTCAGCGTTCTTATTGAGGTAATCCCTAGCAATACTTTCTGCATACTTCTTATTCAGATCCTTAGTATCCAGCTCCGACCACTTACGGTACATCTCTTCATATAGACCTTTGTACTCGGCTACTTCTTTTTTAAGTTCGTCTACATATGCCTGGGTATATAGAGGATAAATGGTAGGCTGAGCCGAAATAAGTTCTCCTACGGTATCAAGGCACTTCGGAGCTTCTGCAAAGAGTTCTTCAATCAGTTCTGCATTAGTCTTTATTGATTCTATATCAGGAAGGTCTCTAGAGCAGTTGGCAGAATTACATACAGAATAATCCGTAAGCAAAGAACAGAATACTCCTTTTCTTTCACAGTACTTGGTTCCACTGGTATTAGTATCTAAGTTCTGGTTCGTCATGATCGACCTCCTCAATATCTTCATTAGTAAAATAGACGTCGGTAGCGAACGGCATTTCATCAGGTCTTGCCCACAGAACCATATATGGACCGAACTGTCTAAATACCTCATGACCTTGAAGTCTATAGTATCCATCAGGTTGCTTCTGTCTTTCGATACATACATCATAATACTCCTTACCACAGTTGGCAATTACAGTCTGCTTGCCAAACTCAGTGAGCTTTACATACATGTACTTATTCACATTGAAGACGTAACGTTTCATTTTCTACCTCTATTCTTTTCTGGAATGCAGCGGTGCTAAAAGCATCAGCGATGCGTCTCATCATGTTATAACAGTAGCTAGCACTCTCGACATAAGCTTCCGGCTTAAGAGCATCTTTCTCGATATGCGGCCAAGAAGCACCTTGTCTATAAATTAAAATTTTACCTGGCATTAACCCTTCGTCACTAAGTTCATCTGTATCTACGGAACCGTCTTCTACTGTCATGTATCCAGTAGTAGCGAAGTCAAGATGAACATCATGCATGTTCATAATGTCATTATACTTTCTTTGCCAGGGTTCAAGTAAGGATACTAAACCTTCTCTACCGTAGAGTTGGTCTTCAGTAAGGTCTTTGCCGAACTCTAGAACCATAGGCTTAACCAGATTGTACACTCTTCTTTCCTGCCACCAGAAACGTTTATCTACTTCTTCAAAGTCATTAGTAACGGCAGATAAGGGACCAAGCTCGATGTACTGTTCACCGTTAGCGAATCTCTTATAGAACTGTCTTACTTTACTTGCGGGAATCTTTTTATTATTTGTCATTATAGGGTACCTCGTTAGTTATTTACTATATTATACAATAAGTACTATAGCAGTTTTATAGCTGAAATAAAAAAGACCCTAACTATTTATAGGATCTTTTTATTATGCTTTTCTACCCAGCTCTCAGCGTCTTCTAAAGTTAACCACCAGGTTCGACCTAATGTTTTAAGCGATGTCTCATGTAAAGTATTGCATGCTAATTTAATTTTAGTTTCTCCAGCTCTAAGGATAATCGCTTCGACAAACGTTTCTGTTATTCTATTAAAGTTTCCTAACTTATAAACGGTCTGACCGATCTCAACTGGAACATCTACTGTATAAATCATTCTTCTACTCCTTACGTTATTATCTTGAAACCCACGTATAGTTAGCAGGTGCTACTGCCGGAATAAAGTCTGGTTTCTCTTTTAATACTACGAACAAAGATTCCGGCTCTAAGCCCATAGACTCTAAGGTCTGCTTGATCTTAGACTCCAAAAGGTCTTTCTGTTCCGGCGCAATATCTACTTTAAAAGATACTCCGTATTTCATCCTACCTCTCCCTTACTTTAGTATAACTGTATTAGTATCCTTATCATACCAGACTTCTACATCGGGAGATCGATCTCCACCGGCTTGTTCTACAGCAGCATCCTTCGGTACTCTAGTACTAAGTATATAAATAAGCTGATCTACGTTAAGGGCTAGTGCTACATATTCTTCATTGTAAATCATTCTTCTTCTAATACCTCACTAATCTTTATTTCCACGATTACTGCACACTCACCGTTACGATGACATCTGTTAATCCAGTCACAGGATTCTTCTACTTGACCTCTTACTCTAAAGATACTTGCTTGGTTATAATACTTACCCCAACGATTAACTCCCTTACCTCTATAGTAAAGTCCAGTATCCGGATTCTTGATTACCCAATACTTTATTTCTTGTGCGTCCATACTAGTTACCTCTGCCATATTAATAAACCCTCACAATAGATATGATATCTTCTTGGTCGCCTTCGAAGTCACAAAGTGCTAGGTCTAAATTACCACCGCAGATAGTCATTACACCATAGCCGACAGAATTATCGGTTTTATAAGTTAAAATAAATTCCATATGTATTAACTCCTATCTCTCTATACTGTCGTCATTAAACACTAAAGATGCCGCTAAACAACTAGAACACATAAAAGACAGTCTAGCTGGCGATTCTAAAGAATACTTACACTTACCGTCGACGCAGTGCATTCTAGCCGGGAATGGCATATCAGCAAACGGACAACTATAATCTGATAGTAATGATTTATCATAAATAGTTTCCATCTTCGCTTGTACCATATTATCTTCTTCTATGAAGTACATAACAGTTGCCGCGTTATCATTAGCACTTATTACTACTGCTGGTTTATCTTTATAACTTACTACTTGGTACATAGTTACCCTCCGACCAATCTATTAAATACATATAAGTCTTACTTCTTTCGTACATAGGTGGCACCTCAGTTAATTGGTACCCGTTGTCTTTTAGCTCGGTTTGAATCTCTTCTGGCAATGGGCCAATAGTCATAATAGTTGTACTTAATTCATCTTTCTTACAGGCATCATATATTTTATCATATACAAACGCACGTGTTTGGTTATCACTCTTAACAAGTTGATATGCTTCTTTTGCTGTGATTACTCTAACTAATTCCATTTAGTCAATCCTCCGTATACATTTCCATTATTACTTTATCTATATCTTTTAATAAGATACCATAGGTTTCTTTGTAGTCTGATTTCTCTACTATTAGGTTATGTATAGCTGACTGTATCCTTAAAAGAGTTTCATCTTTTCCGGCTCTATACCCCTGCGTATAAGCAGCCTCACGAAGTATTGCTGCTCCATTATCTTTATTGTGCACGGTTAATCCTCTCTAGTCATCTTTGCCCCGCACTTATGGCAGTAGTTATGATTACCGCCATAGAACTCACTATAGCTTATTCTTGCTTTACATAAAGAACACTTCATACCTGCGTAAACTCCTGGCTTTGTACTTACTGGGATCCATTTACCTTCTTGTTGTTTACGCCAACCATCTTCTACTAAAAGCCAGGCTTCAACTTCTGGGTCTCTATCATTATAAGGATTTAAAATATCTCTAACGACCGACTCCATTTCTTTTATAGTTTCTTCCCTAGTCATCATGTTGTGCCTCCTCAACCTTATAACCGTAAATCTGAATGTCATCAACTTCCCCATTGCCGACATATACAACATTAGTGCCATCTGCAGATGCAGTTTTATCTCCGACAGCTACAGCTGTATACGGTTTATACTCTTCCATACGCTTACCGCAGAAAGGGCAAAACTTATAGTGTATACTTACGTAGCCATCTACTCCGCCTCCACAGTTGGAGCATTTAGCACCAGCATACATACTACCATATCTACTACTCTCAGCTGGTATCCATTTAGCTTCTTCTTGTTCTAGTACAGACTGTCTACCTGCTTCGTATCCTCTATCGTAGATAGCTTGCTTGATGTCTAATGGTACTTCATATATTTTCTGGTTAAGTGTTTTTTCCATAATTTAATCCTCCTGCTTAAAGTCTTCTGGACCAAGGTTTTCAGACCACTCATCCCAAAGATTCCAAGCTTCATCTTGATCAGCTTGTCTAAGTAAATCAGCAATAGCCTGAGCTGCTATTTCATCTTTAGTTTCTTTATCTGCTGCACACCACTGTTCCCATGTCCAATCCTCAAGAAGCTCTTTAACTCTATCTAAGAACTTAGCTTGGTAGAGACTATAAATTTCTACGCCGTGATCTTTCATAATTAATCCTCCGCTATAAATTCATCATAAGTAACGTAAGTACCGTCAGTATCTATAAGCGGAGTTAATCCTGCCCAAGTACCATTAGCGGCGGTGTCGATCATTACTATATAAACAATAGAAGTTTTATTATCCACATAGTACTGGACTGCATCTCCGCCCTGTGCAGTACCTTTAGCATTAACTGGATCTTGACCTATGTACTGGAATCTATAAGCGTCATTGACTGTAGGGGTTATTCTTTCTGACTGTACTACTTCACAGGCCGTGCACATAAAGCAGCACATGATGGTAAGTAGGATACTAATAATAATCTTCTTCATTTCTTTGTCTCCTTATACTGAATAGTAATGCAAAGTTCCGAAGGGCTTCCGATAGGAGTCGCTTGCCAGCTGATGATCTCTACGTCTGGGTTTGCTTCTAGCCAGTAATTAACCTGTGCTGTGGCGGTGTATACAACTTGACGATGCTGATCATACTCAGTATATGACTTAAATGTTATGAACCTTGTCATTCCCCGATCCTCCATTTTACGCCGTCCTCATATCTCTCGTGTAATACTGGATTATCTAAATCCAGAGCGTTCGCAAGACCGCAGAGTAAGTCAAACTTAGTTTGTGCTTGAACAAGTTCCTTACTTACCGCAGGAAACCTTTCTGATTTTTGTTCGTCATTATACTTGCGAGCAGCATGAAGTTCATTACTAGCTGATAGTAAGTACCGCATAAAAATGTTTCGTTCTTTAGCAGTCATATCTTATGTCCTCCAATTATATTCATTTATATTATACAATACCTTGGAAAGTATTTTAACATATTTATTTTAAATTGTGGCTAACAAAACATAGCCTATTTCTCACGATACAATCTTCCTTATAAAAGTACAAAGGCCCAGACCTAACGTGTCTTAAACGTCAAATCTGGGTCTTTTATTTTATGGTTCCAATACAAGGCCAAAGGAACTCCTAACCGTTTTACCCACGATTCGAACGTGACACAGAAGGCTTCTTGTTTCTGTGGCAAACCAGTCTTACGAATTAGGAAGTTTAGATTAACTATGTAGTTGATCAGACGATGTTAATCCTCACCCTGTTCTTCTTTATAAAGTTCTTTTTC